>JAEEGL014478827.1_pt1 | contig 10570 bp, 7 predicted proteins | sample 9134231 | NCBI WGS metagenome assembly JAEEGL01 (sample SAMN16246548, study PRJNA631951) | gut metagenome | biome: gut microbiome; feature: rumen; material: fiber-attached | host: Bos | place: Iran: Karaj | collected 2018-10
CAGAACGTCAACTCCTACCGGGGCGTCTCGGAGCAAGATGGAAGCGCATGGGATTTCCCCGGGCTCATCTACGCCCTGCAGGAGGTGGAGGGTCTCGCGCGGATCCGCTTCATGACCTCCCATCCGAAGGACCTTTCCCCGGCGCTCATCCAGGCTTACCGGGACTGTTCCAAGCTCTGCCGTCACATCCACCTGCCGGTGCAGTCGGGCAGCAGCGCCGTGCTCGCGCGCATGAACCGCCGCTACAGCAGGGAGCAGTATCTGGAGCTGATCGCGCGGCTGCGGGACGCCGTGCCGGAGATCGCCGTCAGCACGGACATCATCGTGGGCTTCCCCGGGGAGAGCGAGGCGGACTTTCAGGCGACCCTCGACCTGGTGGAGGAGGTCCGCTACGATTCCGCCTTCACCTTCCTGTATTCCAAGCGGCGCGGCACGCCCGCGGCGGAGTATCCGGATCAGGTGCCGGAGGAAGTGAAGCACGAGCGCTTCGACCGCCTGGTGGAAGCCGTGAACCGCATCTCGCTGGAAAAGAACGAAGCGCAGTGCGGCAAGACGCTGCGGATCCTGGGCGAAGGCCAAAGCAAGACGGATCCCGGCATGCACTGCGGCCGCACGGACGACCACCGTCTCGTGAACTTCGCGGCCAAGGGAGAGAGCACCGGCCGCTTTCTGGACGTCCGCATCCTGGACTGCAACACCTTCCATCTGGTCGGGGAAGAGATCTGACGAATGCCTGCCGCAAGGCCGGGCGCCCGCGGGCGCCCGGCCTTTTTTCGCGCCTCCCGCATGAATGGATACACGGGAAAATGAATGTATACACATAAAAACGTAAAAAAATCTATACAAACGGCCGTCTTCTCGTCATTGTGATTGCATAAGCTTTCATTTGTGCAGTCTCGAAAGGAGGCAAAGAAGAATGGCTAGGTTTTTGATCGTCGAGACGGATCCCAAACATCGAAAAACGGTGGAGAAGCTGTGGAAAGAAGCGACCGGGAGAGGACCGGACGAAGCCGGAGAGGACGGCAGCAGGCTCTCGTTCCTGAGCCGGCCGTCGGACTTCCTGCAGATCTGGCGGGAGAGCCCGGAACAGTTCTATCTGTTGCTCTGCAACCCCGTCCGCAGCCCCAAGCACCTGAACTTTACGGAGCAGCTCTTCGCGTCGGCGGCCGTGATGGAGCGGAGCCTGCGGATCAAGGTCGGCTGGCAGGAGAAACGGATCCCCCTCAGCGAGATCTACTACATCTGCAGGAAAGGGCGCAAGCTGGAGCTGCACGGCCAAAAGGGCGCGCTGGAGTTTTACGGGCACCTGAGCCGGAGCGAGGAGATGCCGGGCCTGAAGGAGGGCTTTCTGCTCTGTCATCAAAGCTATCTGGTGAACCTGCAGTACGTGGAGCGGCGCGAAGCGCACGCGTTCCGCCTGCAGAACGGGGAGGAGATCCCGATCAGCCAGAAGCGCTGCGCGACCGCGCGGGACGTCTGGCTCCGCTACATCACGAAAAAGCGCTGAAATGCCGAAAAAAAGCCTTGCGCGGACCCGGAAGGTATAGTATAGTATCTAAGGCTGTGCAAAGGGCACGGTCTATTCTAATTCACACATCCTGACGCCCGGGGCCGGTGCCTTCGAGAAGGTCGCTTTCCGGGAATGCAGGGTGGAGGAAAAAAACCGGGAGGTAAAACGAATGGCAGTTATTTCTATGAAACAGTTGCTGGAAGCCGGCGTGCACTTCGGTCATCAGACCAGACGCTGGAATCCGAAAATGGCGCCCTACATCTTCACCGAGAGAAACGGCATCTACATCATCGACCTGCAGAAGACCGTCAAGAAGATCGACGAAGCCTATGCCTTCATGCAGCAGTGCGCCGCCGACGGCAGAAAGATCCTCTTCGTCGGCACCAAGAAGCAGGCGCAGGCCGCCATCGCGGATGAAGCCCGCCGCTGCGGCATGTACTTCGTCAACGAGCGCTGGCTCGGCGGCATGCTCACCAACTACAAGACCATCTCTCAGCGCATCAAGCGCCTCAACGCCATCCGCACCATGGAGACGGACGGCACCTTCGACGCGCTGACCAAGAAAGAAGTCGGCAAGCTGCGCCTGGAGGCCGAGAAGCTCGAGAAATACCTGGGCGGCATCAAAGAGATGAACGGCATGCCCGGCGTCATTTTCGTAGTAGATCCCAAGAAGGAAAAGATCGCGGTCAAAGAAGCCCGCATCCTGGGCATCCCCGTGGTCGGCATCGTGGACACCAACTGCGATCCCGACGACGTAGACTACATCATCCCCGCCAACGACGACGCCATCCGCGCCGTCAAGCTGATCACCGGCAAGATGGCGGACGCCATCATCGAAGGCCTGCAGGGCGAATCCATGGCGGAAGCCGAGGAAGCCCCCGCCGCCGAAGAGGCGCCTGCCGCCGAGGAAGCTCCCGCCGCCGAAGAGGCCCCGGAAGCCTAAGCTGTTGAAAGGAGAACGGATATGAGCGTTACTGCTGCTATGGTAAAAGAACTCCGCGAGCGTACCGGCGCCGGCATGATGGACTGCAAGAAGGCTCTGGTCGAGGTCGACGGAGACATCGAAAAGGCCATCGAGTTCCTCAAGGAAAAGGGACTTGCTAAGGCTGCCAAGAAGGCCGGAAGAGCCGCCGCGGAGGGTCTGGTCAGGATCGCCTTTTCGGAGGACGGCAAGACCGCCTCGATCGTAGAGGTCAACTCCGAGACCGACTTCGTATCCAAGAACGAGGAGTTCGTCACCTTTGTCGAAGGCCTTGCGAAGCTTGCGCTGACCGCGGAAAATGACGACATCGAAGCCTTCAAGGCGATGGCCTTCGAGGATTCTACCGTAGGGGAAGTCCTCACCGCGCTGATCGCGAAGATCGGTGAGAACATGTCTCTCAGACGGATCCGGAAGATCTCCGGCGACGTGCTCACCTCCTACATCCACGGAGGCGGCCGGATCGGCGTGATCGTGGCCGGCGCCGGCGAAGCGAGCGACGGAAACAAAGAGGCCCTGAAGAACGTGGCGATGCAGGTCGCCGCGATGAATCCGCAGTACATCTCCAGAGACGAGATCTCTGCCGATGAGCTTGCCAACATCAGAAACATCACGCTCGAAAGCGCGCTGAACGATCCCTTCTCCCTGCCGAAGCCGATCCTGAACGAGCTTCTCGACAAGGCCGCGGCCGGCGTCTGGGGAGACGAGGACAGCGCGGTGCTTCAGGAGAAGAGAGCGGACAAGTCATTCAACTTCAATTATCTTCCCAACTTCATCTCCGAAGAGGGAAAAGCGAAGCTCGCGGAGCTGGCGATCGCCGACAAGGCGAACATTTTCGCGAACAAGATCTTCACCGGTCTGGTGGAAGGCCGCGTTTCCAAGCAGCTCAAGGACATCTGCCTGCTGGATCAGGTCTATGTGAGAGCGGAAGACGGAAAGCAGACGGTCGCGCAGTACCTCGGCAGCGTGGACAAGGCTCTTTCCATCCCGACGATCGTCCGCTTCGAGGTGGGCGAAGGCCTGGAAAAGAAAGAAGAGAACTTCGCCGAAGAAGTCGCCAAGCAGATGGCCCAGTAAAAAGATCGACGGAGAGAGGCGCTGCGTTTGCAGCGCCTCTTTTTCAATACAAGGAGCGCGGATATGATCGTCGTTGCCAGAGTCCATAGCGAGATGCCGGAGAAGTTCGGCATCCCCAGACAGAGCGGCCTTGTGGAAGCCCTGCGCGCCGAACTGCATTTCGAGCCGCGCTTCCGCAGCTGGGACGCCGTGCGCGGCCTGGAGGAGTATTCCCACCTCTGGCTGCTCTGGGGCTTCAGCGAAGCCGCCTGGAACGGCAGCCTGACCGTGGCGCCGCCCAGGCTCGGCGGGAAGGTCCGGAAAGGCGTCTTCGCCACCCGTTCTCCTTACAGACCCAATTCCATCGGCCTCTCCTGCGTGCGCCTTCTGGAGATCCGGCGCGGCGCGGAGGGGGAGCCGGTCCTGCTGCTCGGCGGGGCGGACCTCCTGGACGGAACGCCGGTCTACGACATCAAGCCCTACCTGCCTTACGCGGACAGCCATCCGGAGGCGGAGGGCGGCTTCGGCGAGGCGCACCGCCTGGACGCGCTCCGCGTGGACTTTCCGGAGGCGCTGCTCGCGAAGATCCCGGAGGCGCGGCGCGCCGCCGCTGTGAACTTGCTTGCGCTGGACCCCAGAGCGGCATATAATAAAGAGCCGGACTATGTGTACGGCATGGCCTTCGCGGGCCTGGACATCCGCTTTCGCGTGGAAGGGGACACCGTCCGCGTGCTGGACGTGGAGACCCGGGGAGCGGAGAAGATCAAGTAGGGGAGCTGCCGCGCGGGACTTTCGCGCTCCGGCGGAGCATATCATAGGGGGAAAGCGAGATCAGAGCATGAACAAACGATACAGAGAACGGCCCTGGTATCCGATGGCGGTGGCAGCCTGCATCGCTGTCGTCCTTTTTGTCTTCCTGACACATCTGCCCTCCGTCTGGGCGGTCATCCGAACGCTGGTCAGCTACTTCCAGCCGGTGATCCTGGGCGGGGTCATCGCCTATGCCGTCAATCCGCTGGCAAGGCTCTACGAGCGCCGGATCTTCCGCGGCCTCTCGAACGAAAAGCGCCGCTGGATCCTCTGCAATTCCCTGGCCTTCGTCACGGTCATCCTGATCCTGGTGATCGCGCTGATGCTGCTTCTTCCGCAGCTGGGCAGCGGCCTGCAGACGCTGGCCGGCAACCTGGACGGCTATATGGACTCCCTGGAAGGCTTCCTGGAAGGCCTCGGGATCTCTTCCGCCAGCCTGGTCGATCTCCATCAGCTGATCGAATCCTCCGGGGATCTGCTGCAGACCGCGGCCGATTATCTCACGGAGAATCTGGAGGGCATCCTGGCGGCCTCCGCCTCCGCGGGCTCTCTCGTCCTGAACTGCCTCATCGCCTTCATCCTTTCCATCTATCTGCTGGCGGGGAAGGTCGGTCTGAAGGCGGGCTTCAAGCGCTTCCTGAAGGCGCTCTTCCCGGGCGAGCGCTATGAGTCCGTCTGCAATTTCCTGCGGCGCTGCGACGCCATCTGCACCTGCTACATCGTCTACAACCTGATCGACTGCCTCATCGTCGGCACCGTGAACGCGATCTTCATGGTGATCATGGGCATGCAGTACGTCGGTCTGGTCTCCTTCATCGTGGCCGCCATGAACCTGATCCCCACCTTCGGCCCGCTGATCGGCGCAGCCCTGGGCGGTTTCATCCTCCTCATGGTCAATCCGCTCCACGCGCTCATCTTCCTGATCTTCGCGCTGATCCTGCAGCTCGTTGACGGCTACCTGCTCAAGCCGCGGCTCTTCGGCAATTCCCTGGGCGTCTCCGGCCTGCTCATCCTGATCGGCGTCATCATCGGCGGGAAGTGCTTCGGCGTGGTCGGCATCCTGCTCGCGATCCCGGGCGTGGCCATCCTGGACCTGCTCTATCGGGACGGCCTCCTGGCCTGGCTGGAGGCGAGAAGGCAGCGGCTGGACGCGGAGGAGCAAGAAAAATAGCAAAAACGATAATAAAAAAACACCGTCCCCGCGGACGGTGTTTTTTTATGCGCTTCAAAAGGGCGGACTCAGACGGAGGCGATGAAGAGCTCCATGGCGAGCTCCTGGGGGAGCAGGCCGCTCTTGATGCTGCGGTCGATCCGGCAGCAGCGGAGCAGGGCGGCGCGGAGCTGCTGCGGGGTATAGGCGGCGGCGCTCTCCGAGAGCCTGCGGTAGCGGTACTCGTGCATGTTGTTCAGGCGGCTGCGGATCTCCTGCGCGGAAAGGTCTTCCTCCTGCATCTCGCGGATGCGGAGCATGTCTTCGTACTGGCCGCAGATGATGGCCAGGAGCTTATAGAAGTTCTCGCTGCCGCGCAGCAGTTCGTGGAGGAGGCGCAGCGCGCTCTCCCGGCGGCCGGCGCCCAGGGCGTCCGTGAGGCGGAAGACGTTGCTCTCCAGGCTGTCGCTGACGGTGGCGTCGACGTCCTCCTGCAGGATCTCGTCGCCGGCCGCGTGCGCGGCGGCCTTTTCCAGCTCGCCGGCGATGCTGAAGAAATCGAGCGTGGACTCGCGGTCCAGATAGCCGCTGCGCGCGATCAGCGCTTCCAGCGCGCTGCTGCGGATGCCCTTGCCCAGGCGGCGCGCCCGGGCGCGGACGGCGTCTCTTAACTCCGGCGCGCTCATGGCGCCGAACTCGTAGACGGCGCCGCAGCTCTTGATGGTCTTCAGCAGGGCGGAGCTTTTCCGGCCTCCGCCGTCCTCTTTTTTCTTTTCGTTCTGTTCTTTTTCCTCCGGGCCGCGCGTGAAGATGAGGCAGACGCTGTCCGGCAGATCCTTCAGATAGGCGCAGAAGGCGGATTCGTCGTAGTTCTTCAGAGGCCTGCCCAGCAGGGGCGGGAAATCCTGTACGATGACGAGCCGCTTGCGAGAGAGCAGGGGAAGGGTCTCGCACTGCTCCTGCAGGGACGCGGGCGTGAGCGTGAGGGGATCCGGGCGGCTGAGGTCCATGGCGTCGCAGCCGGGCGCGATGTAGGCCTTCTCGATGCATTGCAGCGCGAAGCGCAGCAGATATTGCTCCCTGCCGTGGAAATAGAGCAGGGAAGGGAGCGCGTCCGCTTTCAGCGCCTGCTGGATCTGTTTGTACGCGTGTTCGCTGCTGCCTTGCTTTGCGGCCATCTTTCTTCCTCTAGAGCATGCTTCGGACGCGGATCCCCTTGGCCGTGCGGTCGATCAGCACGGCGCCGCGTTCCAGATTGCTGTATATCATTATATCTTTTTTCTGCAGCTTTTCAATGGTCTCGGGCGCCGGATGCCCGTAGAGGTTGCGCCCCACCTGGATCACGGCGAGCCGCGGCGCGGCGGCGTCCAGAAAGGCTTCGCTGCTGGAATACTTGGAGCCGTGATGCGCGACCTTCAGCACGTCGCAGGCGAGCGCTTCCGCCGCGGCATCCCCGTAGTGCCGCAGCACGGTCTCCTCGCCCTCCGTCCCGAGGTCGGCGGTCATGAGGAGGCGCAGATCGTCCACGGTGACGCGGAGCAGCAGGCTGCAGCTGTTTTCGTCTTCCGGATCGATGGCCTTGGCGCCCGCGGGCGGGTGGAGGATCTCGAGAAAGACGCCTTCCTCCACGCGGATCCGCTCGCCCCGTTGCAGATAGAGCAGGCCTTCTTTCGGCAGGGAGAACTGCCGCAGGACCTCGTCCTCCATGCTCCGGTAGCCGCTGTAGAGGGCCAGCTGCCGGACGGGGAAGCTTTGGCTGAGCTCGGCGATGCCTTTGTAATGATCCGTGTGCAGGTGCGTGACGATCGCGAGGTCGATCTGCTTTACGCCGTTCTTCAGAAGATAGGGCTTCAGCACTTCCGTTCCCAGATCGCGGCCTTCGCGGCCGCCGCCGTCGATGAGGAGGTTCCGGCCGCCCGGGGTGCGCACGTGCAGGCAGTCGCCCTGCCCGACGTCCAGAAAGACCGCCGCCGCGCGGCCGTCCGGCAGAAAGAGCCCGGGCGTGAAGAGCGCGGAAAAGAGCGCGCCGCAGAGCAGGACGCCCGCGATCCTGCGCAGCGCGCGTTTGCGGAGCCAGTCCCAGAATGTCTCGGAGCTGACGAAGAAGAGAAAGAGGAGCCAGAAGAGCAGGAAGGGGAGCGGCGGGCTGCAGCAGGCGCGCGCGCCGAAGAGCGCGCCGCCGGCCTCGATCAGCAGCGCCAGGCTGCGGCAGAGGAAGTCCGCCGCGGCGGCGCAGGGCGGCAACAGCGCCCCGCAGAGCAGCGAGAGGGCGAGGAGGAGGAGCCCGAGCGGCACGAGCAGCGCGGCGAGGAAGACGCCGGGCGGGTTCAGGAAGAACGAAGCGACGGAGACGTAGTTGAAGAGATAGGCCACCGCGGGGAGCAGGCTGAGCTGGATCGCGAAAAAGCTGCCGAGGAAGGCGGCTTTCTGCTTCAGGAGAGGCAGAACGAAAGCGAGGCTGAAGACCGCGAGGAAGGAGAGCTGAAAGCCGGCGGAGAAGAGCCTGGCAGGGTGCAGGAAAAGGATCAGGAGCGCCGCCGCCGCGCTGCAGCTGAGCAGGTCGTAGGCTTTGTGCCGCAGGCGCGCGCAGGCGTGCAGCGAGACCATCACGAGCGCCCGGACGACGGAGGGGGAAAAGGCGGCCAGAAAACCGTAAAAGAAGAGCACGGAGAGAGAGAGGAGCGCGCGCAGGCGCGGATCCTGCCGCCGCAGCAGGGCCTGCAGGAGGGCGTAGAGCATGCCGACGTGCAGGCCGGAGACCGCGGTGAGATGGCTGAGGCCGCCGCTCTGGACGGCGGCGTACTGCGCGTCGCTGAGCGCTTCTCGTTCTCCGAAGAGCATGGCGCAGAGCAGGGCGAGGCTGTCCGGATGGAGCAGGGGCGCGAGAGAGGCGCGGAAGCGCGCTTTCAGGAGCGCGGCCGCCCGGTGCAGCGGCAGGCGGACCGGCCCGCTCTCGCAGCTCTCTGCCGTAAGGACGTGGCGGACGCCCCGGCCCTGCAGATAGAGCGGATAGTCGAAAGCGCCGGGATTGCGCGGGCCTTCCGGCAGAGCGACGGTCCCCTGCAGCACGACTGCCCGGCCGCAGAGATCTTCCGCGCGCTGCGCGCCGGCGGGAAGGCGGACGAGCAGCTTTTCCGGGCCGAGGACCAGGAGGCGGAGGCTCTCACCTTGCAGCTCCGCCTCCAGGACCAGAGCGCGGCAGCGCACGGTCTCGCCGACGGAGCCGTCCAGCGCTCGGGGCAGGCTGCCGTCCGCCCAGAGACAGCCTGCCCCGAGCAGAAAGGCGAGCGCGTAGGGCCAGAACTGCTTCTTTCGGAGCAGACAGAAAAGAAGCGCCGCCGCGGCCGGCAGCAGGAGCCAGAGCCCCGCCTTCCGGCAGCGGAACAAGTGCTCCAGCGCGATCCCGCAGGCAAAGCATAAAAAGAAAGCGAAAAGAGGCCGCCGCATCATATCCTCCGGCTGCTCCGTTCCGCTTTTCCAAAATCATACAGTATTGTGAACGAATTGTAAACAGTGTAATTTCGCTGTATTCTCCGCGTTTATTATGATATAATATCCCCAAATATTCTGCTTCTCGCAAGCGCCGCGGCCTTCCGCACGGAGCCCGGCAGGGACGGGGGCAGGAGTCTCAGGATCCGTTCCGGGAGTCGGTCGTTCGGCCGCGGCCGGAACGAAGACAGGTGAACGATTTGACAGATAAGACGAACGGCGGTGCCGGCGAACAGCCCGCGGATCTCGTCCGTGAGGAAACGGAGAAGATCAACAGCGGATTCAGCCGCATCAGCAGAAATTATGAATCCCTGATCGCGGCGCGTGGGAACCGCAGCAGCCGCAAGAACAAGAAAGACCGCGGCGCCCGGAACGCCAAGAGCGAGCGGAGCGCCCGGAGCGAGAAGAGCGCGGAGCAGAGCGCGGCGGGCGGCAGCGGGGGGACCCGCGGCCGCAGGAGCGGCGGCAAGGGCGCGCGCAACCAGAAGAAGAGATACCGCATCCATTGGAAGCGGATCCTTCTGATCCTGGTCGCGCTGGGCCTGCTCTGCTGCCTTATCGTGGGCGGCTGGGTCCTCTCCATCATCCACAAGATCCCGCCCATCGACACCGCCAACATCTACTCCATGCTGCAGGAGAACTCCATCCTCTACGACGACGAAGGGCAGGTGCTGGAGACCATCTATTCCAGCAGCAACGGCCTGCGCACCAACGTGGAGTACGTGGATCTGCCGAAGAACCTCATCAACGCCTTCGTGGCCATCGAGGACAAGACCTTCTGGGAGCACAAGGGCTTCAACGTCATCCGCATCATGGGCGCCATCAAGGAGGGTCTCTCCAACGGCAAGAAGGTCGGCGGCACCTCCACCATCACCCAGCAGCTGGCCAGAAACCTCTATCTGGAAAAAGAGCGCTCCATGAACCGCAAGATCGCGGAGGCTTATTATGCCCTCCAACTGGAGAATACGCTCTCCAAAGAGCAGATCATCGAGGCCTACCTGAACGTCATCTTCCTGGGCAACAACAGCTCCGGTGTGCAGGCCGCGTCGCAGGGCTATTTCGGCAAGGACGTCTCCGAGCTGACCCTGGCGGAGTGCGCGCTGCTGGCCTCGCTGCCGCAGATGCCCACCACGCTGGCCCCCATCAAGACCATCTCCAACGACAAGATCGAAGACCTCGAGGCGCTGGACGTCATCAGCCGCAACAGCCTCTACACCAGCTATTACGACGACGCCTACCGCTCCCGCCAGGAGCTGGTGCTTTGGAGCATGGCGCAGCAGGGCCTCATCACGGAGGAAGAGCGCCAGGAGGCGCTCGCCTACGACATCCGCGCGGCCATCAACCCGCAGCAGACCCTCTCCAGCCAGATCTCTTCCTACTTCGCGGACTTCGTGGTCTCGGAGGTCCTGGACGACCTGATGGAGCAGTACAAGCTCAGCGAGACGGATGCCCGCTACATGCTGAACAACGGCGGTCTGCGCATCTATTCCACCCTGGACACCTCCATGCAGAAGACCGCGGAGCAGGAATTCGCGAACACGGCCAACTTCCCGGGCGTCACGGGCCTCAACAAAGA
>JAEEGL015364205.1_pt1 | contig 10570 bp, 7 predicted proteins | sample 9134231 | NCBI WGS metagenome assembly JAEEGL01 (sample SAMN16246548, study PRJNA631951) | gut metagenome | biome: gut microbiome; feature: rumen; material: fiber-attached | host: Bos | place: Iran: Karaj | collected 2018-10
AGAATTGCTTAATGCGTTTCTCTGGAAAAAGCCTGAAGATGTGAAAATAGAAAAGGTAAGGGAAGAACTTGCCGATGTTCTCAATTATGCATTCTTGATTGCCGATAAGTACAATCTTGATATTGAAGAAATTATGGATGAAAAGTTGAGAATCAATGGCGAAAAATATCCCGTAGACAAGGCCAAGGGGTCTGCCAAGAAGTATAACGAATTTTAGGAGTGGATTATGATTGTTTATAGTGGGACGAAATCAGATTTTATGAATAGTGTCGAAAATGACACTATCGCCATAGAAGTGCAGAATACTATTTGGCAAAAGATGGGCAGGGCTACACCTCAGAATGAATTTCGGTCCTGGGATAATTCTCTCCAACATATGTATAAAGTTTTGAATGATGATGATATTCCTAAAGATGCGGGCATTGCAATAGAGTACAATATTCCTCAAACTAGTAAACGCATAGATTTTATTATTTCAGGATATAATGACAAAGAAGAAGGGAATGCGGTAATAATTGAGTTAAAACAGTGGGATAAGATTGAAGCTGTGAAATCCACGGATGCTCTAGTAAAAACGTATATAGGTGGAGCCAATAGATTCCATGTACACCCCTCATATCAAGTATGGTCATATTCTAAAATGATTGAGGATTACAACCAGAATGTACAGGATTCAAAAATTAATTTATTGCCCTGCGCCTATCTTCATAATTATATAAGAAAGAATGATGACCCATTGGATGCGTCGCAGTACAAGATATATTTAGATGATGCTCCTGCATTCACGAAGGGCGAGGTTCCGAGACTTCGGGAGTTCATAAAAAAGTGTATTCAAAAAGGCGACAATCGTGAAATTTTGTATAAAATTGATCATGGTAAGATAAGACCATCGAAAAGTCTGCAAAATGCCATTGTTGGAATGTTAAAGGGGAATAAGGAGTTTACTTTAATAGATGATCAGAAAGTCATCTATGAACGAATTTTGAAATGGGCGGAACAATCGCTGAAAAACGAAGAAAAAAGAACGATTATTGTTGAAGGCGGCCCTGGAACAGGAAAAACTGTTTTGGCGATAAATTTATTGGCCGAACTGACCAAGATGGGACAATTCGCCCAATATACATCGAAAAACTCGGCTCCTCGAAATGTGTATCTCACCAAGTTGAAGGGAACGTTTAAGAAAAGCAGTGTCAACAACATGTTTAAAGGCTCTGGAATTTATACAGATGCTCCCTCGAACTCTGTTCATACCATATTGGCTGATGAGTCCCACCGTCTGAACGAAAAGTCGGGCATGTTCCATAATAAGGGTGAAAATCAAATCAAGGAAATAATTAATGCGTCATATTGTAGCGTGTTCTTTATCGATGAAAGTCAACGAGTAACGATTGAAGACATTGGTTCTGTTGAAGAAATTGAAAAATGGGCACAACAATTAGGCTCAAAAGTAGAACGAGTTCAGTTGCAATCCCAATTCCGTTGCAACGGGTCAGACGGCTATCTTGCTTGGCTTGATGATGTTCTTGAAATTAGAGAAACAGCAAATTATGACTTGGATGGAGTAGATTTTGATTTTAAAGTTTTTGATAAACCTGAAGAAGTGCGGGACTTGATTTTTGAAAAGAATAGGGTGAATAATCGATCTCGTATTTTGGCGGGTTATTGTTGGAATTGGGATAAACAGGGTCAAAATAACACAAATGTTCATGATATAAAAATTGGCTCGTTTTCAATGAGTTGGAATCTTGGCAACTCTGCAACTTATGCAATAGATGAAACCTCTGTCAATGAGGTTGGCTGTATTCATACATCTCAAGGTCTTGAATTTGATTATGTAGGGGTGATTATTGGAAAAGACCTCCGATATCTAAATGGGCAAATTGTAACAGATTTTACCCAAAGGGCAAAGACAGATAATTCGCTGAAGGGGATAAAGTCTCTAAATAAAAAAGATCCCGTCCGCGCTCATAAGATTGCCGATGAAATTATCAAAAATACATATAGAACCCTAATGACTCGCGGAATGAAGGGGTGCTATGTATACTGTTGTGATAAGGCTCTGGCGGATTATTTAAAAGAAAGAGCGATGGTAATTGCTGGTCAAGGGTGAATCGCTGCTTAAAGGTAGTCAAAAAAGTTATATATTAGTTAACAGGCATTGAAAAAATCATTGCCGTGAGCGGTCGCCTCCTTCCGCTTATCATGAACGACCAAGTGATAGTTGATTGATTTTGAAGGAAACGCATATGATAGGATACGAAGTAAGTTCAGGAATATGGTTTGAAACAGAGTTTAACTCCATAAAAAAGAATAAGAATCCCTTGCGCCCTATATATGAGGCTTTTACTAATTCTTGGGAATCATTATCTACAACTGATAATGTAGAAAAACAAATAAATATTGATTTGTTTTTGAATTCTAGTTCAATGGATATAAAATCCTTTGAAAAAATTATTATTGCGGACAATGGTTGTGGCTTAAATGAAGATAACTATGACCGACTAAAAACTTTAAGAAAAAATACCAAAGGCTATCATAATAAAGGGACTGGACGAGTTCAATATTTACATTTTTTTGGCAAAACAAAAATAGAAAGCGTTTATAAAAAAGATGATAATTTCTATAAGAAAATCGTAGAGTTGTCAAAAAGTGAATTGTTTCTTTCTAATCGTGCGTTTATAAAATGTATTTCAGATGAGCAAACTGATGAATCATTGATGACGAAGGTGATATTTAGTGATCCTTTAGAAGAAAAAGATCGTTTGTTTTATGAAGAATTGAGCCTTGAGGACTTAAAAGACAACATCATTATTCATTATATGGTGCTATTATGTCAACATAGGGATGTTCTGCCAAAAATTACATTGCGACAGTTTGTTGATGGGGAAGAGGTAAATTCGTTAGCAATAGACAAAACAGACATTCCTGATTTAGACGATAAAGTTGATTTTGAAGTTAATTATTCAACTGTTGAAAATCGAGAAATTATACCGATTTCCAAGACAGAAAAGTTCTGTTTTCACTCTTTTAAAATAGAACAAGAAAAAATTCCTCAGAATTCCTTGTTATTGATAAGCAAGAATGAGGTTGTTGATGAAAAAATCAAGTTGCCTTTTCCTGAAAAAGATAGCTTTGAAGGTTTCCGTTATTTATTTTTCGTGTCAGGAGATTACATAGATAGTAACGATTCTGATTCGAGAGGATCAGTTCATCTTTGTTCTGAAAAAGATTTAAAGAAGGCTGCTCGCGAAGACGATTTGTTTGGCGATGAATGCATTACCATTGATTCTCTCAAGAAATCAACATGGCATATTGTAGAAAACAAATATCCTGTTTTTTATAATAAAAAGCAGGCGATGTTTTCGAATCTAGAAGAATTAAAGAAAATGTTTCTTTTGGATGAAACAGCAGTTGATGACATTAGACAATCAATATCTTTAGATGCTAAATCAGACGAAATTCTTTCGAAAATATATAAGATGGAGTCTAAAAAAATAGCCGATATTGATGCAGAAATTGCGGAACTCAAGAGAAAAATTGAAAATTTGAATCCTGTTTCTGAAGATTATATGGATTCTTTGAAATCAGAAGCTGAAAATCTTGTTAAGAAAATTCCCGAACAACAAAAAAATGAATTGTCAAAATATGTTGCGAGACGTAAGATTGTTTTAGATGTTTTTCAGAAAATACTAGACAAAGAACTTGAATCATTAAAAGGAAAGAAACATGTTGATGAAGAAGTTCTTCATAATTTGATATTTCGGCAACATACGGATGCTCCAGATGAGAGCGATCTATGGCTTATTAATGAAGAATATATGCTTTTTAAGGGTAATTCTGAATACAGTTTGGATCAACTAGAAATAAATGGTGTGAAATTACTTAAAGAAAATTTGTCAGATGAAGAACTTGAATATAAAAACAAATGTCAGGAAAATGCAGGGTTAAAACGACCTGATATATTGCTTTTCCCTAATGAAGGAAAGTGTCTTATAATTGAACTAAAAGCCCCCCATGTTAAGGTATCAGAGCATTTAAATCAAATTATGCAGTATGCTTCGTTGCTGCACAATTTGTCAAAGCCAGAGTTTAAATTCAATTTCTTTTATGGATACTTAATCGGTGAAAATATAGATGCGCACGATGTTCGGGATTATGATTCTGATTATAAAGAGGCTCCTCATTTAAATTATCTATATAGAATTAACAAGGAAGTTGTGGATCGATTTGGAAATCGCGGACCTGGTAATTTATATACAGAAGTTATAAAGTACTCTGTATTACTAGAACGTGCAAAAATGCGAAATAAAATTTTTATTGAAAAACTAACTGGGAAGAATGCTTGATAGTTTTTTGAGAACGGCTTTATGACAAATGACTTAGATACACTTGCAAAGATATTCAATAAAAAACTTTACAGAATTCCTGATTATCAGCGTGGTTACGCTTGGGGAGAATCCCAACTTCGGGATTTTTGGGAAGATCTTGTCAATTTACGGCTGGATAAAGGCCATTATACGGGATTATTGACTTTCAAAATACATAATAGTGATTTAGATCCGTCAGAAAAGTTGCTTACTGATAATGGGTATGCTAAATACGATGTTGTTGATGGTCAACAAAGGTTAACTACGTGTATAATTTTTTTGAATGCCATTATCGCATATGCTAGGGAAATAAACCCTAAAAAGAATGATGATGAAATTTCCTTAGGATTGGATAGTGTAAAAGATATTGTTGCTCAATACATTTGCAAAAAGAATCCTAGCGGTATAATCAAATCTTATTTATTTGGTTATAGCATGGATAATCCGAGCCAAGAATATCTCAAGTATAGAATTCTTGAAATAGAAGAATCCGACCAATATGTTGAGGAAACATTTTATACTAAAAATTTGAAGTATGCAGATGCCTTCTTTAGGATGAATATCCATGAATATGTAGAAAATAATCCGGAGAAGCTTTCTGATTTATTTCGACGACTGACGACAAAGCTTTTATTCAATATCAATTACATTTCAGATGATTTTGATGTGTATGTGTCATTTGAAACAATGAATAATCGCGGCAAGTCTCTCACAAATCTTGAAATTCTCAAAAATCGCTTAATTTATTTGACTACTCTATTTGATTCCAGTAAGGATGATGAGTGCCAAGAATTGCGTAAGAAAATTAATGATGCGTGGAAGGAAATATATTTTCAATTGGGACGAAATCCAGAGTATTCACTGTCAGACGATGAATTTTTGAGAGCTCACTGGATTATTTTCTTTAAATACACACGTAAGCGTGGTGATGATTATATAAAATTCTTGTTAGACTATTTTTCACATAGAAAAATTCAGCAGCAAACAGTAGTGGAAGAATTTCAAGAAGGTTGTCCCATAGAAGAATCTTGGGACAACGATGAAGAAAGTGAAGAAGATGTTACTGATGTTGTTCCTGCAGATGCCCAGGGCCTTACGCTCCAAAATATCAATAAATATGTTGAAAGTTTAAAGACGCTAGCAGGAAAGTGGTATGAAATTCATTTCCCTGACAAAATAGATGCACTTTCAATAGAAAGGAAAAATAGGCTTGATCGCTTAAATAGGATAGGGTGCGGCTATTTTAAGCCTCTCATTATGGTTGCGATAATGAAGAATGCATCTAATACTGATGAGTTATTAGACTGCATAGAACGTTTTATTTTTATCATTTTCCGTTTGGGCGCGGCACAATCAACATACGCGAGTAGCTATTACTACAATAAGGCTCACGATTTATATAACAATGTCAAAGATTGTTCCGTAGATGCTATCATAAATGACCTAAAATCTGATATTGCCAAAAAAATGGAATTGGCGATAAAAAATTTTGTTGCAAAAACTGAAGAGCGTTTTGAAACGGAGGGATTCTATAAATGGAATGCCTTGCGCTATTTCCTGTATGAGTATGAAATGCAATTGCAAAATACAAAAGATGGAATGTTGAATAAATTTAGGTCTTGGTCAACTTTTGTTAATGATAAAGCAAAAAAGACAATTTCTATTGAGCACGTTTTACCTCAGACTATTCCAGAAGATGAATCTAATACATATTGGAAAAATCGCTTCGGAGAATATTCTGAAGAACAATTGCGTTTTTTGACGGGTGCAATAGGTAATTTACTCCCTTTGCAGACGAATATTAATTCCGCATTGCAGAATGATAGTTTTGACAACAAGAAATCTGGAGTGGGGAAGCGTACACGCGGATATAGAGATGGCTCTAATTCTGAGGTTGAAGTTGCGCAGAATGCTGAATGGACTGTCAAAGAAATTAAAGAACGAAGTGTCAAATTGATTGATTTTCTAGTTGCCCGTTGGGGTGTGGTTTTGACAGACGAACAAAAAGGAAATTTGATTCATTTGTCTTTTTTGGGGAATTCTGATTCAGAGGAATAATTATGTCAGTATCTTTTGATGTCTACGGCCCGTATAAGGTCCCGATTGATGGGGACTCTGCGAAAAAAGGGAAATCCCAGTACTTCCAAGTTTCTAGTAAGGAAAAATTGGCGAATTTTTGGGATGAATGCGATATGGGAGATGAAAAAGGGTGCTATGTATTTGTAAACTTCTCCACACCGGTTTATGTCGGGAAGACGAATGTTTGCTTCAAAAAAGAAATATTCGCTTCTCATAAAAGAGTTCTTCTAAATAAATGTTTAAATACGGCTTCCAAAAGGAAATTGCAGGTATTTTTTATTACGACTGAGGAAAGTGGCCGTCTTGATGAAATTATTGGCGAGATTGAAAGCTATTTGATCATTCAGGCCAAGAGGGCTAATGAAGACCTGCTGAATGAAAAGAACACGAGTCCTAAATGGTCGATTCCCGGCATTTATGGCGCAAATAAAATAGGCAAGCCTTCGATGGCCGCTAGGAAACTGAAGAAAAGTTTGAAACTTTAAAAAAAGACCATTTTGCCAATGCCGGCAAAATGGTTTTTATTAGATCTTCGTGCCATTTCTGCTAAAATAAGGTATTTTAGCTTTGAGGGAATATTATGTCCAAATCGCTAGAAAAATTCAAGGTGTCAATTCAGGATTCCAAGAATCTCTTGGAATTATTTAATAAACACGGGAAAACGGACCCTGAATGCTTTGAGGTCCTTAAACGGGCTGGATTGATAATGGCCATGACCGCTTGGGAAACCTATGTTGAAGATCGTTTAACGGAAGCTTTGGAACAACAAACTAAAATTATCAAGGGGAGTTCACTGGGCGATTTCGTCCAGAAAAAATTGGATGAGGAACTAAAACGTTTCAATACTCCGAGATCGGATAAAACAAAGAAACTATACTCGGATTTTTTAGGTATAGACGATGTTACGGAAGGTTGGAAATGGAGTAATTATGAACCGCAAAAGGCTCGCGAACAGTTGAATCGATGGATTGAACTTCGGGGCGATGTGGTTCATCATTCAAAAGATGTGTCTGCAAGCCCGCGGCCGCATGCAGTGAAAAAAGAAGACCTTGCAAAATGCATTACCTTCCTTATTGGTCTTGTAAATGCGTTTGATGCTTATTTAGAAAATAACTTGTAATACGTAATATTCTTTCCTTATGAAGCATAAATATCGTACAAGAGTCCAGGGAGAATCTCTGCAAGAGAAGATCCGTGATTACGAATATAAAATCTCGGAACAGATTATTCTGCCGACTTTTTATTCTGCACTTGCTCTTTTTGTGTGGGTTATCTACCTCACTTCGGTGCCTATAAATCTTTTTTGCGCTATTATATTTACCATTATCGCGGTTCTATTGATTATTCGTGCTTGTTTTAAGGTCAAGAAAACGAGATGGGTGTTGATGCGTTACCGCAAGGGTCTTGAGGGCGAACGCCTTGTCGGCGAGACTTTGAATCGCCTCAGTAACGAGTCGACCTTCGTATTTCACGACATTCCTGGCAATCGCTTCAACGTAGACCATATTATCGTTAGTACCCGCGGAATATTTGTCATAGAGACAAAGCATTTCAATCGTGAGATATGCAATGAGTTTTTTTATGACGGCTCGATGATTTACCGTGTTATGAAGGACGGCAGGAAATTCCCGTGTCCGAAGTTGCTCCCGCAAATTGACGGAGAAGCTCGTTTTATTGAACAGGAAATAGAGCATCGCACCGAGATGAAGTTGCCGGTTGTCAAGGTGGCCATATTGATCGGTTCCTATATTGGCGGCACGGAGAACTTCAAGGACTATTGGTTGTTGAATGAATCGTCATTCGTGACGGCATTCCGCCAGGCTAAGGAAATCTATGACGATTCCGTCGTGAAACTGGTGGCTACGCACATCCGCACGATGGTTGAAATCGACGTGGATGAGTGATTTTATAATTGGGAACGCACTGCGTTCCCCTTTTTCCCGTATCATTTTGTTGGCGTCAACAAAATGATTTTTTATTTCTTCCTCAATCTCCCGCCGGCGAATACCACCAAGAGGGCGCCAGCGGCTACGCCGCCGACCTTCTTGACGTCGCTCCAGAATTGCCGACGGTTTGCCTTGCACTGTTCGCAAAGCTTCTTGGTGTCTTCGGGCTTGTCGCAGCCGCATTTTTTGCATTTGTTCCAGAGTTTCTGAGTCATGGCGGAATCTCCTTGGCGTCTGGATTCTAATATACACTTTTATTCCGACATCGTTGGTTAAGTAGTCAAAATTTTGCGATCGAAATTTTCGACCGCAAAATTCTCCGCTTTGTAAAATTTTTTCCTAACCCTTGCCACATCTGTCGATTTTAGGTACATTAACGCCCGACGCATCTCGCTGTTTTAAGGCGAGGTGCGTTCTTGTTTTATTCGACTTTTCGGTTTTGCAAGAACGCCTCTAACATCAACCGGCCGCCAAAGCGGTCAAATGGAGGCTATATGGCTAAAAAGAAGGTTTATCGTGTTTAGTGTCCTCAGCAAATTGGGGCAACAGTGTTGCCCCAATCTGAAATCTTGCAGAAATGTCCAATACATTGTCCAATAAAATGTCCAATAAAGAATGATGGCGGTTGGGTGATGAGTTGGGCAATAAGTTGGGTGATAGGATAAAAAAAGATTCGCTATGTAAAATTTTCTTGCTCCCCTAGCCAAGTTTCTGAATATTAGGTACATTAATGCCCGACGCGTTTCTCCGTCTAATGGAAAAATGCGTCTTTTTTTTATCCCGATTTTCGGAATAAAGGGGACGCCTCTAACGTCAATCGGCCGTTATTACGGCTAATGGAGGCTATATGGCAAAATCAGAGGATCTTATAAAGAATTTGATTGCCCTTCCGCATGAATACGAGTGGTTAGACTTTAAGGAAAGCTGGTTTTCGAAAGACGAAATTGGCGAGTACATTTCGGCTATTTCGAACGGGGCTGCTTTATGTGGCCGGGAATTTGGCTATATCGTGTGGGGCGTGAACGACTCATCGCACGAAATCATCGGCACGACCGTAAACTTTGACAAGGACGTTGATCACGAACCTTTCAAGCATTATCTCGCCCGGAATTTAAAGCCGAGCGTTGCCTTTGAGGTCGAAGAGGCTCAGATTGACGGAAAACGCCTTATTTTGTTGTCTGTTCCTGCGGCGAAATCTGTCCCGACGAAGTTCCTGTCGCAGGCTTTTATCCGAATCGGATCAAGCAAGGAAAAACTTTCGAAGTTCCCTGAATGGGAGATTCGCCTTTTGAACACGTTGTCTAACGGCATTCCGACGATTGTCAGCATGGCTGCTCCCGATTATGCGCAGGAGCTGACTTTTGAAAAACTGTTCATGTATTATGGTGCGAAAGGGGTTGCTCTTCGCAAGGAAACCTTTAAGAAGTCGCTCAAGCTTTTAACTGCCGATGGGCGATACAATATCATGGCGTTGCTGCTTTCGGATGCAAATGATATCCCGGTTCGTGTGTCCGTTTTTAGCGGCAAGAGCAAGGCCGATACGCTTTTCTCGGTCAAGGAATATGGGAACACTTGCATTTTGTATGCGATGGATAAAATTCTGGAATACGGCGATGCAATCAACATCATTCAGGCGGATGAACGTGGCCGCATTTCTGAACGGAAGGATGTTCCCCTCTTTGATTACGAGGCTTTTCACGAAGCGATTTTGAATGCGTTCATTCACAACAAGTGGCTAGGACTGAACGCTCCCATGATTAGCGTTTTTACGGACCGTATCGAGATTCTTTCGCATGGTGGGCTTGGGCTTGAGCAGGATTTGGAAGGTTTTTACAAGGGCGTGAGCATCCCTGTCAATGAAATTCTCGCCTCGATGTTCTTGCAGTTGCGGCTGAGTGAGCGGTCGGGTCGTGGTGTGCCGAAGATTGTCGGAGCGTATGGCCGGGATTCCATAAAGATTGAGAAAAATTTCATTGTGGTGACGATTCCATTCAATAGGATTAACGTGACCCCGTTTGAGTTGAATGAAGGGCAGCCGACAATAAACCCGACTGTAAAGGCTACAACAAACGCTACAACAAACGCTACAATAAACGCTACAATAAAACTGACCGATAGTCAAAAGAAAATTCTTGAAAAAATCTTGAGTAATCCGATAATTACTCAAATTGAAATTGC
>JAEEGL015719040.1_pt1 | contig 10570 bp, 8 predicted proteins | sample 9134231 | NCBI WGS metagenome assembly JAEEGL01 (sample SAMN16246548, study PRJNA631951) | gut metagenome | biome: gut microbiome; feature: rumen; material: fiber-attached | host: Bos | place: Iran: Karaj | collected 2018-10
AATTACATTTTCTGTGATCAGCTTTTATAGAGACGGCATTCAGAAGCGGTAATCTTTACCAATTTTATATCTTCACATTTTATTCATGTTTTTGGTCTGTTTTAATATTTAAATTCTTTTATTATATGTAAATATTAATTTCTTTGTTTATTTTAACAAAAATTAGTTTTTTCACTTGAACCACTTCTCATTGTTTATGACATGTATTAATAGTAATTAAATAATATTTTTTTTCCTTAATATATTATTATTATTTCTTCTCAAAATTCTTCTTTTATATCATAAATTTATATAATGATTATTGTTCTTCTTCAAATTTTTCTTTTATTGTTTTCAATTAACTTATATCATATTTCTCTCCTTTACTTTTATTAATAAATTTGTAGAAATACTTTTTAAAATTTGTTGAAACAATAATAATTATTTTCTAAATATATATACTAAATATTATTTTAATTTCTAAAAATTAATTTGAATTGTTTTGTTGACTTTTAGCTGCTATAGTATTGTTATTCATTATGATATTTTTTTATTGAATTTTTATATATTTATTATTGAGTATAAATTAAAAAAAATTTGACATTTATTCTTTAAAGAGTAAAAATACATCAAATATAAAAAATTATTCATATAAACTCAATTAATAAATTAAAAGAAACAAAGAGAAAAATTGTTTTATTCAAATTTTCATGCAAAAAAAGTGAAATAAAAGAATAGATAATATACCACAAAAAATGTAGATTAACTGATATTATTTTTATTAAAAAATTTTTTAATAGGCAAACAGGAATAATTTTTTTTTAATTAAATTAAAATTTTTTATTAATTTCAAAAAATATTCTATAAAAAATTAAAATTAATATTTAATAGTCTAATTTCAAAAACTGATGAATAAATTTACTTTACTTTTTAGTGGAATTCATTTTCAATTATTTTTTATATACATTTTTCATAAAAAGGAAAATATTCTATTATAAAGTTTACAAAATAAATAAGAAAACTTATGTTAAGAACCCACAAATAAAATATTTAAAAACTTTATGATTATTTTCAATTTAATTTGATTTGAAACGAAAAAATAATTTATTTAAAAAAACTTATCTATTATATTAATTATAGGAAAAGTAAAAGGAGATTGAGTAAATGATATTTTTGAGCATTATTATTAATATTTAGTAGATTTTATATGAATAATAAGAACAATGTTAAAATTTTTTTTTCTCTTTTATCAATATTATTAAATTAAAGAAAATAAAGAAATTTGTTGATGATAATTTTTAGAATTAATTTGAATCATTGTCATTGGCTTTATATAATTTATTCTTTGTTTTGTATTGAAAAATTTTCTTTTTTGTTAAATAAACATTTAATATATAATTATTATCACTTATATTATTTAATTTAGAATTTCTTAATATTTGATTATTATCTATATCATTTTTTTTGTTCTTTTTTCTATTTACATTATTTTGACAATAATCTAAATCTTCAATTTCTTCTTCCATACACCCTTATAAGCCAATGTTATCATTTAAAGTTTTTGTTTGGATTTTTTTTTCAAATGAAACAATATATAAATTTAATCTTTTATATAAAAAAATATTTTAAAATTTAATGAATGAAAATTGTTTGTTTATTTAAAAATAAATGTAATTATAATATCTTTCATATAATTTAAAACAAAACATTACTAAATATTTCCTATATTTTATTTTTTAAAATGTATTTTATGTATTTAATTTGTATTTCAATATATAAAAAATTCTATGATTATTATATCCATTTGATTTTTTTACAAATATCAATAAAAAATCTGCGTTTTTTTCTTAAAAATAATGTTAATTATATTATCAAACAAAATAATTTAAATTTTAAAAGTAAAAATGAAATTTTATACTTTTACAAAGATATTTCAATTAATAATCAAAAGTAATTCTATTAATTGAAATAATAAAAGAAGGAATAGCTAATTATATTTTTTATATTATTATTAAAAATTAAAGATATTTTATTATTTAAGAAAAGAAATTTAATAATAAGAATATTTGACTTAAAGTAAATTATCATGGCCTGAATTATTTCTCTTGATACTTTAAAATAAGTAATATTATTAATAATTTATTATGAATTAAAGAAATTTGAAAACAAAACAAAAATTTGAAATAAATGTTTAATTATTTATATTATAATATTTATATTATAATATTTATAATTATAATATTATAATTTTTTAAATCAAAATAATAAAAAAATTCACAAGATTTTTTTAATTTTATCAAATAAAAAATATATATAAGATTTATAGTAAGATTTAAAAATATCATAAATATTCTTTTTCCTTTTCAAATCATTTTTGTTTTAACTTTTATTTTTAATAAATCAATTATAAAACAAATATTATGAATTCTCTTTAAATCTTCATTAAAATCTTAGACTCATTTATACAAACATACATATGTTAAAAATATTTATCTTTAATTAGGGAAATTTTCAAATATATAATAAACAAGATAAATTAAAAATAAAGTTTTATATAATTGATGATTATTTTTATTTCTTTCTCAAATTGAACAAAAAAGATTGAATTTTAATATTATTTTTTTGTTCAAAGTTTTTTTCATCAAAGAAAGTCTTTTTCTTGGTAGGAAATAATATTTGATTATTTTTATTTATATCTTTATCCTTGATACTTACTTGAGTTTCAGAAGAAGAAATTTCTTTTCCATCATTTTGAGAGTTAAAATCTTCATTGAAAAATGTAAAAAATTTAGGATTGAACAGTATGATTTGATTTTCTTTGTTAATTTTGTAATCTAAATAATTTTGATTTGAAGAAAATAAAAAATCTTCTTCTGAAACAATTTTATTATTGTAAGCTTTGTCTTCTATCATGATTTAACTTTTTTATTTATTCTAAAAATTATAGGATGATTATATTTTTTTTTTTATTATTTTTTTTATTATTTTTTTATTATTTTTTAATTATTTTTTTATTATTTTTTTTAAGATTTAATTAATTAATATTTAATAATTTAAAAATTATTTAAAATAACTATTAACTTTGATAAATAAATATGTTATAATAATTCATGTCTCTAAGATATATTGATTATAAGATAATAAAATTTTTTTAGAAAAATTATGAATCATTTCCAATTTGAAAACTCTTTTAGTATTTTTAAATTATAATTTTTTATTATTATTAAGAATTTAACATACTTTTAATAAATAATAAATTTCTTTGTCATTTTATTTTTTAATTATTTTTTTTTAAATTTAATTTCTAATAATGAATTGTAAATTAGAAAAAAAATTTCAAAATTATTCAAATTATCATTCTGAAAATATAAATAATATTTCAATATCAAAAAAAAGAAATGATAATGTTTCTTATAATAATGATGAAAAATATATTTATTCAATTTCAGATAGATTTTGGCCCTTAGAAAGATTTAAAAATTTTAATCAAAAAAATTTGAATAATTTTTTTTCTAATGAAAATAATATATATTTAAATAGGCAAAATTCGTCAAATAATTTTTTTATTAATGATGATAGAAGAAATTTTAATGTAAAATATATCCATTTTTTAAATAACAATTCTAATGAAAATGCAATTGATTTTTCTAATCATATTAAAAATAATAATTCTGATACTAATTTTAAAATAAAAAATGCTATCAAAAGTGAATTGAATGGAAAAATTAATAAAAATAGTTTAAGTAGATCATCAAGTGAGGTTCAAAAAGGAAAATATAATTCAAACATATATAAATCTAAAGATTCTTTAAGAGGAATTAGAGAAGAAATATATCTTGATTTAAATAGAAACAAATCATTTAATATTAGTAATAATAATAATTCTTCTTATAATTATAGAATAAATTATAATCAGAATTATAATAAGATCTATCATTCAAATTATAATTATTATTCATCAATGAATTTCTTAAAAATTGAAGATTCAAATCAAAGAAATAGAAATAAATTGATTGAAGAAACTCAAAATAATTATAATGAAATAAAATCAATATATTTAGAAAGTAAGAAAAAATATAGAGAACTCCTTCACAATCATTCTAATAATAAAAATGACAATTATAAAAAAAATAAAGAAAATATCCCAAAATCATATATTGAATCATATAAAAATAAAAAAACATATTCAAACAATAATAATTTAAATATTAAAAATTCTTATGATTTTTCTTTTGATTATGATTCAAAAACATCTGTAAACAATTCAAATAAAAAAATAAATATAAATCAAATATATAAAAAAGTAAAATTAAATAATAATTACAAATATAAAAATGAAAGATTAATTAGAAAAAATTATTCTTTTCGAAGTTATCGAGAAAATAATAATTCTATATCTCCAAATAAAAATTCAAATAATAATTCATCAAATTATTCATCATATATAAATAACTTTATGAATAGTTTAAATAGTAAAAATAAAACAAAAGAAAAAAATTTAAATAATAGTAGACAAATGATTAAAGATCCAACAAAATCATTAAATTCATTTACAAATGGAACAAATAATACTTTTGAAGAAAATATTATAAATCATTCTAAAAAAAATATCAATTATATTGAATCTATTGAAGAACTTCATATTAATTATATTATTATGCTTCAAAACACAAAAAAATTAATTAATTCTCAAGAAAATATTAATATAACTATATATCCTAATAATTCAAATAAAGAATTTAATGTAATTTATACTGAAGAAGAAGAATTATAATTAAATTATATTTTGAGATTATTTTTTAATATTATATATTTATTTAAAATTTCTTTTTAATTAAATTTAAAATAAAAAAATTTAATTAATAAACAGAAAAAATGAATTCTACAAGTTCATCAGATTCATATAAATATAAACCATATAAAGAAGATAAAAAGAAATCTAAATAAATTTGTTTTATTTTTTAAATTAATGATGTTAAAATTATATAATCTCCAAAAAATAAAAATATTTATAAATAAATAATAAATGAAAAACTTTTAATTAAAATAATATAAAAAAGAAAAATTTCTATAAAAAATTAATTAATTATATTAGTATAAAGCAATATAAATATTTAAATTATTTTCATGATAACTTTTTAATATTTTAAAATTAAGAAGATTTTATAGATACAAATTTTAATAATTTTTTAAATATAATTAAGAATGAAATTTCTGAGAATATTTTATACTTTTTTTTCTATCATTTATTCCACCATAACTTGTTGTTGGTCTAAAAAAACATTTATTAAATTTAATATTAGGAATTGTTATTTCTTTTTCTTTTTTTTCTTGATAATTATTTTCTTTTTCCTTATAAATTCCAAATTTTTCACTTAAATCATTTATTTCATTATCACATTCATTTGTATTTAATTTATTAAAAATAAAATCTTTTTTTATTTTACATTTTTTGAAATCATCAATGAATAAATCATTTATTTCATCAATAAAACTATCATTATTATCTTCAATTAAATTTAATAATTTATCTTCTTTTTTATTATTTAAAATAATTGGTTGACTGTTTTCTTTTTTTATATTTGTAAAAAATTGAAGAGATTTGATATTTGGTCTTTCAGAATTAAAAAAAACATTATTATGATTTTTATTTTTTTTTAGCTCACTTATTCTAACTTTTTTAATTTTATTTTTAAAATAATTTTTCTCTTTATTATATTTTCTTTGTTGAATAAAATTATTATAAAAGTGATTATTATTATAAATATTTTTATTAAAGTTATTAATACTATTACTATAATTTATATTAGTTGAATTTTCAATATTTGTATTATTATTATTTATTAAAGGAAAAGTTTCTTCATTTTTCTTTTTTTTAAAATGATTATTATAAAAATAATTAATGTTAAAAGTTTGAATATTCATATTTTTTGGTTTTTCAAATATAGGATATTGATTTTCTTTATAATATTTTTCAGTTGAATTTCTTTTTAATTTTTGATAAATAACTTTTGATTTATTTGGACTATCATTAAAACTAATTGGATTTTCACTTCTTTGAGATTTGAATTTTGGAATTATTTTATACTTTTCAAATACTTTTAAATTTGAATTTTTATCAATTGAACCAGAAAAATTAATTGTATTTATTGATAAATCTTTGATTTTGTTTTTTATTTTTCCATTTATTATATTTAATTCATTGTTTTTTATTTTATTTTTTTCATCACACACAAAAAATTTATTTTGTCTCATATTATCTTTTTTTTTTGAAAAAAAAATTTTTTCTTTAAAAAATAAAAATCTAATTATTTGATAAAATATAGAAAATAAAAAATTAACTTTTGATTTAAAAATATATAAATGATTATATTTTATTTACAAGAAAATAATTTATAAGCTTTTTATTTTATTTTTTCTTTTGAATAGGTAAAATATTATTTTTAGATTCTCTAAAATCAAATTCTTCACTATCTAAAATTTTTTCTTTATTATCTCCAAAACAATTTATTTCTTCTTCAAGAGAAATAATTTTATTATTATAATTATTTGAATTTTTATCTTTAACTGAATTAATATTATTTTTAACAATTTTCTTTTTTTCTTTATTTTGTTTAATTTTTTGTAAATGAGATCTAACTTGATCAACAGTTCTAGTTCCAATATAATCACTAACTTTCTTAATATCTAAAAAGGAGAATAAATATAAAATATATAAATAATACTTTTTTCACCAAATTTATCAATTCCTTCTTGAAATAATTTTTTTTCTTTTTCAGACCATTTTCTCTTAATTTGTTTTTCTTTTTTAAAAGTTTTAATTTGAAAATTTTTATTTATATTTATTGTAGGATCTTTATCATAAATTGAATCAATATGAGCTTGAGATAATATTTCTCTATTTGCTTGAATTATTTGAGTTGTTAAAGGAAATTGATCTATTGATAATCCTATAAAATGAAATCTTCTCATACAACTTTCTAAACAATTTATACTTTCAGCTATATTATTTGAATTCTGATATTCATATGCTTTCACTAATGCTCTTTGATTATATTCTATTAACTTTATTTTTTTATTTTATTTATTTTACTTTTGAAAAATTTATTGTTTCATTGTTTATATTATTATTATTAAATGGAGGAAAATTGTTTGTGTTCATTTTTTTTATTTAGTTATTTTTATTTAAATATTAATCAAATTTTATCATTAAATCAATTATCTTTTTGGAGTTCAAATTGATTTTTATTGGAGAGGAAAAATTAAGAAAAAAAATTAATAAAATTAAAACTTTTGAAGAATAACATCTTCCATATAAAAAAAAAGAAAATTATTTAAAAAGTCTTTTGAATGATAATTAATCAATGATTTTAAAAAACAAAGTTTTTTATATTATAACAGAAATAAAGATAATTATATTATAATATAATTTAAAATAAATAAATATTCTGATTAATAATCATAGTTTTTGTTTACAATTTAAAAAAGATTTAATGAATATTTACATTGATGAAGATATGTTAAAATTGAAAAATTTTTTAAACAATAAAAATATAATATTAAAATATTCGATTTAATCAAAAAAGTAAGAAGTAAAAAAAAAATTGATTCTCTGTTTTAAAATAAAAAAAACGAAAATGAAGAAAATATCAATTCAGAAGGTAACAACTAAGTAAAATATACAATAAAATAAATAAAATAATAAAATCTATTTTCATATAACCTAAAATTCCCATATAAATAATATATATAAAAATAATATAAAACCTAAAAAAAAAATAACAAAAAAAAAAAAAAATAATAAACATATAAAAAAATGTCAAAATTAAAAACAAACGAAACAGATAAACTTCTTTCAACATCAATAAACAATTCTCAAAATGATAGTATGAAGCCATTAACAACAGACCCTCAAAATACCTTTAAAATATTGAATGCAAATCAAAATAATCTTCGTTCAATAAAGAATTTAACATCTTCTCCAAAGCAAGCATCAATAAATAATACAAATTCAAAACCAAAACTAGTATCAAAAAGGACAATAAAATCATTTCAAAATTCAGTAATAAGTAAGAAAAGTTTTAAAGAAGATGATGATAATTATGATGGAATGAGTCATCAAAGTTTTAAATTAAATGAAGAGACAAAGAGTATTCAAAGTAAAAGTCAAAAAAGTAAAATATCAAATGAAGAAGAAAATTCAAATTTAGAAAATGAAAGCCAAAATAATGATGAATATGATGATGAACAAGAAGAAATAGATAATCAAGTTCAAAATAATGAAGCAATAAATAGAAAATTATATAAAAGAGAAAAAATATGTGATACTGATACAGAAGATGAAGAAAGTGATAATGAAAAAGAAGTTCCTTGGATAATTTTACCTGATACTTCATATAAAAAATTCTGGGATTTATTATTAAGTGTTGTTATTATGTATTGTGCTATTTATACTCCTTATGAAATCGCTTTTTTAGAACATTTTGGTTTCTCTTGGTTTGATATTGTTGTTATTGTTATTCTTGCTATTGATATTGTTTTAACTTTCTTCTCTGCTTATACTGATAGTGAAGAAAATCTTGTTAAAAATCATAAAAAAATTATCACTAGATATTTAAAAGGATGGTTCTTTATCGATGTTTTATCTATCTTTCCTTTCACTTTATTTGTTGATATTGATAAAAAAAATATTACTAAATATTCTATTTTACCTAAATCATATAGATTAATTAAATGTATTGAATTACTTCGAATTACAAAAATGAACAGTAAAGGAAATGTACATCATGTCACAAAATATTTTTTAGAGAAATTAAAAATAAATGCAAATATAGAAAGATTATTATTTTTTGTATTATTATTTTTTTTAATGAATCACTTATGTGCATGTTTTTGGTTTTTAACATCAAAATTACAAGATATGGATCCAGATTGTTGGGTAGTAAGATTAGGATATGTAGATTGTTCAAATGTAGAATTATATATAATAAGTTTTTATTGGACTTTAACAACAGTAACAACTGTAGGTTATGGTGATATTTCAGCTGGAACTACTTTAGAAAGAGTTTATAATTTATTTATTATGTCTTTTGGGGTTTTATTATATAGTTTCGCTATTGGTTCTTTAAGTTCTATTGTTTCTACTATGGATCAACAAACTGAAGAAATGAATCAAAAATTACAAATTTTAAGTTCTATTAAAAAAGAATTCAATTTAAATCAAGGTATTTATGATAAAGTGAGAAAAGTTATTAAATATGATTTAAGTAGAAATCAAAAAGATAAAATGAATTTCTTACAAGAATTACCTAATAAATTAAGAATTGAATTAAGTCAAATTATGCATGATAAAGTTATTCAAAATTTATATTTTTTTAGAGATCAACCAAGTGATTTTTTCGCTTATGTTGCTCCTTTATTAAAACCTGTTAAATTTTCTCAAAATGATTATTTATATAAAGTTCAAGATATGATTGATGAAATGTATTTTGTTGCTAAAGGAACAGTTATTTTTTGTTTGGATAAAAAATATGGTGAAAAAGAAATTAGAGAAATTAAAAAGAATAATAATTTTGGAGAAATTGAAATGTGCTTAAATGAAAAATTAACTTTTAATATTAAAATAAAAAGTAGAAATTGTGAATTATTTGTTTTAAAAAAAAATGATTTTTTAAGATTATCAGTCAATTTTAAAGAATTTATTGAAAATTTCTTACATAAAAGTTTAATGAAGTATTTAAAATTTAATGAAGAAAAAAATAAAATGATAAAAGAATTTGAAACATTAATGAATAAAGCAAATAATAAAAACAAAGAGAAAGAGAAAGATGAAGATAAAAAAAGTAAAAATTCAGATAAAAGTTCAAATCATAATCATTTAATAGAAAGTGAAAGAAGTAAAAAAAATGAAGAAGATTCTGATTCTCATATGGATGAATCAGAAAATAATAATAAAAATTTAATTGATGATACTTCACATGATAAAACTCCTGATAAAAGTGAAAGAAGTAAAAAAAGTGATGAAAAAAGTAATTCTAATTTATCTTTAATTCAATTAAAAGAAATGAAAAGTGATGATAAAGATTTAAATGAACAATTAAAAAACAAAATTGATAAAATTTCTAATATTTTAGAAAAAGGAAATTTAAATTTAGATGGTATTGATGAAGATCCTAGAGAATTACTTAAAAAAATTAAATTAGAAACTGATTTAAATACTAAAAATGAATTAGTTGAAAAATTAGAAGAAATTATGAAAAAAGTTTTTGAAAATAATCCTAAACAAAATTAAATGGAAAATGTTTTAATGTTTAAAATATTCTTTTATTAATTTTTATATATTATTTTATTTTAGTTTAGTTTATTTAAGATTAATGATAAATTCATTTTGAAAAGATTTATTATAATTGGATATTATTTATATAATTTATTATCTTATATTAAAACTAGAGATTTTTATGTTATTTTTTTATTATAATATTATTTATATAAATAAATTATATTTATTGATAAAATTTTACTCTCAAATAAAGAAAATGATTTAAACATTGGGGATTGGGGATTGGGGATTGGGGATTGGGGATTGGGCCCA
>JAEEGL015746713.1_pt1 | contig 10570 bp, 10 predicted proteins | sample 9134231 | NCBI WGS metagenome assembly JAEEGL01 (sample SAMN16246548, study PRJNA631951) | gut metagenome | biome: gut microbiome; feature: rumen; material: fiber-attached | host: Bos | place: Iran: Karaj | collected 2018-10
ATTTTTGAAATCAGAAAAATAGAAATAAATAAAATATAAAGAAAAATTAAATAATCACCAGTTTTTAGCTTCATTTTTTTACTGAGTAATTTTAGGTTTACGTTCTTTTTTAAGATTTGTAATCGTAAAGTTGATTGTTTTTTCGATTTCTTTTCCAGGCTCAACAGAAAGCTTCCAGAACATAGTAGAAACAAAGCTTAAATGAACCGGTGAATTATTAAATTCAGTTACAAGAGGATAATAAATGTAATGAGATTTTTCATTAGGTTCAAAAGTAAAGGAAATACAGCCATCTGTATCAGAAAGTCTTATGGAATCAATATCACTTAAATATTGATTGTTATTCTGCTCAAGAAGAGTTTTGGAAGTATCAATTACAGACTTCTGATCATCAGTTGCAGTTTCCAGATTATAATATGTCAACTCTTCTGCTTTATATTTTGTGTGGGCAATATTTGATTCAACAGCAAAAATTGCATTAAATGGCTTTTCACTTTCATTTCTCAGAATATACTGAATTATCATTCCTGTTGAATTAATCAGAAACTTTTTTCGCAAATATATCTTCTGCTTCATTGAGCCGAACACGGCATTTGCACCCAGCTGTAATTCATGATGACTCTGAGAGAATTTTATCTGATTATACTGAACACGTGAAAAGATTCCATCTCCGGCAGAAATACCGTTTTTATAGTTTTCAAACTGACTTTCAGTAAAAATGTGATCTACAAAAAGTCCCCGCTTATAGCTGCCGTTTGAAATATTATCAGCGTAATTTCCCGTATTTTTAAGTATATCAAGCTCAAGAATAGAACCACCCATACTCGAAATACAGGCAAAATAATTTTGCATACGGCAGATATACTCATTTATACCGTCGCAGTTATAATCAAAACAGGTAAGGCTTTCTTTAAATGCATTATCTTCGCGAAGGATTTTTTCTGCTTCCATTAAAAGCTTATAGGACTGCTGGCGAAGTATTGCAGAAGTCGTAAGAAGACCTTTTCCGTTCTGTCCCTGCCATAACTTGTCGCGGGCAGAATTTTTTCTCATCTTGTCACTCTTATACTGATTAACAAGCATACCCACATAAAGAATACGGCTGAAAAGTTTTTTTACAGTTTCAAAGGCTTCCTGAAGGTCATAGAAGGTATTGATATCATCAGGATTTACGTTATCAGAAAGCTGAAGATATGATTTATTTATTGCTTCTGTAACATAAACACTTTCCTTTACACCGGAATTCTTTTTATAAGTAAAAGGACAGATAGTCTTTATATTTTCTGAATCATTAAAACCTTGTAACAAAGAAGTAAACTTATCTTCATTCAAAAGAGTTTCAAGGCATGAACGTTTTAAATCTATGCAAAGAATTCGGTCTGGGCACTGCTGAAACAGCTGTCCTTTTTTTTCTACCCTTGCAGTGAGTTTTTCAACTTTCTGAATAAAATCTTCCGTAAAATTTTCGGTGTTTTCAATAAAATTATAGTAAACCGGGAAAATATCAATTGATTTTCCAAGATTAGACATTATCAGAGGGAGAAGATTCAGTTTTTTTGCAGGAAGGCTTGCGCTGTCCAGAAAAACATATTCAAAACCACAGGTAACAAGGTTATTGACCATTGAAGAATCCCAGCAGTCAGCGAATAAAGAACAGCCGCGAGGTCTTTTTCCTAGACTCTGCCTGATATCAGCAGAAAGAAGGTCTAACTGACCATTTCTGTCTGCCGTAAATAAAAGAGGAAGCAGAGGATCATAATATGCACCGCCGGAAACTTCAATCTGATTACGTTCTATAAGCTGTTTTAAAAGTGTAAGAAATTCCGGTCTCTTTTTTTTGTAAAATTGAATTCTGTTTCCCGGGAAATAAAAGGTAAAATGAAAGTCCGGGTGTGCAAAAAGAAATTTGGCGAGCGGCTTATAAAGCTTCTGGTACTCTTTTTCTAGAAGTTCAGTAGTATCAAGGTTCGAAGATGCAGGTCTGTAAATAAAACTTATAAAAGTGGTAGCCATAAAACCTTTCCGGCCTGATTTCCCACTTAAACCTGCCGCTCAAAGTTGTTAAAAATGCCAGTTCCCCAACAGGCATTTATCCAGATATGAATTAAAAAGTATTTTTTACTATTTTATATATTTTATAACAATAAGCCCACAGTTTAAAGTATTTTTTAGGCTTCCATTCAATATTTTTTTCAATTTGATTAAAATCAATCACTTTTGCAAGTTCTGAATCAGGCTTTACGATATTGCTCAAATCAGTAGTCTTAGGAGGAAGCATTTTTATAATCTTCTGAGGGCATACAAGGGTACATTTACCACAGCCGCAGCAAATCTGAGAAACCTGAGCTGTATGATCTTTAATTACAATTGCCTTCTGCTCACAAACCCTTACACAGTCACCAAGCCCTATGCAGACAAAATTATAAGCAGGATCTGTAAAATATATAGATTTTACCATTGCACAGGTATACTGACCATTAAAATCAATAGCCTGAGTATGGATATCTTTTTTATTCTGTTTCAAAACAAAAGCTTTTTTTGAAGAAACCGGCATCTTTCGCTTCTGTTCTGTGTAAAAATCAGATGCATCACTCAAGCTGACAAGAAGGTTTCCTGAAATATTATTTTTTTGCGTTACAGACGGCTCTAAAACATAAAAAATAAAGGAAATTAGAAGTGAAAGAACAAGAATAATAAAAATCAAGAGAAAGATTGCTAAAATCATCTTAGAGCCCCCGGATTCAGCCAGCTGATATCAAAAACTGAAAATATAAGAAGCACGACGGCAAGGAAAATAAAAAAGATACTGTAGAACTTCTGATTCATTTTCTGGCCGTTGTTACAAAGTCTCTGTCTCAGTGTAATAATAAAGGGACTTAAAATTCCAATAGAACAGATAATTCCTGTGCAGATAACAAGAGTATTCAGCCAGGAAGAACTTTCTGCAATTGAAAGGAATACAATTATGTAAGAAATGATAAATTCTGTTGAAAGCTTATTTGTCGTAAGGCGTACAAGACATTCAAAAAAAGTTGAAACAGATACAAGAATTAAAAAGACAATAAGAGGGAAGATTTCTGTAATTTTTAATGGCAGAAGAATCTTTGATGTAATTATCCAGGACAAAATCGCACAGATATAAATTGAGGCAATATTTTTTATAAAGAAGAAAATATTTGGAATTTTAATGATTCCAAACTCACCTACCCGGCTTATTCCGATTCCGTAAAAAAGAACGGCTGAGGCAAAAAAAGTATAATATAAGAAAGTCTCAAGATAAAGCATCCTGCGCCTCCAGATTTTCATAAGAATCAAACTTTCGCTTAATAAATTTAAGCAGAACAAGAATTAAGGCAAAAACCATAAATACCCCAGGAATTGACGCTATAAAAGAGAAGAATCCTGTAGGCTGAAGGGTAAAAATCAGTTTTTCATTAATCAAATGATTTTTTCCGTAGAAGGTAAAAGTTCCGAAAACAAAAACATCACGCAATAGGAAAAATACAAGGGCAATAAAGCTGAATGTAAAAATCTGTATTGAGTTTACTTTTAATCTCTGGATTAATGATAAATCTTCGCTTTTAGAAAGAAGATGAATTAAAAAGAGAGAAAATGGCGGAATATAAAAAAGAATGCTCATGACAAGAGCAACTTCCGTCTGAAAGATAACGAAAATCTGACGGAAAACAATGGTTACTGAAATCAAAAACATCAGTAACAGGAAAGTTTTTGTTTCTTTTATTTTCAATGCATCTGTAAGGGAATTGAAAAGAGTACCAAAAACTGTAAGGAGAATAAGTTCAATACAGATTGTAAAGCCAAAAACAAAACGACCGGGAGTCGGAATTACAATAGAGAGAAAAGATAAAAGATAGAGGTAATTAGAATATTTTTTCATAGAACTACCCTTTTGTACTCCTTAAAATATCAACAATGCGCTTTTTCCAGTATTCAATTCTAAGGCTGTTATTAAAAACCTTGATATGCTCGTTAAAACGGCCGTGAAAATGTGAAATCCCTACGAATTCAACATCATAATCAGAGGAAATAAGGAAAACGGCAGGTAAAGGACCATAAAAAGTCTGAACACGTAGAATAACAGCCTTATAGATTTCCCCGTTCTTACGGTTTCTTGCCTCATAGCAGGCAGCGTTCATTGCAAAGGAATTATTTATTCTTACAGAATTTTCAAGATTCCAGATATTAGGCTCATGCTCTTCAAGAACAGTTTCTACAAGATATCTGAGATTTGACTGCCATGCTTTTCTTGAAATAACTACTGAATAAATAGAAATAAAAAAGAAAACGGCAAAAAAAGCAGTAAGGATTCCGTATTTTATGAAAAAATCTTTATAAAAGTTCTCTTCGCTCATTAATTTCCCTCAGATAATCACAATTTTATTGTAATACAGAAAATATTTTTGTTTTTAATTTCTTTTCCACCTTTAAATCTTCAATTGCACGCAACAGAAGGTTAAAGAGATTACAAATCAAAATTGTATATGCAGTTCCTATCGGAGAAGTACCCGCCCCGTTTATCAGAAAGGCAAAAACACCTGCCAGAAGGCCAAAAATAACCTTTGCATTTATTGTAACAGGAATAGTTCCCGGAAATTGCATCATAAAAGCAGCCGCAAAAATAGTGCCGCTTGAAAGTAGTGACAGAATTCTATCGCCGGTATTAAAAATACCTCCGTAAACCAGAGGTCCGAACAATCGTACTAAAACTGCATAAACAGTCATAAAAATAAAAGGAATAATTTCCATCATGCTGTTGTCGCAGAATAAAACTATAGTTGCAGCGATATTCAGAATATTAAACCTGAAGGCCGGAATGACAGAATTTGTATCCCATAAAAGAGAAATAAGGCCTTCCGGAATTGTTACACGGAAAGGAAAGAGAATATAGTTATTAAGAAAATTTGTAATTGAACTGTCAAAGCCGTAAACCGGGAAGGTTCCCTGTGTTATAAGAGAAACAGCAGGATTTTTAGAAATAACTAAATCCTGTGATATCAAAAACTGTGGAAAATGACTTTTTCCGATAAACCAGGCAATTACAATTGCCAAAGCCGAAGGTGTAATCCAGTTATTACTGTGACGGATAAAAATCTTAAATAAAAAAAGAATTAAAAATGAACATAAAAAGGCAGTATGTAAAGGAAAGGAAGAAGGAAGAAAAAAGCCTATTAAAATGCTCTGGATAATAATTTCATAATTTTTGTAAAAAGCCTCTTTAGTAAGAATAAAATATAATAAAGAAGCAATAAGTCCGCCTGCAAAAGTAACGGTAATTAAAAATACGGAGTCGTAACTTTTAGTAAACAAAAGCGCAATAAACTGAATTGAAAGTAAAATCAGAATTTTGTATGTCATTGCAGACATTGAATCGCAAAGATAAAAAAAGGGATTTACTTCACTAATCAGAGAATTTTCTTTTTTGGAATTAAACATTGTAATCATCCCTCAGCATATTAATTATTTGAGTAAGCGGCAGCCGTGCAGGACAAATCATATTACAGCTTCCACAGTCAAGACATTTTGAAACCATATTCTTTAAAAAACTGTCAAGGTTGCCGCCTTCATAAGTGTAATTATTAAAATTAATTACATGATTATAAATAACATCAGGAAAAACATGCTGCTTACAGATGGAACGGCAGTTTCCGCAGCTGATACAGTCAAAAATCTTTGAATCAAGTTTGTTTTTTGCAGAAACAATTGAAATCGATTTTACATAGCGGGTTACAGGAACATCAAGGGAACTTGCAGTACTTCCCCTTATTCTTCCATTAATTATCACCATTTTAGGCTTTTTAGAAAGCCCTCCAATCTGAGAAATAATATCTTTAAGCGGAGTTCCTATTTTTATGTTCAAAAAGCAGGAAGATTTGAGACAGTTTCCTGAAACATGAACAAGTCTGTTTATAGAAGGAATGTTTTTTGCAACACACTTATAAACTTCATAAAGGGTTGAAGCTTCTATAAATAAATCCTTTTTTGTAAGAGTAATTTCCGTATTTTTTGCTTTTGTTACCTTATTAAAATTTGCAATAATTTTTTCTTTCAGCCCCAGAGGATATTCATTCGAGTTTACTTCCAGAAAATCAGTTGTTTCTGTCATAAAAGGGTCAAAAAGTGATTTTGGTGTAAGCTTTGGATTATAAGCAAACACTATATTGTTTATAGCAAGAGCCTTTAACATATAGCCGCAGGCCTTCATCATTCTTTCAAAATAAAATTTTGCAAGAAGCCTGTCTGTAATGCAGGAAGGATCATCATCAAAGAGTCTTACAACAAGAGTTTTACCTGCAAATTCCTTAATCTGCTTAGCAAGATTCACGGGCTTTTTTACATTAAAAGTATTGATTACGCCGCTTTCAAAAATATGAGTCTGAATTTCCTGGGCAGACAAACTTTCTACAGACCTGGAAGGAATCTGCTTTCCAAGAAAATTAAAACTTCCCTGAAGTCTTATTCTTACAGCCTTTTCAGTTTTTCCGTTAGGACACTGACATTCAACAATATCTTCTACAACGCCAGGAATTGATGCGTGAACATTTATCTTGTCTTCTTTACCAGAAGTTGCAATAATCTGACCTTCAGTTACAAGCTCTCCGCTTCTTACCAGAGGATTACATACGGTATTATATTCCTGACAAAGAGGAATCGTTACGTGGTGCGGCAAAAACGCATTTTGAGAACATGTATAATTTTTTAATTCATCAGCTTTTTCTGCAAAAAGTATCATTTGCCCCTTCCCCTGCTGTCTTTTTTAATAATACTGCAAATGTAAATAAATAGTAATATAAAAAAGCAAATTAAAATCATTATAATGCTTAAGGTACTCATTGAATAGGAATTAAGGGAAACATAACCAAAAGTCGAATCCCTTCCTTCACTTTTTAATATCCGCTCCACAGAATTTCCGTAGAGGCTGTCTATCTGATTATAGGAATTATTACAGAAGGCCTCATCAAAAACAAAACTTCTGGTCTTAACTTCAATTCTATGCTCTGACTCCTCGTAATAAGGAAATTCAACCTTTTGTGAAGGCTTTACATCAGAAGAATCCTTTCCCTCCGAAGAATTAAGGGAAACATAAGGCGCCGTCTGAATTTTCCAGTTCCACTTGTAATATCCGTCAAACTGTGGCAGCTCAGGACTCAAAACTCCTGACTTTCCGGGTAAAGTAATTTTTGAAAGCTTAGATCCCGCAGAAGTTCTTGTTGTAACCAGGCTCACCATTAAAAACATAAAAACAGCAAGAACCGAAACCGGAAGAATTAAAAAAGCTTTGTTCGAAAAATAATCAATCCGCTTAGCAGGCAGAATAAAAAGACTCTGAAAAGGAAGTCTGCTTTTCTGAATGCGCTCAATTTCGCTGTAAATGCAAAGGGCAGAAAAAACACCACCCACAAAAAATATAAAGAGAACTGCAGTTAAAAGCGAAGAGCAGATGATATTCAAAAGAACAACGGCAAAAAGAACAAGGAAAATCCTGCTCTGGCGGACAAGCTCAAAAACACCCTGTCTCTTCCATAAATTAGACATTACAAAGAAGAAAAGGAGCACAATAATCAGGGAAGCTGCTACCGGGTAAAAAGGATTGCAGAGGGCAAAACAAACTGAATAAAAAGAACCGATTGCATAAACAAACTTATTTTTTGCAAAGGCAAATAAAATTACAGAAAAAATAAGGACAAAAAGAGGAATTAAAAAAGGATATGAAGAGTTGGAATCAATTCCAGAGTTAATTTTATTTTGATTTAAGGCTGCAGCAGTTTTTTCAAGCTGAGCCTTATATTCAGCCGGTGCATAATAAAGCTTATAAGACTGAGATTTATCAAAAAAGAATGCCTGACGCTTTGTAAGATATGAATCCTTTGCAGAAAGTCGCAGAAGAGAAGCTTCCGGAGAGTTTTCCTTTAAGGCAAGCGGGATATACTGATTTGTGTAGCAGGCATATTCTTCAACCCCGTTATCAAAAAGGGCTTTTCTTACACTTTCTTCAGAAGCCGAAGCCGCAACATACAGAACACTGTATTTTTTCCAAAGTCTCCCCTGAGGAACAGAGCGAAAGGTAAAAATCACAAGCAGAGAAAGAATAGAAGCTATGGTGTAAACAATTTTCAAACTTGTTTTCATTTTTAAATTACAGCCTGCTTTTAATCAAGAATTGAAAAAGCTAAGCCCACAAAAAATCCAAGAATGCAGCCGCAGATTACTTCCATCGGGGTGTGACCGAGTACTTCCTTAAGCTGTGCATATGAAGCTATATATTTTTTTTTCTGAAGTTCCTGTCCAAGCTCGTTGATTTTTTTAGCCTGTACGCCTGTAGAACGTCTTACACCAAAAGCATCGCGGATAACTACAAAAAAGAACATCAAGGAAAAAACAAAAATATCGGAATTAATGCCGTGCCGCACGCCGATTGTAACACAAAGAGATGTAACAAGGGCTGAGTGGCTGGACGGCATACCACCTGTTTTCCAGATAAGATTTTCAAAAAGATTTGGAAGAGAATGAATTCTTCCATATATTAAATTGATTCCGGTTTTAATAAACTGAGCTATAAGCCAGCTGAAAATACAGGCAAGCCAAATCGGATTATTTATAAAGCCTTTTATCTGATCTATAAGAGCTGGAAGCGTCATTACACTTTCTGCAGCAGGAAAATTCTGATTCATAAGATTATTATATTTTAACACGAGAAAGCAAAATTTACTACTGTATTTTTAGAAAAGTTGTTATTATGCTCTTATGGATTTTAAGACTTTTACGGCAGCAAAAAATGACAACGACCGCAGATTAGACAAAATCATAAGGATTTTTGCGCCCGAACTTTCACTTTCACAAGTCTATAAATATATTAGAAAAGGCCTGATAAAAATAAACGGAAAAAAAGCGAAAAATGATTCCCGGGTTTTTGAAAATGACCAGATTCAGATTGCAGATTTTATTTTAAATCCGAATGAAGCTTGTAAAGATGAAGGCGCCGCAGGCGGCTCGTCGCACAAGGCAGACTCCTCCTTAAGAGTTATATTTGAAAACCAGCATATTCTGATTATTGACAAAGATTATGATGTAAGCGTACACGGAAATGAAAATTCTTTGGAAAAAGCTGTCTGCGAATATTACAAAAATACACGCAGGGACGCTTCACTTTCCTTCCGTCCGGGTCCCCTTCACAGGCTGGATAGAAAAACCACCGGTCTTTTATGCTTTTCCATGAGTCTTGAAGGTGCAAGATGGTTTTCAAAAAACATTCAGACTCACGATGTTCAGAAAAAATATGCAGCCCTTCTTGAAGGAAACTTATCAGAAAAAGAAAGCTGGGAAGACAATCTTGAAAAAGAGGAAGGAAATCAGAAGGGATTTTACACTGTTAAAGCTTCCAGTCAGGGAAAAAGAGCACTTACAATAGTAACTCCTGTGGCTCACGGTGTTTTTAATAACAGAGAGGTTACATTAGCCGTAATGGACATTAAAACCGGGCGCACCCATCAGATCCGCTCCCAGTCTGCCCTGCACGGACATCCGCTTTTGGGAGACACAGCCTACGGCGGAATGAAAATAAATAATGCGGAGAGAGATTTTTACCTGCAGGCCTTCAGTCTGACCTTCCCACAAAATCCAGTCGGGCTTGCTGAAGAAATAAAAATCCCTCTTTCCGATTCTTTTAAATCAATTTTAAAACAATGTAACATCAATAAGTTTGAAATTTAATTACTTTTGAAAATCAAAAATTGGAGTTATAATAAATTGATGGCTGATTTGATTAAAAATATTGCACAAAAATTTAAGCCTGTTATGGTATATGCTCTTGTCGGCGAAAGTGGTACTGGAAAAAGCTACCGCTCTAAGGGCCTTATGGAGCAGTACGGAATCAGAGCCATTATTGATGACGGACTTCTAATTCAGGATGATAAAATTATAGCAGGGCGCTCTGCAAAACGCGAAAAAACATATATGGGAGCTGTCAGGGTTGCCCTTTTTGATGATAAGGAACACCGCGATTCAGTTGCAAAAATTCTTCGCAAAACCCACATCAAAAAGATTCTTCTGATTGGAACTTCAGAAAAGATGGTTACAAAAATTGCCATGCGCCTTCAGCTTCCCCAGCCTCAGAAAATCATTCATATCGAAGACATTTCATCTGCAGAAGATATTGAAAAGGCACAGAAATCCCGCCATGTAGAGGGAAAACACGTTATTCCTGTTCCTTCCATTGAAGTAAAGCAGAAATACCCTACAATTTTTTCTAATTCCCTGCACAACTTGATTGGAAAAAGCAGTTTCCTTTTCAAAAATAAAAAGAACAAAGTCACAAAAATGATTGAAAAATCAATCGTTCAGCCGGAATTTTCTAAAAAAGGCCGCATTGAAATTTCAGAGGCTGCCCTTACCCAGATGACCATGCACTGCGTAAGCGAATGTTCTCCTGACGTAAAGGTAAAGAAAATCTCTGTAAAAAAAGATAACCGGGGCTACAAGCTGATTGTTACGATTGACGTTCCTTTTGGAACCCAGCTTACAGGAAAGGTACACAAGCTTCAGCAGTATATAA
>JAEEGL015953914.1_pt1 | contig 10570 bp, 11 predicted proteins | sample 9134231 | NCBI WGS metagenome assembly JAEEGL01 (sample SAMN16246548, study PRJNA631951) | gut metagenome | biome: gut microbiome; feature: rumen; material: fiber-attached | host: Bos | place: Iran: Karaj | collected 2018-10
TCACCGTTCAGGCAACAAGTCGCTCCGCGAATACCTCGAATCCCTTCCCGACAAAGGGGGCGAGCGTTTCAAGACGCTGAATATCGTGCCGCAAAACATGCCGGTCTCCAAGCTGCAAGTGCGGCAGGGGTTGACGATGGATGACATCATCGAGACCTGCAATGCCTTTGGCGAGTTCAGGATCAAGAACCTGACCGCTGCGTTGGGCGATGAGGAATTGGCGGCTGATCGCTTCGTGGTGGAACATTTCCCACTCAACCGGAAGTATGGGTGCTGCGTCACGCGCCAGTCGAAGGTGACGGTGGCGTGCCCAACGAGTTGGGATGAAGTGGGCATCGGCTGGTTTGCCTATTATATGGCCAAGATGGGCGGCTTCAACTATATCAGCAAGGAAATCGAAGTGGACAACAGCGACCCCGATTCGTACTATAACCTGTCGCCCCAACCGCCTACGGAAGCACAGACCGAAAACAGGGAAGCCTTTCTGAACGACTTGAAGGGGTTCCCGAATACAGAATGGGTGATTATTATCGCCGAGCATCTGAAGACCTCCACCAATCCGACGGATTTCCATTTTGCGGATGCTAATAAAGATGGCTCAGACTCCACGGTGGAAGCCCCAGAGGCCTACCAACACTTCGTCACCCGTTTTTCCGAAACGATGAAGGAGGAGTTTGGGCTGGAGACCATGAGCCGCTCGCCGCGCTATCCGCTGCTGAAAAAGAATCTGGGCTTCACCATTAGGGACAAGCACTTTGCCAAAAATGTTTTTGTGCTGCGTCCCTCGTCGGAACTCATGAACTTCAACACCCGCAAGCTGGCCATTGCCTATCGCATGGCGCGGCTCATCAGCGAGCACTTTGATGGCGGTCGGGGCATGACCGACGCCGACATGGCCGACCTCAAGAAAGGCGGTTTCGGATACAAGGAGAACGAGGGACTGAAGGATGGAGACTGAACTGCTTGAACGCCTTTATGCCATTCATTCGCCCACCGGCGACGAGTGGGCGATGATCTGCTTCGTGAGGCAGTGGGTGGCCGAGCATGTGCCATCGGCCGAGGTGAAGATGGACTGTTTGGGTAACCTCTACATCACCAAGGGCGGGGCAGGGGAGGGCTATCCCACCTTGGCCTGCCATCTCGACCAGGTGCAGACCCTCCACAGCGACGACTTCGAGGTGCGCGAGGAGGAAGGCACACTGTTTGGTTGGAGCGAGCAGAACCAACGCCGCGAGGGCCTCGGTGCCGACGACAAAAACGGCATCTGGGTTGGCTTGCAGTGTTTGGAGGCATGCCCCCGTTTGAAGGTCTTCATGTCGGTGGGCGAGGAGAAGGGCTGCATCGGCAGCAACCGCGCCGACATGGCCTTCTTTGCCGACAGTCTCTATGTCATCGAGCCCGACCGTAGGGGCGGGGAGGAGCCGAGTGTCGTGTTGCGCGGCATCCCTTGCGCCAGCGAGGAATTCGTCGAAGCGCTTCGCTTGGAGGACTTCGGCTACGCCCTCGCCGAAGGCAAGGCCAGCGACATCCTGGCGCTCACGCTGAACGACATCGGGGTGAGTTGCATCAATGTGCCGGCGGGTTACCACAACCCCCACAAGGACGATGAATTCACCGTTCTGACCGAATTGGAGCGTTGCCTGGCATTCGTCAGGCAGACTGTCGCGACGCTTCACCGGCGCTTCCCTCACGAATACCGTTCGGCCACGCAGAGGAGGATCATGGAACTAATTGCGAAGAAATAAGCAACAACCGAACCGACTGGCGCAGGCCTCGGAAGGGGCTTGCGCTTTTTTTTTATTTCCTATACACCTGCTCGAACACCTCCATTTCGCGTTTGGCGCAGGCTTTATTCCATCATATCGGAGATTTTACGTACTTTTTTTGTTACAATGTCACACTTTTCGTCTATACGCCAATTCTTTTTAAATTTCCCCAAAAAAGTTTCCATATAACATCATAAATTTTTTTTATCCATTAACTCACTGATACATACATACATACATACATACATACATACGTGCAAAAAGTCCTTGGAAAGCCCGAAAACTGTGTTTAATTTTGTCCCAAAATCATCAGAATTATTCACTTTAAGACCTCGCGATGTATAGGGGAATCGTGATGAAATATGAATCTTATAGACTATGTTTTTTCTTTGGATGTCATGTTCGATTATAATGTAAGAGACCAAAGAGGGGCAACTCCTGCCGAGCGTGATGAGTATGAAGATAACTATCGTGTGACATACGATTTTCAACCGTTTGCCGAAAACGCTGAAGACGAAAGGGGTAAGTTGTATGTGCAGAGTTTGAATAAGTATCTTGAAGGGCATCCCAATAAGGAAGAGATGGCCAAAACACTCCAAATGGATTTCAGTAATGAGGAGATTGATGCATACGTTAAGAAATATGCTTCTGCCCAGAGCAAGGGTGAGTCGTTCCTTGAGCGTTTCTATGGCTGGGATGCCACTTTCGTTCTTTTGGTCCCATGGTGCATTGCGAAAGCGTTGAAGGACCGTAATCGGTTCGAAGACTATTGTATTTTCCAGGTGAATGTCCAAATTAACGATTCTATACTCTTGTGGTTTGAGGAGTTGGAAACTTTTCCGATGTTCTGGGATCATGGCAATTTTCCCAAATATGAAGTAAAGGATGGGGTCGGACTCATCCCCGAAGGAACTACAAAGATTGTGGATTATGCGTTTTCTGGTTGCGAGGATTTGCATACAATTAGTATTCCTGATAGTGTTACGGAGATAGGGATGTCGGCATTTTCAGATTGTGCCAATTTGCGCGATGTCAAACTGCCTAATGCTATTGCGGATTTACGCCGTTGCAGTTTCAGTGGGTGCAAAAGTCTTAAAACCATTGTTTTGCCCGAGTCGTTGACAACCCTTTGCGATTTTGAACATTCTGGAATCGAACAGATAACAATCCCGTCAAGTGTGAAAGAGATTGACGGCTTTGAGGGTTGCAGCTATTTGAAGTCGGTGGTGATCATGGGGGCTGCCGATGTAATCGTTGACAATGCTTTTAGGGACTGCACCGCTTTGGAAACCGTGGAGCTTCCTGCAGGCATTAAGAAAATAGGCAAAAAAGCCTTCAACGGTTGCACGGCTCTGAAGGCCATCAACGTGCCAGCCAAGAAGGCCGACTACTACAAGAAGCGCCTACCCGAGGAGTTGCACGGCCTCATTGTGGAACTGCCTGCCGAGAAGAAGGCGAAGAAGAAATAAGCCCTGCAACCTCTCCAGGTGAGGCATTGAACAATCCCGCCGCATGGTGCTTGCACCGTGCGGCGGGAATATTTATGCCCTTCGCCCCCTTTTTTGAATTTCCCCGAAAAAGTTTTTGCATTATTTTTTGAATTTTCCGCGATATGTTTCTATCTCTGTTTTGTGATAAACATAAAAACTACATCATTATGAACGACTACATTTTGATCTTCATCGTTGCCGCCTACATCTGCGTCGGCGTGTTCGTCGTGGTTTGGATGGACGAGAACTATTTTGACCGTAAGGGCAACAACAAATCAGTGGAAGGCTGGTGGTGGAAGATGGCCATCTGGCCCGTCTTGTTGCTTTTCGTTTATCCCAAGATAAGACGAATCAAAAAACAAAAGGCAGCGCAGGCGCAGGCTGATTTTGAGGCCATGATGGCGCGTTGGGAGGGTATGCCTGAAGAACCGAAAGAGATGGTGATAGAGGGCAATGTGTTGGTGAGAGGCATTGCAGGCGAGCCCATCCCTGATACGGTGACGGAAATCGGGGAGGAAGCCTTTTTCGGCTGTGATGCATTGGAAGAGGTGGTCATCCCCGCATCGGTAAGGAAAATCGGCAAGGAGGCCTTCCGCTGCTGTTCCAACATGACCCAAATCGTCATCCCCGACTCGGTGACCGAGATCTGTGACGGCGCTTTCGACGAGTGCGACAGCCTCGGCGAGCTCCATCTGCCGGCCTCGCTGCGCAAACTCGGCGACATCCTCGGCGACCAACCCATCGACGTCTATTGCCACTTAACCGACCCGACGCAATGTGAAGTCAGCTACGACAAGGACGAGCCCGAGAGTTGGTCGAACAACATGGACAACTGGCTCTATGTGCCCCAAGGCAGCCGCGCCCTCTACGAGAAGACCGAGCCTTGGTGCTATTTTGAGACGATCAAGTAGTTTTAGCATCAATCACCCATGTACTACCCTCACGCCTTAAGCCTCATCGCGGAGGAACATCCGCGATCTCCTGAGCTATAGGAGTACACCCCCGCTTTATGAGACCGCGGGTCTGCGCCCGCGATGAGGCTTTTAGAGTAGTGTGATACTATGATTATGCTAATTGGGTGAAGGAAAAACACATGGAAGAGGTCGAAGGAAACCAAGCATTTCTTTTTTTTGGAAAAATAAATAAATACCCTTAATTTTGCCGTGCAAAACACAATGTAACCAAGACGTCCAATAAAAGAAAATTCCAAATAAACATCAATTTGAAATAGTCATGATACAACAAGAATTAAAACAACTTATTGAAAAATATTGCAAGGGCAAACAACCTACCGATGCCCAAACTGATGAAATATTTGACAAAGCCTTGACTCTGGGTGCCGATCCTAAAGAAGTGGCCTTTTTGATGGAGTATCTCCAAAACAGTATTACAGACGAACAAGTCACATATTGTGTTACAATAGAGAAAGTTGACAACCAGACGCTAGCTATGATGACCGCACGGGGCGCTTTAGGTTGGTCGTCGGCCGACTCGCGCGTCAATCTGGCTAAACTTCCTTTTGTCGCAAAACAAACTGGGAACGAGTCGGAAGCAAAGACTTTGGCAAAAAAACTCACGGAAGGAGGCATGACGGTAAGTCTTAAGACATTGAAAGGTGTAGGAGAAACGACTGATATTATGAAAAAAGAGGTAGAGCCAGAAGCACCTGTAGAAAAAGTTCAAGTTCAAGAGAAGCAGCCGGCAAAACATTATATTAAAATAAGACGAAGCTCGTCCATTAAAGCTACTGATGACACGGTTTTTCAAATAGTAAGAGATGAAATAGATCGTCGTGGCCCAGAAGCCGACTTAAACCATATCGATGTGAGCGAATGCACTACTTTTTTTGATGAGGAGAGGAATGTAGGTTTGTTTCAAGGTACTGGCTTTTGCGGTGATGTCTCAAAATGGGATGTGTCTAATGTCGAAAACATGAAAAGGCTATTCATGGATTGCGATGTGTTTAATTGCGATTTAAGTAACTGGGACGTCAGTAGCGTTGAAGATATGTGTTGTATGTTTTATGGATGCAAGGAATTCAATCAGGATTTAGGAGATTGGGATGTTTCAAATGTCAAGACAATGGAAGGCATGTTTTCATATTGTAATAGTTTTGAGGGGAAAGGGGTGGATAAATGGGATGTTTCGAATGTGGGAGACATGAGTGCGATGTTCGCCTTCTGCCGGAATTTTGATCAGGATTTGTCAGGCTGGGATGTGTCAAATGTAGTTTACGTGACGGATAGATATGATGTTGGAATGTTCCAGGGGTGCACCTCATTTGAAGGTCGGGGGTTAAGGAAGTGGGATGTTTCGAGTGTTTTTGAAATGCGGTCAATGTTTAAAGACTGTAGGAATTTAGATGAAGATTTGTCCAATTGGGATGTGTCGGCTGTGGAATTTTATAATTACATATTTGATGGCTGCATTTTGGACAGGGACAAACGGCCTCCATTTATCTTTAAAGATCCTTCGAGAGGAGGATAAAAACAATAAACAAAACAATAGAACTTTTTTATGCAATAACACTCATAAAATAATATCACAAATATGGCACAAGCAGTAAAAGTAGGCGGTTTCATCTACCGCATTAATCCTGCCGATGACCGGCAGTTGCAAAGAGCTACGATGGGTAGCAACTCATGGAGTCGTGTTACCGAGTTCAACGGCCACCACATCCTCGACCTCCTCCTGGCCCCCAACGGCCGCGACATCGAGGTCTACACCGACTATGGGATCTATATCCGGGAGTATAGTGGAGGGGTGAGGAGGAAATGAGTTTGAAAAAAAGAAACAGAAATATAAATAGTTAAAACCTCGCAATGTGTAGGGAATCGCATTGAATTATGGAAATAAGAGACAATGCCATCATTTTTGAATCGGACGAAGAGTTTGAGGATTTCTGTGTTGCTCCTTATGCTGTCATTGAGCAATCTGAAAAAGGCGCGCGTTTTATCAAAGGTGATTTCTCTGAACAATATAAAAAAGCCCTAGAAGAAGGAAAAGCATTCGTCATCAAAGGCAGAGACTCTGCTGTGTGTCGGCGTAAATCAGTTAGTAAACGCGTTCCTGTAGTCATAGATGGCGTTTCAAACCGTATGGCTCGTATGGCTCTCATCCAATTGGATGATGTCCAAAATGTGATGGATTATCATACTTGGGAATTTTTTGGAACGGATTTGCTGTGATTGATCAGCACTTGCCCTTTTATAATTATGCTGTACTTCGCCATCTGCCTGAACAACAGACGGAGATTATTCTCAAATATTGACACTTACCAAGAATATCAATTTATTATATTGAAAATCATATATTTACTAACTATCTAAAACAAAAAATGATAAGCGGAAACATTATCAATCTGGCTAAAGAGCTGGAAACGGAAAGTAACAAAGCCGCGACATCGTGGTGTAGTGGGTGTGCTTAATTTCTAAAAGTGTAAAAATTTAATAATCAATGCTATGTATACGCCAATATCAATTAAAGATGCCGTCAAAAAAGTAAACGAAGAATGGTTCTTGCCAGCCATTCAGCGCCCGTACGTTTGGGGTAATCGTTACGAATCAGAGAAATACATTTGTAGATTATTTGATTCGATGTATCAAGGATATCCAATTGGAGTGTTGATTCTCTGGAATGCAAAGAACAGAGAAGTAGCGCATAGACGATTTCTTATGGATTTTCATTCTGAAGACATTTATGCAAATGAACCGCAAATTTCATGGTCAAAACCGAAAAGCCTTGTTTATGATGGTCAGCAAAGACTTCAAACTATAAGTAGCTGCCTAAAATACACATTTAACAATCGTGTATTAGTCTTTGATTTATTGTATAATGAGGCGAGAAGCTCTGATCCTGATAATGATACAGGTTTTCGTTTTATTGACAAAAATGATCAGTTGGGTGATTTTGATGTAGCCATGACTCGTTTGTTTTATTTGGAACCAACCGAAGAAGCAAAAGTAGCATTGGAAAATGAGTATTTAAGTCTTTGTAACCCAGAGGATGAAATACTATTGAGAACAAATATTGGTAAATTATGGAATGCTTTAGTGGACGAGGGGAAAAAAGAATTGTTAGCGTATTATGAGATACCCGAGTCCACAAGTGAAAAGAAAGTGAACGAAATATTTGAACGATTGAATACTGGTGGCATACAACTATCAAAATCTGATCTTTTGTATTCTAAAATCAAAGAATAGTATCCTGATTTTGAAGCGGATATTATGGCTTATACCAAACAACCCAGAAATATTCTTTTGAATCATTATGATTTCTTGCAATTGTTGCATTTAATGGTAAAAAAGCAATCACGCATCAATGAAAAAATCGAGGATGAAAAAATAGATAGGATCGTAGATCTTTGGAAAAACATGAAAAGGCCACTTGATGAGTTTTTTGACAGCTACTTACAGGAGCATTTGCACATCACCGACATTTCTATTGTCCGAAGTAAATTGCCGTTATTTGTTATCATCATTTTCTTGTACAAAAACTATAAAGAAAAAAAGAATACCTTTATCCATCTTGGAGCCCAATTGAAACTAATAGACAAGTTCTTCATTACAGCAGAATTGAATGATTGGACCTTGCAAAGTTATATCGATCATTTTGCAGAGATTGTCCTTAATAATAAAACTCCAGAAGTTTTCCCTTGGACTGAAATAGTGGAATACGTTCAGAGTAACAAAAAACGTAATGTTGAAATATCTGAAGAAATTTTCTGTGCATATCGTTGGTTCTCGCTGAAAATATTAACGCCCAAACGAATGTATTTTTCATTAAATGAGAAATCCACACACCGATATAATCCGGAACTGGATCATATTTTCCCTAAAAAAATGGATGTGATACCAGTTTTAGATAGAAGTGAATATGAAAGAAAGGTGGACGTTATTTGGAATTTACAGCCGGTCACAGGTGACATTAATAATCAAAAACGCAAAAAAAATCCACTTGATTATTTTTCAAGTCCCGAAGGGAAGAATGAACTTGGGAAATATGATTTTGTTCCAACAAATCTTAAAGATCCATTATGGACAGATCCATTTGAGTTTATTGAATGGAGACGCGAGCAGATGTTAAAACTATTGAAAGATGAATATGATATTGAACTGATTCAAAAGCCAGAAACAAAGAATCAATAAATTATTACCATGCAAATCATCAACCTAACAAAAGACTACTATTCTTGGCGATCAACCCAAGATACACTCATCAAAGGGATGAGGGATTGGCATTATAACCATATCTTTGGCTATAGGCCAGATCAAATGACAGGACAATACGAGGGCCCTAAATTGTGTGGAATAGAAAAAGGAATAACGTCTTGTGTCTCTGAAAACAACCGTGATCTTTTGTTCTCCATTTTAGAACAGATTCCTATTTTTCTTGTTGACAAAAGTTTATGTGGCAGGTCATATAGGATGGGTTTTTTAGGTCACGCTTTAGATATTACAGTGCCTTTTGATCAGTACTATGGCGCATCAAGGGATGTTGAGGATTTATATAAGGATTTGGAGAATGGTATTTGTGAAGTTGGTCCTAATGAGGACGAAGCAAGTCCCAGATTAGACCTTCCCTTTGTAGATCGAAGCAGGAATCAAGAACCTAAAACACACTATTATTTTTTTGATTTATTAGGGGTCTATTTAAGGCGTTATCCTGCTATTCGGGACTATGATATGACCGAATCGCATCCTCAAATATTCATTTGGGTTGATAAAATCTCTGCGATTGTTGGTGACAATTACAGTTATTTTAAGGCTTTGTTGACACAAGTCGTTGCTCACGAATTAATGCATGCCTTTATGGATATAGACTTGTTAGGTTGCATCCATTCTAGAAGTTTTAAAATCAAGTCATCATTTTACACTTTGAAAGAGGAATGCTTGGCCAATGCCTTATCCTTGATGCTTGTGAAACCCTATTTTAATTATGACCAATGGGATTTTGTAACTAATTTTGTGGCAATGCAACCTTTTGCATACAAGTTGGGTTTGGACTATTTTGAATTGGGTGAAAGAGTGGTTGAAACCGCTTTGCAATCTTGGATGGAAATAAAAGAATTTGGGGAAGCCGACAAAGAAGTGCTTAAGTATTGGCTTCATTACTTGTATGAAAACAAAACTCATGATGCTCAACAATTAGTGCTATATGAAGAAGGGTTGATAAACCCTAATTATGTCTATAGATATCAATCGATTATGTATTCGTATGAAGCTTTGGTAGTAAGAGTCATAAAAGATTTTTCAAAAGTGAACCAAGGCAATGTTTCTCGGCAGAACATGAAGGATGCTTTCCCGGATTCCCTTAATGAGGATTATAATGTTTTTATTGATTATCCCGAATCAAACTTGTTTATAGATAAAAGAAATAATGTCAATAGACCCATACAAGAATACCATTTATTGGCGTGTAAAGATGGTAAATTGGCTGTCTGTGATTCTTGGGATCCCGATTCAATGCCAGCGTTTGTTGCCAATGCAAAGAAATTAGGTTTTGAAATTGAAATGTTTGGGTGGTAACGAAATAGTGCCTCGTTTTGGATTTCCCACCAAAAGTTACTATATTAGAAGTAAAACTAAACCGAAATAAAATGACAAAATCCCTCTCCAAATCCCGCTACACCGCCTTCTGCCAGTGCCCCAAGAACCTCTGGCTGAAAGTATATAAACCTGAAGAAGCCAAAGACGACCCAGCGCTGCAAGCCCGCTTCGAACAAGGTAACGAGGTCGGCGACCTTGCCATGAGACTCTTCGGCCCCTACAAGGAAGTGACCACGAAAAATCCTGACGGCAGTCTCGACCTGACCACGATGTGCGCTCTGACGCAACAGTATATGGAACAAGGCGTGGACAACATCTGCGAGGCTGCCTTTGCCCTTGAAGGGCACTACTGCGCCGTCGACATCCTGCGTCGCAACGGCGACGGTTGGGACATCTACGAGGTGAAGAGCAGCACCTACAAGGGCGAGAAGGAAGACACACCCAAGCACCTGCTGGTCTACACCCGCGACATCGCCTATCAGCGCTGGCTGCTCGAGCAATGCGGCCTGAAGGTGAACGGCACCTACCTCGTCAGGCTCAACAAGTTCTACGTGCGCGGCAAGGATCTCGACATCCAGCAGCTATTCCACATCAAGAACATGGATGCCTTGGTGGCCGACGAGTATCCCAAGGTGCCCTTCAATGTGACGGCAGCCCTGAAGGCCTTAAGCGGCGGCGAACCCGCCGAGCCCATCGCCTTGCACTGCCACGAGCCTTACCCTTGTGCCTTCTTCGAATACTGCACCCAGGGCATACCCAAGCCCAA
>JAEEGL016444603.1_pt1 | contig 10570 bp, 7 predicted proteins | sample 9134231 | NCBI WGS metagenome assembly JAEEGL01 (sample SAMN16246548, study PRJNA631951) | gut metagenome | biome: gut microbiome; feature: rumen; material: fiber-attached | host: Bos | place: Iran: Karaj | collected 2018-10
AAATGTGACCTGCTTAGCCACCACCATCAATGGCACTGACTGCACCACAGACTGGCTCTACGAAGTGAACAATCCTGGCACATTCACCAAGGCCAAGGGTGCATCCTGTTGGTCCTCGGGTAGCAACGGTATCCCATGGGGTTGGACGGTGAACGAATACTAACCCTACAACAATCGTCTAACCTGAATATGAAAGGCAGCCTTCGTTTGAGGGCTGCCTTTCGTGTTTTTCGCAAATCTGCAGCTGTGAAGGGAAAAGTGTGTGTATAGGCGGGTCGGCCTTCGGGGTCGCCTGTTGTTGGTTTATAAGTACATAAGCAAATTGAGTTTGCATAATATCAACATCGAAAAACCCGGCGCGCAAGTAATCCCCCGATTCATAAAGCCTTTCAATGGAGCATGATTCTAAATAATGCCGTTTTTATGATAAACCTCTATATAACAGATATTTAATTATCAAAGAAAATTATGTAAAATTATGCCAACCGCCCCTCCATCTCCACTTGGGCCGATCAATCGACCTGAACCAATAAGCCAGCCTTGATAATCAAGCGATTACTGGGCTGGCTTTTTTGTGGATATTATGCAAAAAACCTAAGCCCGTTCTTGGCATAGGTTGTTTTGTAATTTTGCAGCAGCCTATGTTACGAACTAATTGTTCGTAGAAAATTGTATTTTTGTGGCGTTGTTATCACCAAAAAGCCTTCCTATGCCCATCACCAAAAACGCCATCATGCGCTACAAGATACTGGACGAGCTGTTGAGCGACCGGTATCGCAACTATACCCTCGACGACCTGACGAATGAGGTCAACCGCCGTCTTGCCGAAATGCGGCCTGATGGCGATTGCGTGGTGCGTCGCACCATCGAAAAAGACATTCACTTCCTTGAAAACGAAGGCCCGTTTTGGGTAGAGATAGAAAGGTATTCGGTTGACTATGATAATTACGAAAGGAATAGAACTTATAGGAAACAATGCTTGAGATATACGGATCCGTCTTTCTCCATTTTCAAGCAAAAACTGAGTTCGGAGGAACAATACCTGTTGCGGGAATTGTTTTCGCTGCTTGGCCAGTTCGACGGATTGCCAAAGTTGGAAGGTCTTGAGCGGCTCCGACAAAGCCTTCGTCCGTCATCGACCGACCAGCCTATCATCTCGCTCACCAAGAATCCTTTGGAAAACACCAACCTTTTTGGTGAGTTGTTTACGGCCATATCGCAACGGCAAGTCATAGAGCTGCATTACCATCAATTCACCGCACCCGACAACGACCGCGTTTATAATCTGCATCCCTATCTGTTGCGGCAATACAACGGCAGATGGTACTTGTTTGCGAAAAAAGTGGAAAACGACAAATTGAAATGCTTCCCTTTAGACCGCATGGACAAGATTGTGCCACTCCCATCGCTTAAATACAAGGAATACGACGGAAACTTGAACGAGTTGTTTGAGGATGTCATCGGGGTCTCCATTTATGAAGCGGAGCCTGTCAATCAAATTGTCTTTTGGGTCAGCGACTTTTCGGTGGATTATGTGATGACCAAGCCTTTGCACGAATCGCAAAAGAACCTGAATATGGAAGAAGCGGCTTTGCGCAAGGCCTATCCCTCTCTGCAAGGAGGCCGATTCTTCAGGATTGACTGCAAACGAAACTATGAGTTGATTCGTGAGCTTTGCTCTTATGGCCAGGAGTTGGTTGTTTTGGAGCCGACGGACATTCGCAAGGAGATTGAGGAGCGGATTAAAGGAATGAGTGATAGATATTTAAGTTGCGAATAAAATGTTTGTGAAAAATTTGCAGTAATTACCTATCTTTGCGGCGAATAACATCAAAACAAAATGCGATGAACATCTATCAACAAGAACTTTCACACAATGAGATCGAACTCATTCAAAAGGTTATTGATTTTCCTCTTATTATTGGATCAACTCGTATTTGTTTCAAAGATATTATTGATAAAGTTGAATTGAATTTTGTTGATCCAAATGCGCCCGAGGCACATAGAGAAGAATCTCTTACCGAAGAACAACTCCAGCAACTTGCAGAGGAAATAAAAAAAATTGAAACAGAGATTCAGAAATGGGAGATTGTTCTACGATCATACGACTGGTTTAATATGACACAAGATGAAATAAAAGCATTGTATGCAAAATGGCCTTGGACCAAAAGGTATCCTGAATATTCGCTAGGTGATTATATTTGGCTATTGAAAGAACGCAAAGTTGAAATGCAAAATGTCATTCAAAATGGAGGAAATAATTCGACCTCTCGACTTGGCTTCTTTAGCCCACAAGAAAAAACCGTGTTCCTGTGCTATAATAGGACGAAAAACACTATAGAAATTAGATCATCCCTAATTGTCACTTTCATTCACGAGATGTTCCACGCATGGAATTTCTTTGCTTCAGGTTGTATTCCTAGTCCTGTACGAGAGATTGATGAGCCAATGGTGGAGTTTGGCACCCTGTATTTCCTTAAAATGCTCGCTAAAAAAGACAATAGCTTTGAAAGCATTAGAGACCATGCAGAGGAGTCCATCAAAAAAAAACAAATCGAGGCCGGGATTGTGGCAGCTTATGGTTTCGGTTATTATCTTTATAACCCCAAAAACTCAGCCGAAGAGAAGAAGGCTCTAAAAATACTTGAAGTATATGGCAAAAGGTCTGGATTCATTCCAAAATGTTCCATTGATGTCCAAAAAGCAAAACAAGCTCTAAATCCTTTATACCCTTTTGATAAAGAGAGCGAAACCCTTGAATTATTTTATAAAATTATTGTATTGGGAGCCAAAGGCATCCCTGGACAAGTTTTTTCCAAGGGGAAAACCAACATCAAGTTGGCGGACGACACCTTTTTGTTTTCCGACGATGTTGACTCCATTACACCAATAGCCCCTGGAATATACAAAATAGACAGAGGTCCATATTCTGACTTGTATGTAAAGAGTGGCGATATTTGGGCTCGCAACCCTTTGATTAGGAATTATGACTCTAATACTGACGAAATACTTCTCTATCATAACGAAAGGATTATTATTCACAAAGAAAGACAGGTACAGACATTCTATTATGTAGAAAGCATCATAAGAGCTATATCTAAAATTGAAAAAGAAGGACAAGATGCTTTTGAGAAAAAAATAAAAGAATATATTCTTCAGGCCGACGAATTCGAAATAAAGGATCAATACACAAACCAAATGTGCGTGTTTGCCAAGGATCGTTATTCCAAGTCTTTCATATTTCCTAAATGCGCCCCAAAACATCAAATTACTGATAATGATAAGCTGTATTTTATGCAAAAAAGCGCAAATGAGTTTGTTTGCATAGAGAACAATTGCAACACCGAACTTTATAAATTGGGCGGACATCAAATCACTGAGTGGGAGTTAATTGTAGATATCAACTCGGAATATCCTTTGTTTAAACAAAATAACAGATACAACTTTTTATCCTTCAAAGAAGGAAAAGTTCTTTTCAAAGAATGGTTTGAAGATGCTGAATTATATGAAAAAGACAACATATTTGTGGTAAAAAGTGCTGGAGAATGGAAAGCGATCAAAAAGCCACAAAGAGAAACTCACACAATAACAACGTACGAAACCTCAAGTTGTTATGAATCTGGACTTGAATATGAGGTTCACAAATCATTCAAAAACGATGAGTGTACTGTGTTGTCTGTTTCAGTAAAATCAGCAGACAAATCACTAACTAACGCATCTGTCAAAGAAAGAATCATCATAGAAGGTGAAGAATATGTCGTAACATCAATTTCCTGGAATGCTTTCAACGATTGCGACAGTTTAACTTCAATTGATATCCCTGACAGCGTTGTCAATATTGGGAATGGGGCTTTCCTGGGATGCCCCAACTTGATTTCCATCAAAATAGGAGGAAACAACAATAAATATGACTCGCGTGATAATTGTAATGCTATTATAGAGAAGGCAACAAACACTTTGATGGTGGGTTGCAAAGAAACTATAATTCCGAACAGTGTGGTCAAGATTGGAGATCGAGCCTTCTCTAAGTGTATCGGCTTGAAAGACATCAACATCCCGGAAAGTGTGACCAGCATAGGCAATTACGCATTCTCAGGTTGCAGCAGTTTAGAAAAGGTTTATTTCCCGGAGACTTTAAACGACATCGGCGAATGGGCTTTCAGTGGCTGTAACAGCCTGGAGAGCATCTGTATCCCTAAAAATGTAACTTGTATCGGTAAGAATGCTTTAAGATGTGACAACCTAAAAGTTGTAACAATCCAAAGTGACGCGATTGTTTCTAAGGACAGAAATATAAGAGAATCGATAAAGACTTTTTTTGGAGATCAGGTAGAAGAATATATAATAAGAGGTGTAACAATAATAGGTAATGGTGCATTCTCCGGCTGCCTTTCTCTGAAAAAAATCAGTATTCCCGATGGAATAGTTTCTATTGGAAGGGATGCCTTTTCTGATTGTCACAATTTGCAGTCCATTTCTATTCCTAATAGTGTTAAATTTGTGGGAAGTTCAGCTTTCAGAAATTGTGACAATCTATCAATACAGATGAAAGTCGGTAACTCTTTGGAAGCCTCTGTTATTAACTTGTCTAAAGAGCATTGTCAGAAAGGGAAAACATACTTTGATTGCAAAATGTATGATTCTGCTGTGCCTTGTTTCATCATGAGTTTGTTATCAGCAAACAATATGGATGCAAATTATATGCTTGGCAAATGCTATCTTGACGGTCTCGGTGTTTCAAAGAATGAAACAGCGGCTTTGAGATGGATGGAAGAACCTGCTAGACAAGGGATCGCAGATGCACAATTTGTCGTAGGTAAAGCGCAACTCGAAGGTGTTGGAATAAAAAAGGATGAAGAAGAAGCTGTGTCATGGTTTAAGAAAGCAACACAACAGGGGCATAAAGACGCTCAATATCTTTTAGGCAGATGCTATCATGAAGGTCTGGGGGTGTCGAAGGACGAAACTGAGGCCATAAAGTGGTTCAAGGTATCGTCAATGCAAGGACAAATGGAAGCCCAATATTTGTTGGGCAAATGCTATCTTGAAGGTTGTGGAGTTAAAAAAGACGAGAAAGAGGCTGTAAAATGGTTGGAGAAGCCTGCGGAATTTGGAAATGCAGAAGCCCAATACATTGTTGGCAAATGCTATTTTGAAGGTTTAGGGGTCTTGAAAGACGAATCGAAAGCGGCACATTGGTTTAAGAAAGCTGCGGAGCAAGACAACGCAAACGCCAAATATTGGTTGGCATATTGTTATTACTATGGCCTTGGCGGGATAAGTAGTGACACAGAAACGGCAAAAAAATTGTTTATGCAATCAGAAGGCATGGGCAATCCAGATGCCAAAAAGATGATGGATGTAATCGCCCATGCCCCATCTTATACCTTGAATAAAAACGGGACCGCAACGGTAAGGGATTGCGACCACAGTGTTACAAGCATCATTATCGATCAGGAAATAGCTGTCCATGGTAAGAAATACAGCGTAACTGAAATTCACAAAGGTGCGTTCAGTAATTGTAAAAAACTAGAATCAGTTACCATCAGCAACAGTGTGAATTCTATTGGAGAGGATGCTTTCTGCGGCTGTGAGACCTTGAAATCCATCGTTATTCCCAGTAGTGTGACCCGTATTGGCAAAAAGGCGTTTAGAGGCTGTATTAAAATGTATTCCGTCGAAATTTTATCCAGCAATGTGACCGTTGAACACATGGCATTTCATTCTTGCGACAATCTCACTTCTGTAAAAGTCAGAAACAAAACTCCATTTTCGATTTACAGGGGTGATTTCTCAAATCGTGCTAATGCGAGACTGATTGTACCAATAGACAGTAAGTCGGCATACGAAAATGCTGATGTATGGAAAGAATTCAAAGAGATTATCGAGGATTAAAAACTTGTGCTGAGGATGGTATAAAAAGTTTGTTCCAGATACGTGTTTACGAGCCGAAGCGTTATCATACGAATCGCCAAAGAAGGGAATACAATAGAAGAACATAGGCTTTCCGCTGACGAGTTCCGTTCTTTCTTCTCGCAAAGACTTATTGAAGGAGAGAACGGGATTTCTACTAATGATTTGCCTGATTATCAACGCCGTCCTTACTACAAAGTTGTACCATATCGTCCTGATATATATCCAAATATAAAAAAGGCAATTATTTGTAAAGATGCTTATGAGGCTCTTGACTATAAATATAATAGTGCTCCTTCTTGGAATTCTTGCTTCGTTAATCAAGCAGATTTATCATCTAGTCAGCCAGAAGTAAGAGGTATATTATATATCGGGATGGAGATTATTCAACTTGCCAAAGATTGTGTTGAAGCAATAATGTAACGAGAAATGAACTTTTCACATTCAGCCGTTTTATAGTCGAAGATATCAGGAAATAAAACATAACCCCTCATGGCAAACAACCTATTAAAAAAGTATCTTTGGCTAATTAACACCATCAGGACATTCGGGCCAATCTCGTATGAGGAAATCAATGCGCTTTGGCTTCGCTCCCAATTGAATGAATATGGCGAGGAGCTTCCCAAGAAAACCTTCCGGAATCATTTGGAGGCAATTCAAGGGACATTCGACATGAGAATCGTATGTGAGCGAAAGGGAGGATATAAATACTCCATTCTTGAAGACGAACAACAAGATAGATGGATGTCTAGATTTCTTGATACGCTATCCGTCCAGACAGCCATCGAAGAAGACCCTCTTCTGAAGGACAGAATCATCGACTACGATGTGAAGCACCACCCGCTTCTGCCCATTATGGTTCAGTTTGTCAAACAACGGACGGTGATACAATTCAGGATTTTCATTTCATTGGAAGAAGCACGAAAAGACCCTTCTATGAGAAATTGCGAGGATATAGATCTTCGTTATGAGTATTACTGCCCTTTAGCGATGCTTCAGGCTGCGGAACAATGGTACGTCATTGGTCTATTTACTGCCAAGAGCAAGTGGGGTGGTCATATAGGGACTTTCAGGTTGGAAAATATACGCGAAGTATATGAAATGGTTGGTGAGACAGCCACAAATTATCCCGCTAACTTTTCACTTAAAAAGTACATTGAAGAACTTGATTTGAACCGTCATAATAGTTTTTTCGATGAAGATTCTCTTCTTTATTCCGATTTAATAATGTTAGGGATCAAGAAACTGCCAGCAATGTATAGATGACTTTGAAATAGAAGTTTAATTTCGTTTTTTATTACCAATTTTCAACTTGAGCTATAATTTGGCTCAAGTTTGCTGTTTCTTTGCCCCGTAATTCAAAATAAATGGTTATGAATGGCATCGTTAATACAAAAACATCAAAGGCTACGAACAAAACGTTCGTATCTCATCCATACCTTTGCATCGTGAAACTAAAAAATCAATAAGCTATGGAAACAATCTATCAGTCTGGAGAAATCGTGGTGCTGCGAATCGACAATGAAACCGAATACAGCATCAATCCCAAAGCCGTACTCCCGGAACAGATGAAGTCTGCCGTGGTTGCCGGATACTATCGTCGCAACCCTAACGAGATTTCCCATTTGCCACTTTTCCCAAAGAAAAAACTGTTCATCGACTTGGGCGGCATACTGCTATGGTTCGTCCCTACCAAGTCAGTGTGTGGTCTCTCCTATCGCCAGGAGGACGGAGAGTGGTCGCTACCTTTTGTCGCCACCTTCTGCGAAATGGAAGGGGTGGACGGTGGGCAATGTGTCATCTTGGGCAAATACTCCCAGTCCTATGACAACGACTGGCTCGATAACGCCAGCCCGTTTTCAGATTTGCCTGGTGGCAGGATGGAACTTTGGAGTAAAGTTCCTAGAGTATTCTATGAGGATGAAACCAAGTATCAAGAGAAAAAATGTTTCAACCCCAAATTAAGAAGAGCCGATTCCAACTTCAAGGAACATATTTGCGAATAATTTAATGGTTACGAACAAAATGTTCGTAGGTGAGTCATAATTTTGCAACGTAACTCAAAAACAATATTAATCCAAAAAAACAAAAGACCATGAGAGAAATTAAATGCCCTAAGTGTGGAAACGTGTTTTCCGTTGATGAAGCCGACTATGCTGCCATCGTGAGCCAAGTTAGAAATGCAGAATTCGAGTCCGAAATCAAGCATCGGATGGAAGAAGCCAATGAGCGTTATAAAGCAGAACAAGCACTGGCCGATGCAAAGAAAGAACAATCGTTCCAATCGCAACTCAACCAAAAAGAGAAGGAGTTAAAGGCAAAGGATGTGGAAATAGCACGTTTGACAAACGAAAAAGAATCCGACATTCTCAAACTGCAAGGCGAGAAGGACGCTGAAATTGCACGTTTGAATAGTTTGTTGGAAAGTGCAGAAGCCAAAAAGAAAAGCGAATTGGAAACAGCATTGGCTCAGAAAGAACTTGAGATTGAGAAACTTAATTCCACCATTGCCCAAAGCACCAAAGAGCGTGAACTGGCTGTGTTGGAGGAACGAAACAAGGGTCAAGAGATTGTTCGGTCAAAAGAGGCTGAGATTTCTAATCTACAAAACGTTGTGGAACTTGAGAAACGCGAAGCCCAAATCAATGAGGCCAATCTTGTCAAGAAACACGAGGAAGAGCTTCGCATGAAGCAGGAACAAATTGACTACTACAAAGACCTGAAAATGAAGATGTCAACCAAGATGGTCGGAGAGACACTTGAACAGCATTGTAGCATTCAATTCAACCAAATGATGCGGCCAATAATGCCCCATGCCTATTTTGAAAAGGACAATGATGCCTCGGGCGGATCGAAGGGCGACTTCATCTTCCGCGACTTCGCTCCCGACGGCACGGAATATGTCTCCATCATGTTCGAGATGAAAAACGAGGCAGACGAAACAGCCACCAAACACAAAAACGAGGATTTCTTCAAGAAACTCGATGCCGACCGCAAAGCTAAAAACTGCGAGTTTGCCGTCTTAGTATCGCTCTTAGAGCCTGACAATGAGCTGTATAATGGCGGTATAGTTGATGTTTCGTACAAATACGACAAAATGTACGTCATACGGCCCCAGTTCTTCCTGCCCATCATTTCTTTGCTCGTGCAGACCTCCAAAAAGAGCCTGGAATACAAGCAGCAGTTAGCCGTGGCGAAGAGCCAGTCTATCGACGTGACCAAGTTCGAGAACCAATTGCTTGATTTCCGTGACAAGTTCGGGAAAAATTACCGCCTTGCGAGCGAGAAGTTCAAGTTGGCCATCGAAGAAATCGACAAGTCCATATCGCATTTGCAGAAAATCAAGGATGCGCTCATCGGCAGTGAGAATAACCTGCGTCTTGCCAACAAAAAGGCTGAAGCCCTAACCATCAAGGCATTAACAAAAGACAATCCCACCATGCAGGCCAAATTTGATGAAGCACACAAGGCCGAAGATGGCGAAATAATTGATGAATAAATAAATGAAGCTCATGTCAAACAAAATCAAATTCAACGAATCCCTTTCAATGATTCCAACTGCACTAAAATGGGCAAGAAATCAGGATGTGGAAAGACTGAGAAAGTTCTTCATGGAGCATCCGCTACAGCCGCTTTATTGCTTGGGAAGCGGAGGCTCGTTCAGCGCTATGGATTACGCGGCATTGCTCTATGAAAACAACCAGGGAATGGCCAAAGCCTTGACGCCATTGTCCATGTCATCCATTTCGGACAAGGCACTCGCGGCTTCCAAGGTTTTCTTTACGACAACTGCAGGGAAAGGTGTGGATGAGAAGTATGTGGCGAAACGAGCGGCAAAAATCAATCCCGAAAGCACTTGTGCCATGGTCAGGGAAGTAGAGGATAACGACGTCGTCAAAACGCTCAAAAAGGCGGGGTCTCAATGGTTTGTCTATGAATGGCTCACCCAGCCCAAATCTTTCATCGCCACCATCGATGTGATTTGTAAGTTCGGGCTGCTTTACAAGGCTTTTACCAACGATGGCGATATGCTTGGCAAACTTCTTGTTGACACGACACTTGACCATTGTTTCAATTATGCTCCAAGGGGCGAAGGTGAGATTCCCAAGTTCCAAGACATCAAGAACTACATTGTTCTTTACAATGGTTGGAGCAGGCCGGTTGCCGTCGATTTTGAGTCGAAAATGGTTGAGTCAGGAATGGCCAGCGTCCAACTCTGTGACTATAGGAACTGGTGTCATGGAAGGTTTATCTTCCTTTCCAAGCATTTGAATGATTCGGCTCTCGTCCTTTTCTTGACACCAAGAGAACAGCAGTTTGCAACAGATTTGATTTGGGGCATTACATGGAGAGACAAGAAAGACGTGTTTCCCCGTAACACTCCAATTATCAAAGTCGAGACAGCATTGGATTCTCCTTTGGCGACGATGGATTTGCTCGTCAAGATGTATGTTCTGTTCGACGAAATCGCCAAGGCTCATGACGAGGAACCTTGTTCTCCCAAGAATCCTTGCAGCATAGACAAGCGTTTCCCGAAGAACACTCCTTTTAAGGGATTGCTTTGACATGGAAGAATTTGAAAAAGCGGAAGCCGAAAAGCATACAGAGTAGGCAATAATTAAGAAGTTGCGCACGATACGAAACAGTGCATGAAGAC
>JAEEGL016747732.1_pt1 | contig 10570 bp, 8 predicted proteins | sample 9134231 | NCBI WGS metagenome assembly JAEEGL01 (sample SAMN16246548, study PRJNA631951) | gut metagenome | biome: gut microbiome; feature: rumen; material: fiber-attached | host: Bos | place: Iran: Karaj | collected 2018-10
CTCTACGATTTGTTCTCCGATTGCGCGGACTTCATCAACGGTATGGGTTTTTTCGGGAAACTGGAACTGTCCGAAGGAGAATCCGTAATCGAGTTCTTCGGGAATCGGACGAACATGATCGACATGAACGGCAAAATCAGCTCCGCGCTCGATCAGGGCGTAGAGGAGATGGTTCGTCAAGAGATTCTGTCGAGGATGGGCAAACAGGATTAAGTCTGCTTGCGCCGTATGCGGACGCGTTGGACGAGTTTTTCGACAACGCCGACTTGTATACGGATTACGATGACTTCATCTACGGTCTGTTCGATGTCGCCTGCGGTGTTGGGATGCCGATTTCCGAGTTCTGGGAAGCCGAGCCGTCCGACACGCTTGTGTACATCGACAGTATGCGGCGGCAGAAGCAGATAGACCAATACAATCTGTCCGTGCTGGCCGCGCAGATGTTCGGCGTAACCTTGTCGAACGCTTTCCGCAAAAAGGGGCAGCAAGCGGAAGAATACCCGGCACTATCGGACATATTCGATATGCCAGAAGTGACCGAGGACAAACCGAAAGAAGAATACGATCCGCAGGCCGCGCTCATGCAACGAGCGTTCGATTTAGAGAAGCGGTTTGGCGGTCGTAAGAGGTAAATATATGGCTGTCACCGTAGAAGAATTACAGATTGTGCTTGGGTGCGACGCTTCGCAAGCACAAAAGACGCTTGATACTTTGAACGCGGCGGTTAATAAAGCAACGAGCAATGTGACCGCCGCTTTTTCCAAACTTGAAAACAACGGCAGCATCGAAAAAGTAGCAGATCAGGCGCAGAAAAGTGTTGAACGCGTTACGAAGTCAATGTCACCGAATGGAAAGCAGAAATTCGGTGGACTTGGCGACTTCTTCCGTGGGTTCAAAGAAGGGATGAAGGAAGTCTTTGACGAGAACAAAGGCTTTGTAGATAAAGTCCTTGCAGATACGCCGCAAGTAGAATTGCCGAAGCCGAAAGTAAAAGCGGCAGATGGCGTGGCGGCAGAGCAAGCAGAAGCAGAAGCAAAGAAGAAAGTTGGAGACGAAGCACTAAAGGCGGCAAAGAAAGTCGAAGCCTACAACCGCGCATTGTCCAAGGGGCGCAAGGGCGCGTCCGTGTTCGGCAAGATATTCAACAGCTTCGGCAAGTCGTTCCAGAAGAATCACGGATTTCTTGGTAAGTTCGGGCAGACGCTGAAACGTGTGCTGACGCGCATGATTGCTATGCGTATCATTCGCGGCATACTCAACAGCGTGTCCGAGGGCATGAAGATTCTTGCCAACGCAAGCGACGAAGCAAAGGCGCAGCTTGGCAGATTTACCGCGCTCGGCAATGCGGTAAAGGCACAGATCGGTGCGGCGGCTCTTGCTGTGCTGAACGCGATGGCGGGTGTGCTGTACAATATCGCATCTGCGGCAATCACGGCGGCGAACGCTGTTGCGAACTTCTTTGCCACGCTCGGCGGCGGCACATACTTTGCCGTCGAACTTGCGGACAGCTTCGACGATATCAAGGAATCCGCAAGCGGCGCAGGCGGCGCGGCGAAGGGTATGCTTGCCGCGTTTGATGAACTGAACGTCATCGGCAACAAAGGCGGTGGCGGCGGTGGCGGTGGCACCGGGCTTGACGGTGCTGCTAAACTTGCCGAGAAAATCGGGAACAGCAAGCTTGCCGACCTATTGCTCGGCGAGAAGTGGGAAGAAGCCGGAAACTACGTTGCACAGCAGTTGAACGGCATCTTGACGAACATTGATTCGTTCTTCAACAAGGTACAGAACGGCGGCTACGGCACGAAGTTCGCACGATTCCTCAACGGCATCTTTGCGGACAAGTCCCTGTTTGCCAACCTCGGCAAGACGTTCGGCGATGGGCTGAACGCCATTACCACGACCGTCAACGACTTCTTCAAGACGTTCGATGCGGCAGAAGCGGCAGATTCTTTCGCGCTTGCTTTCAGCACGGCATTGGAGACCGTGGATTGGGTCAATGTCGGCTCAGCAATTATGAACGGCCTGCTTGACGCTCTTGAGTTTGTCCATAACTTCATAATCAACATGAACTGGTCGCAACTGGTTCGGTCGATTATGGATGTAGTCAACGGCGCATTGCGGTCGCTGATGTTCCCGCCGACAAATCTGCTGCGGCTTTTGAAGGATATTCTTGCGTCAATTATCAGCTTCATAATCGGAACGCTTGTCGGGTTCGTTGGTTCGTTGCTTGATTCCATCGGTCTTGGCAGTCTTGCTGATAAGTTGGAAAATTGGTGGAACGGCATTGCGGGTGACATGAACAAAGCCCTTGATGACGGCATCGACATGCTTGAATCAAAGCTTGTCCAAGCAGGCGTGACCACGGAATCCGTCACGGATAACATGGAGGGCATGTGGGACGGCCTGCGCGATATGGTATCAAAAACAGCAGATGCCACGACGCAGTACAAGAACGCCGTGAACGGATTGTCCGACAAGACCGTTACAATCACGACCGTATACAAGACCACGGGAAGCAGTTCTGCGGAAGTTTCCCCGATTAGGGTGAACAACACGCCGAACAAGAACCTTGTGCATTTCGCAAGCGGCGGCATCGTGCGTGGCGAAACGATTGCGCGGCTTGCTGAATATCCCGGCGCAAGGACGAACCCCGAAGTCATTTCGCCTTTGTCCGACTTGCAGAACATTCTTGCGAATGTCGGCGGCGGCAGAGACACGGCGCGGCAGAACGAATTGCTGTCCGAGCAGAACCGTCTGCTTCGGGCGATTCTCGACAAGCCACTTGAAGTCAAGCCAAGCATCGGGCTTGGCGAGGTCACGTCGATGTCGCAGGCAATGTACAACAGGACATGAGGTAACGCATGGCATATCAAGGCTATCTGTTAAAGGTGGGGAGCAAAGTGTTCCCCACCTCCTACATTCAGGGCAAAACCTATAAAGCGACACCCGACCAAACGATGGAATGGGAAGCCGCCCGTGACGCGACTGGTTGGCTTGATCGTGACACCGTACAGCACAAGCCGTCGAAGATCGAGTTTGAAACGATTCCGCATCTCACGAACGCGGATATGAGGGCATTGCACGAACTGTTCCAAACGGAATGGACGGATGAACTGCAAAGGAAAGCCCAAATCACATTCTACAACACGCGCACGGACGATTACCAAACCGAAGAAATGTATCTACCCGATATCGAATACCCGATTTACAGCGTGGACAATGACAATATGGTTGTCACATACGAAAGCATACGGTTCGCGTTCATCGGGTATTAAGGAGGAATCATGGTCGATGTAAGCGCAAGATTCCATGAACTCATGCAGACGGACACGGTTCAAACCCGCGTCCGTTTATATTTTATCGACAGCGACGTGGACTGCACCGACGATGCCGACGTACAGGAAAACGGAACGCTGTTCGGTTCATCTGACATTCAAATGGACGGCGGTTTGCGGTGGCGCGAAACGTTCAACAAGGATACGGACGTGACAATCGGGACGGCGGTTTCCTACACGCTTGAAGCGTCTTTCATGAACCGCAACAACGTGCTTGCCAGCTTCGGGTTCGGGCGGTGCAAGGTCTATCTTGACGCATACGATAATGCGAATGATGAATGGTTGGCATGCCCGATGGGCGTGTACATCATCAATACGCCGATGAAACGTCGCGTCTCCCCCATCGTCACTACCGCATACGACCAAATGCAGTTGCTTGAAGCGATTGCGGACGATTGGTGGAACAACCTTGACTTCACGAACGGCTTGACGCTGTCGGATATCATTACCGCGCTGTGCGGTCAAGTCGGTGTAGCCGTGCGCGGCGCAAGCACCATAGTGAACGGTTCGTACACGTATACGTACAGACCGTTTGATGCTTCGGAGATGACCTACCGCGAAATCCTTGCGTGGATCGCAGGCGCGGCGGCATCGGTCGCGCACTTCGACCGCAACGGATATCTTGTGCTGTCCTTCTTCGCGGACGCTGATTACAGCGTCGTTGCCAACGGCGCACAGCGGACGGTATGCCGAACTTACAATCTGTCGGAATACACGGTTGCGCAGATCGACAAACTGCAAGTATCGGCGGCAGAGAATGATATCGGCGTTATCATCGGCAGCGGCACGAACGCTTACCGCATGGTAGACAACGGATTCATGTACGGTTCGTCCGTGGACGATATCACGCCACGCGCCAACAACGTGTACGGTGTGCTTCGCGGCCTGCCTGCCTATACGCCTGTTGAATTGAAGCTGTCTGCCGACCCGTCCGTGGAAACTGGCGACATTATCACTTTTTCCTTGAACGGCACAGCGTATGATGTGCCGATTTTCAAATTAGACATGGAATGGCATGGCGGCAAGGTCGTGTCAAAGGTCTATTCCTCCGGCAATCCCTCGCGCCCAGAACTGTCCTTGCAGAACCGCATGGAATACCGTGCGCGGCGGCAAGTCCACCAATTACAGATTGACGCAGAACAGCTTTTGAGCCGTATAGAGGACTTGGCGGGGAACTATTCGCAGATTCAGCAGACTGTCAACATGATTCAGCAAGTCGTGTCAGAGCAAGGCACGACGATAACGGACATCCTTGATCCCGACGGCGAGATATGGACGCAGATCAAGGCGAACCAAACCGCAGTCGGAGAACTGTCCGATGCAGTCGAAACGGACAAGCAAACGCGTGAAACGTACATCCGCTTCGACTTGAACGAACCCGCAATCATCCTTGGAATCAAGGGGACTGGCGAAATCAAGCTGAAACTGGCAAACAAGGTCGTGTACTTCTTTTCGGGACAGGACGATTCGACAGACCTATCCAACGCGTTTGCAACGTTCACGCCCGAACAGACGGCAACGAAGCGTGTCATCGCGTCCGAAGCGTCGCAGACTGGATACTGGAGAGCGTCCGCATTGACGAACCGCAACCTTGTTATCGACTATTTAGGGTGACGCTATGGCAAGAACATACGTATTAACTGGCGAAGTCACGACTGGTATCCGCTTCGGGTGGAGCAGCGGCCTGTGGACTGGCTACTATTACTCCGGCGCAAACTCCGGGCGCGTCGGTCGAAACAACGGTGAGGGTGCGTTCTACGTATCGAACATCGTGTTCGATTCCGCACAGCTTGCCGCCTTGCAGAGCAAACCGATTACCTCGATTAAGTTGACCGTAACGATTCGTGAGGGGCGTATCTATTCTGGTTCGTCCGCGACGCAGTATGCCATTGGCTACAAAAAGACATCGTATAAAGGCACGGACGTTACGACTTCGGACAGCACGAAAGACCCTTGGGCAAGACCGTCCATAGACGATATCGGCTATCTGCAATCTTCGTCCGGCTCGTTCGACGGAGGCAACACTCCGCTGACGATTGACCTTACTGGTTCGTCCATTCCGTCCTACGGCTACGTTATCGGGCCTGGAAGCGGACAGAATCAGCAAATCATGGTCACTCTCGGCTTGGCGGCAACGCTGACCGTTGTGACATCGGAAGCATCGTCTTGGACGGTCGCGTACAACAAGGGTAGTTACGGTACTGGCACGAACGTAAGCGATACAAAGTATCTCGATACGGCTTTGACGCTTCGCGGCGCGATTTTTACACGGACAAATTACAGACAGGACGGTTGGTCTACAACTGACGGCGGCGCGATTGCATATCCGCTTGGTGGCACGTACACGGCGAACGCGGCTGTCACGCTGTACCCGCATTGGGTGGCAACGGCATCGACCGTATCCGCACCGAACGGAACGCTCGGAACGGCTCTTACCATTACGATAAGTCGCGCACAGTCCGCGTATCACCACACGCTGTCCTATTCATTCGGGAGCGCATCTGGGCAAATTGCAACGAATGTCGGCACTTCTCAAAGCTGGACACCGCCGCTCGGACTTGCATCGCAGATACCGAACGCGGCAAGCGGAACATGCGTGATTTACTGCACGACCTACGATGCGAACAACAATCAAGTCGGCACAACTACACAGACGAGTATAACGCTTGCTGTGCCGTCCTCTATTAAGGCGGCTGTCGATACGGTCACACTTGCCGAAACGATAGCGTCTGTCGCATCGAAGTTCGGCGCGTTCGTACAGAACCAGTCGAAGCTGTCCGTCACGGCAACGTTCGATACTTCGGATGCTTACGGCGCGTCTGTCGCCTCTATGACAACGCAGATAAACGGTCAAACGCTGTCTGGCAACAGCGCGGTCACATCGGCTATCGCAAACTACGGCACGTTGTCCTACTCCGTCACCATCAAGGACAGTCGCGGCAGAACGGATACGTACACAGGAACATATAACGTGCTTGCGTATTCCGCACCGACCGCAACGGTCAACGCCGAACGGAACGCGTCGGACAACACGCAGATCGATATATCGTATTCGTGGGGCATTTCGCCTGTCAACGATCTCAACGATAAGACCGTCACGCTTAAGATCAAGTCTGGTACGGCAAGTAGCTACACTACGCTCGACACCATTACGCCGACCGCATACAGCGGCACAGGCACGTACAGCGCGACTGGATTGCTTGCGCCGGAATCGTACATCGTCCGTGTCGAAGTCACCGACTATTACAGCACAACTACGGCACAGACAGAAGTGGCGGCATACGGCAAGCGGTTTGCGGAACTGTCCGCACAGGACATGACGATTGCGTTGCACCGACCGAACAGTTCGGACGGCAAAGACCACGAAGGGTTCGTCATGGTGTTTCATCAAGGCTTGGAAGTCGGCGACAACGGGCTGGCTCTCACCGAAGCTGCTTTGCAGAAACTGCTCACCACCGACATCACCAACGCCATCACATTCGGCTCGGCGTGGACTTCGACTGCATTGACAGCTACTGTCAGCGGCGGCAGAGTTGACATCATGTTTGTTGCGTATGCCGCAAGTTATTTGGTTAACACGGAATACACCGTTGCGACCATCGCGGCTGATTACGCGCCGACATCGTTGGAAGTGTGTACAGGGCATACCACCGATGCGAACTACAATCCACAGGGGCTTGTCACGGTAAAAGCGTATACGAACGGCAATATCGGCGTTATCGCGCAGAACACCAACGGAAACTACTTTGTCGTGCATCTTTCCTACGCTATTTAGGGGGTATTATGGCATCTACAAACATCATATCAGCCGTATTCGGGAGCGGCATCTGCGCCGTCACCACATCGGCTTTTCGCGCCAACTACGGCATGGTTCTGCGGTTCAGCGGCATCGACTTGCCGACCGCGTTTGAGGTCGATTTCTCCAACTATGACACATCGACCAATGATTCCATCACCGCCATCGGGCAGAACGGCGAGGTGCAGATTCCCGATCAGTTGTGGGACAGCGGTTTGAACATTTACGCCTATGTTTACCTCCATCCCACGGACGATAGCGGCGTGACCGTCTACACCGTCACCATCCCTGTCCTCGGCAGACCGAACCGTACCGAAGAAACTCCCACACCGCACGAACAGACCGTCATCGAACAGGCTATTTCTGCGCTGAACGATGCGGTTGAGCAGACTGCGGCTGATGTGGAAACCACCACGGCGAACGCACAGGCGGCGGCACAGTCCGAAGCGAATGCAAGTGTTTCGGAACGGTCGGCGGCGGCATCGGCAAGCGCGGCTTTGGCTTCGCAGAACGCGGCAGAATCGGCGGCACAGTCTGCATCGGAATCTGCTTCGGGTGCGGCTGAATCGGCTGAATCGGCGGCGACAAGTGCTGAATCGGCATACAACGATGCGGAACGTGCGGAACAGGCGGCGGCTGATTCGGGGTATATGTGGTTCTACATCGATGGTGGACAGTTGTTCATGGACAAGACACCGAACGTGGATGTGGATTTCTATTTGCAAGACGGCAAACTCTACGTAACAGACTGACGGAGGTTAATTATGAGCAAACTTTTAGGTGATGTGTCGGCGTATGCGTATGCGGTATCGCAAGGCTACACAGGCACAGAGGAACAATTCGCGGCTGATATGGCACGGATTGCCACGACCGCAAGTGAAGCGGCGGCAAGTGCAGACGCGGCGGCAGAATCGGCAAGCGAAGCACAGGCAAGTGCGGAACAGGCAGAACAGTCCGCGCAGTCCATTTCGGGCGATGTGGAACGTGCTGAACAGGCGGCAACCACCGCCACAGGCAAGGCGACCGAAGCGGCTACATCGGCAACAACCGCGAACGGCGCGGCACAGACCGCAACAGGCAAAGCGGCACAGGCTGAACAGTCTGCAACGGCGGCGGCGAATAGTGCGTCTGCGGCGGCTACCTCGGCATCGAACGCGGCTTCATCGGCTACTGCGGCGCAGACTGCACAGACTGCGGCTGAAACGGCACAGGCGGCGGCAGAAGCGGCGCGGGACGATTTAGAGGAAATGCTCCGTTACGACGATCTCGCCAAGATCATCAAAATCACGAACGTTTCGACCACTCTTGGCGACATCAACACAATTCTGAACGGCGCGGGCGGCGTGAATCCGAGCGGCGATCATGTGTTCTTCGACCTGTCCTCGCTCGGTGTAATGATGTATCTGTGTACAATTTTCCTCGATACCGCTAACGGTGTGTACAAGGTGTTCGACCTCGTTTCGGGGCGGTACGCGGAGGGTACGTATAACGCATCTATGCTGTTGACGATGGCAACCGCACAGGCAAATGGCTTGGCGGTTCAATCGCAGATCGACTATCTGCAAGGTGAGATCGACGAACTCGGCGGCAAGAGCATTTTGGCGAACTACGATGTCCTCGGTGACAAGATTCTCGACGGCACTTCGACCGACATCATTGACGCGGGCGACATTATCCCGATCAACTGGATCGCTTCTGTTCTCGGCACTACCACAAGCGGTTTGACCGTTGCGTGTTCCGATATTTGGCAGTTTGCCAAGGCGGTTGGCGAAGCAGAAGAAAAGGACTATCTGTTCGTCTATGACGGCACGAACTGGACATATAACGAGCAGACGGTAGACCTCGCAGACTATGCGCTGACCGTAACCGGCACACCTTCTACCGGCGAGGTTATGGACATTAAAACCTCGGTCAACACGAAGCAGTTTACGTTCACTTCGTATGATACGGTCGAGGCGGCTGACGAGAACGTTCCGCATAACTGGTGCGTCGAGCAGACCTATGCGCCCGATACAAAAGCATACGACACCTACGAAGCAGTATTCGCGGTTTACCAAGGCAAGAGCGTTCCCGCAGGAAACTATCACTTCCGTTCGTATTCGTATCGGTCGGGCTTCAATGTGGATATGTACTTCTCCGTTACGGAAGCCATCGGTAGCGCGGATTCCATCGTTCAAGTTCGCACGAATAATTATCAGACGCTTGACATCACGAATGCGGACGGCGTAACTCAGACGGGCGTTATCGTTCCGAACGTTTTGATTCCGACCGTCTATGGTACACGTACGGCGGCAAGCGGCGCAATCACCGTGGCGTATGCTCCCGCAAGTGGGGTTACATACACCGAATTGACCGCGCTGAACGTTGACGCAAGTGATCCTGTCGTGTTCACTTCGGTCGGCATCATCGACAAGGCGGCTCTTGGCAATAACGTATGGCCGCGTAGCAATTTGTCCGAATATCTCAATGACGAAACAGCCGCGAAAGCATCGGTTGAACCGACCTATATGCTCGATGTTCCGTCCGCTTATAACCTCGGCGCGGGTTGGCTGTACGGCATCGACCCGAGGGCATACGCGCTGATCCAAACCGCAAATGTCAAGTGGCTTGCGGGGCGCGGAAATGACGATTTTACCTACAACGAACTGTACACGGCAGAGCAGAAAGTGTTCTTGCTGTCTATGTTGGAGATGTCGTTCAACATTCAAACGAACGAAGGAACGGTCACACAGCTTTACAGCGACTATACTGGCGGCGTTCTCTCCAACGATGCGTTCATTGATCGGGCTAAGTACAACCGCGCAGGTGGTACGCTCAACTCGTACAGATGGAGCCGTTCCGCTAGCGTTTCCGGCGCGCATGTCGCAAGGAACGTTACGGCTACTGGTTCTAACAACAACTATGTTACGAGCGGCGCGAACTACTACGCTCCCGCTTTCATCCTTGGGAAATCGTCCAATCCTCAATCGCAGAACGCCAGTTCTGCGAACTGACCGAGGTACTAACTCATGGCGCAAAGAGTTGACGAGCGCACTCCGACGAGAACGGAACTGGAAGCATACAATAAGTGCTTGAAGCTGAACGATCATGTGTTGAGCGTCTGCAAGCCAAAGGATAAGAATGTGAATAACCATCATATTCCGAAGCGAAACCTTGGGCTTGCGCGGCAGTTGATGGATAATTGCGTGGAACTCGGCGCGGACATTCTCGAAGCGAACGAAATCTACGTAGGCGCGAATATGCACACGGAACAGCGGCTTGCCAATTACGCGGAGCGTATTCGGATTCAAGACCACGCTCGTCGGCTCACGTAATAGTCGAACGCTTCTTGCGCCGACGATTCTGGATGTTTGCGACGGTAGTTATCTACCGTAGATCGAGGGATATTTGCATTTAGACAGGCTGTTTGCAAAGGGATGAATTCGTTGCCATATTTGAC
>JAEEGL016755663.1_pt1 | contig 10570 bp, 9 predicted proteins | sample 9134231 | NCBI WGS metagenome assembly JAEEGL01 (sample SAMN16246548, study PRJNA631951) | gut metagenome | biome: gut microbiome; feature: rumen; material: fiber-attached | host: Bos | place: Iran: Karaj | collected 2018-10
ATTCATCAAATTATTAGTATTTTGAATATTATTATTCATCATATTAGTATTTTGAAAATTATTATTCATCATATTAGTATTTTGAAAATTATTATTCATCGTATTATTATTTTGTTGAAAATTATTATTCATAATATTATTATTGTTATTTATGAATTGAGGATAATTTCCAATATCTAAATTTGATTGTTGATTTTGATTATTATTATCATTAAAGATATCAAATAAATCCACATTATTCTTTTGTTGATTAGGATAATTTTGATTATAATTAAAATTATTATTTTGATTATTAAAATTATTATTTTGATTATTAAAATTAAAATTATTTTGATTATTATTAAAATTGTTATTTTGGTTATTATATTTTATATTATCCCATTTTTCAAAAACTTTTTTTAAAGAACTAGTGATAAATAAAGTAATATCCATTAATTTTGTATCTTTTAACCTTCCTCCTACAATTGCCTCATTTAATTGTTTATATCCATGTCTCATATCTTTAATAGAAGTTTCAACTTTTTTTATATTAAAATCTCCTTTAATTATATCATTAAATTCAATAATTGAAATTGCCATTTCATTTAATTTAATTACTAATCTTCTATATTTTTTATCATACATAGAAGTTTCAAAACTATATTTTATTAAATCACAAATCTTTTGATTCCTCATATCATCATTTAAATTGTCAAAATTATCTTCATTATTATTATTATTTGATTTATTCATATTTAAATAAATAGAATATGTATTATTATAATTAATTGGAAATTGAATTCCATTATTTTTAAGTGAAGAATAAAAAGAATTAAAATTAGGAAAAGAAGATTTATCATAATTCTTCCCCCATTTTTCTATCATATATAAAATTTTTTCTTGTACTTTTTCATCATTAATCATTTTTAATAAATGAAGCAAAGTAGATAAAAACTCTTTTGATGATACTTTAATCCATAATTCTGTTCTTCCATTATCCATTGAATAGTCTAAAATATCTAAAGTTAATAATAATTCTTCATTATTATTAGTATTTAGTTTATTACTTATAAATTGAAAAAAATAATTTATTTCTTGAGTTTGATTTAATATATAATTATTTAAGTAAATCCATTGTTCTACGGATTGACCTTTTGTTTGGTATATTTGATTTAAGATTGGAATAATTTGGGACATTTTTTTATTAGTTTGATCTTTATTATTTTATTATTTTATGAATTGAAAATTTTAATTATAATTTTTAATTTTTTTTTATTATAAATAATATTCTTTTATTGTCTTATTTTTTATTAAAAATGAATTTAAATCAAAATTTTGATAAAAATGTATCATTTATTATTTTTTCAACAAATTCAAATAAAATATCTTTAAATTTTTTAACTGGGATTTATATTTCAAAAGAAAATCCAATTCTTATAAAGTTTGATAATAAAATAATTAAATTTATAAAAAAAATCAATGAATCAAATATTTTATTTAACTTTATAAATTTAAATTTAAAATTATCTGAGAATACTATACCATATTCTATTATTTTAAATGCAGAATACTTAATTGTTTTCATTGATTTAGAATTTGAAAATTCATTTTCAAATTTACAAGAATTAATAGATTTTCTTAACTCCAAAAGTATTAACTTAAAAAATAAAATACTAATTTATGGTATTTACAAAAACATTGAATATATTCAAGAAAATATGACAGAACAAAATTTAGGAGATTATCTTGATTCAGAAAGAATATTTTTTGATTATTATAAATTGGATTTTAATAATATAGATTCAATAATAGAAACATATAATTTTTTTATGACAGAGGCTTCTGAAAAGTGTAATTTCTCAAAAGAGGATATTATTAAAATAGAATTTAAAGAATGTAATAATTCAAGTTGTTATTTATATTAAAAAATGGAAAAGTAATTTTAGATATAATAAATTAATTATTATATATTACAGAAAATTTCCATTTTGTTTTTTTTTAAAATATGTTATGGAGAATATATTCTGATCTCATTTCTATATATTACAACTAAAAAACCATTATTTAAAATATTAAAATTTAAAATTGAAGGTGGAGAATAGTCATAGTCATATGGATAATCATAATTAATTAATCTATCAATTATCTCATATGTATTAATATTTAGTTTGTAAATTCCATATTGATTTTTACATAAATATAAATTGTTATTATAATTTTTTAAACCACTATAGCTAAATAAATCCATATTTATAAATGAAATATATTGAAAAGTTATACAATCAAATATTTGGAAATAACGAATATCATTTTGTTTAATTCCTATTTTATTATTTTTTAAATTATTAATTCCAATTACTTTATTAATTTGAAAAGTTAATAAATTCATTTTTTTACAATCATTTGAAATTTTTTTAAAATTTAATTGGCAATGAGGATATTTCGAATAAAGCATTAATAGATTATCATTAATTATTCCTATTTTGTTATATGTTTGTTTTGATAAATTAAATGTATTAAATAATTTTATTTTCCCATTTTCAATTTCATAAACTTTTATAACACCTTTATTTAATATTAAAATATATTTATTTAATATATCACAAAATAAAATTTCAAGTTCTTCATTTATACAACAATTTTCAAAAGTAATACTGTTCCATAAATTAAAAAAAGATTTTGAAAAAGTAATAAATTGATTTGTTTTTCCTATTCTTATAATATTTATTGGATTTTCTATTTTTTCCAGATTTTTATGTTCAAGTTCTTTTATTAAACTAAATTCATTATTATATATATTTATTTTAGTATTGAAACAAAGTGCATAAGTATTATTTGTTATATTAATAAAATTTGTAGCTTCTTTAATTTCAAAATATTTTTTAAATGAATATTCTTTATTAAATTTCTTTAATATAAAATTTTCATTAAAATAATTTAATATTTCTTTATCTGTTTTTAAATGTATATTTGTTTTTAATCTATTTGAATATAAACAATTATTAATTATATTTGAAATAACTGGATAATTTAATGTATTATTTTTATATGAATTTCTATAATTAAGTATCATTATTTTTATTATTGACATAATATCTTCATTTATTTTTTTATTTTTTTCATAATATTCCATTACATTTTTTATTTTATTTTGATAATCTTTTATAAAATTATTTTTAATATTTTCATTAAATTGAAAAATAATTGAACTTTGTTTTTCAAAGTCAGTAATATATTTTTCAATTTTATCATTTTGATAATCTTTATCAAATGATATAATATAATGTCCTTTTAAATTACAATCTCCATAACAAATCTCACAACTTTCTTTCCGACATGTTTTGCAATAGTATATATTTTTCATATCTTTATGGATTATACAATTTGTATTTATTAAATTTAAATTTATTACATTTTCCTTTTTACATTTTTCACAATAAATTACCTTATTATATAAGTTTATATAAACTTCTGATGAATTATTAAAATTTTGATTACATTTGACACATTTAATTTCTGATATTTTTTTGTTAATAAAGTTTGTTTTAATTGATTCAATTAAATTATTTGGTTTTTCTTTTTTATCTTTTGAACAAAAACAATTTGTTAAACAATATATATTGTTTAGTTCAGGAATTAATCTAATTTCTTTATTGGTTAAACATTTATCACATCTAAAATTTTGATCATTCATTTAAATATAAAAAAAATTAAATGTTAATAGTAAATTGAAAATAATAAAAATAATTAATTTAATCTATATAAATAAAATAAATAAATATTTGCAACGTTATATAATATTTTCATCTATAAACTAATCTCCTTTTATAAATATCAATTTTAATGCTTAGTTTAATTTAAACAAAGATGACAATTCTTCAACTACTTTATTATATTTTTCTCCTTTAATAGTAGTATCTATTTGTTTTATTATTTGATTATTTTTATTCTCATGAAAAAATAAATTATTAATATCAAAATCATTTTTCATATATTGACGCAAAGAATTCACTTCATATGCTAAATAAAACATTTCTTCTTCACTTATTATTTTTTTATAATATTTTTCTATTAAATTTATATAATAACCTTCTCCTTTATTTTTTGAATAACAATGACAAAAAGTACAAAAATAATTTTTAAATAAAATTTTTTTCTTTTTTATATTATATTCACCATTTTTATACTTTCTAAAATTAATTCTTGATGGTGTTGTAACAATTGTTGAATGTTTTTTGATTTGCAAATAATTTTTAGGATTATTTTTATATTGAATATAATTTAGATTTAATTTTGCAGATGAATTATTTAAATTTAGAATTTGAGGTTTATTTAAAATATTTTGTTCATTATTATTTAAATTAACAAAATTTAAAGAAGTAATATTAGATTTATTATTCATACTTATATTATTATTACTCATACTATTAATATTATTATTAAAATAATTAAATTTTAGATTTGTGATTTTATTTTTATAATTGTCATTAATATTAATATATTTTCTTATAATCAAATTTACATCTCTTAAAGTAGTAAACTTAGCAAAAAAATAATTAATCCAACTCCCAATAACAACAATCATTTTAATAATTCCTCCAACATCTGCAAAAACATTTTCTAATTTTTTATATTGTCTTTCATATACTATTGCTTTATTTTGCATCCAAAAATAAAAGCATCCTCTAATTCCAAATTGAGAAATAACATTTGATTTAGAATTTTGTTCAAAAATATAACTGTATTTTTCTTTAATATAACTAAAAATAATACTTTCATGACTTTTTATAATTAGAGGTTGTAAATTAATATTATTAATAGTATAACCAGTTGCATAAAAAGAAGAAGAAATTGAATAATAAGAATAAACAAAAGGATTTTTATAATTTACAATATCAATTTGAGGATTTAATATTATTAATTGTTGTCCATTTGAAACATTAAAAAACTTATCAATTTCTTCTTGTGATTTACAAGAATTATTATTGAATGTTGAATTAATACATTTTTGAATAAAAATTCCATAAAATGTAAAATTTGGATTTGATGCACCATGTGATAAATTAGGAGGAATGAAATTTGAATCTGTTATTAATATTTTTTTTTTAGTTGTTTTATTATAAAAACTAGTTAAACAAAATCCATTATTGAATAAATTTATATAATGAGAATCTGATAAATGAATAGATTTGTAATCAAGTTTTAAATTAATACAAGGTTCATAAATATAATGATCATAATTTTCACTAAATGGATTATTTGAATAAACATTACTAGGAATTCCTTGATAACCAGTTATTTCAAAAATTTCATTATAATTTGAATAATTAAACATATTAAAATTATAAATATTAATATAATGAAATAAAGTATTATTATCAAATATAAATTCTCCTGAATCTGGAATTACTCTATTGTAAGTAAAGGATGTAGGATTTATTTTAAATAAATAATCTTTACTTAAATAAAGTGCAAGTAATAAACATAAAGAATATGTTATTATTGTTAATATTCCACTTATTATACTTTTATGTGAACGAAAGTGATTATAATATAATGTTAATGGAAATGATAAAAAGTCAAAATTTTGAAGAAACATTTTTTTATGGAAAGTAATTTTATTATAATTAAATAATAATTTGTTCTTTATTTCTTCATATAATTATTTTATATTTATATATAAAAAGGAATAATATATAAAACAATAAAAAATAAAAAAAAAAATAACCTAAATAAAAAAATATAAATATTAAGTTATAACATAAATAAATAAAAAAAATGAAATCCTTTCAAACATTTGGAACAACAAATGAATTATATGGAAAATTTTATAGTAAAGGACAACCAAATGTAAATCAAGATGAAATTTATGGAGATCCTCAAATTGAAGAAGACTTTAAACATACAGTTCATCAAATGCATGAAGGTTATTTTAATCCAAGAGCTCATTTATCACAACCTAATCAAAATAATACTCAAAAATAAAAAAAATATTTTTTTATTTTATGAAAAAAAATATTGATTAAAAAAAATAAATTAAAATACTTTTTTTAATATTCTTTTTTTTAATTTGTTTTAAGAAGAAATTTTATATTGTATCTTTTTTATTTCTTCTTTTAATTGATTTATTGATTTTTCTTTTAATTGTATTGAAAATTCATCTGATAATATTAATCTTCTATAATCATCAATTTCTAATGTTAAATTATATTTTTTTATTTCTAATTCTTTTTTTATTTTCGCTTTATTTTCATATTCAATTTTCATATTTCCAATTTCAATTTTTTTTTCATTTATAAATGTAATATTTTTTATAATATTTATGATATAATATATTATTATAACCCAAATTAAACTCAAAATAAATAAAAAAAATATCATCATACATTTTTTTTTCTTATGTTTCTTTTTTTTACTTATTGGTTTCTCTTCATCAATTTCCATTTCAAACTTTTCCATTTCATCACCACCAGATTCATTTTCCATAAAAATTATAAAAAAAAATATAACACAAAAAAAATTAATAAAAAATTTAATATAAACCTAAAAATTAAAAAACCAAAAAATAAAGTATATCAAAAAAAAAAAATAAAAAAATAAAAAAAATATATAAAAAAACAAAAATATAATAAAAAAATATACATAAAAAAAAAAATGGACAAAGTAATCGAAATTCTTTTAGAAAGTGAACCTAAATTTGATGCAGTAGTTAGAATGTTATTTTCTAGAGCTGACAAAGATGGAAACATGACAATTGATGCAGAAGAATTTAGAACAATGATGTTTTCACTTGCAAATGAATATCAATTGCCTCAACCTACTGAACAAGATGTTAAAGAAACTATGATTAAAGTTGATATTAATAGAGATGGTACAATTGATTATGAAGAATTTAAGAAATTTGTTAGAGAATTGTTTCGTAAATTAATTGATAATAAGAGAAAAAGTTCTATGTAATTGAATGAGTTTTTTTTTTAATGTTTTAAAAATTATTTATTTAGAATTTTTTGGTTTTTTTTAATTTTTTTTTTTTTTCTTTTTTTTTCTGTTTTTTTTAACTTTGAGGATTTTTTTTTATTTCATTTTCTGTAAATAATTTTTTTATATTATGTTATTTATTTTTTTTTTTGTAAAATATATCAAGGAAAAAAATAAAATTTTAATTATATAATGATATAATAATTTTTGTTATTTTTTTATTATATATTTATTTTAAAATAATATCATCTAAATTACCATAATCATCATTATAAATAGTTTCTCCAAAATCTTCTTCATCATCATCCAAATTAATATTTAAACCATGAATTGTACTAGAAATAATATCTAAATATTTGTTGGCATCATATAATTCTTTTTTCTTTTGATATAATTTTTCTTTATCATTTTCTTCATTTGATTTTATATCAACATTATTTTTATCTTTATCATTTTTTTTTATTTCACCATTTATTTCTTCATTTCCTAATAAAATTTCTTCACTATTCTCATTTTTAAATAGTATTTCTTTTTTTCCTTGTTTTATAAAATTTTGAAGATTTTGACTTTCATCTAAATTGTCTTCATTTGAATTATTTGAGTCTATTGATGGTTTTATTGAGTCTAATAATTGATTAGTTGGTTTAGTTTTATCCAATGAAATATTTTCTTCTTTTTTTTCCTTTTGATTATTTGAATTATTACTTTCTTGATTTGGTGGTTTTGCACCTTTTAATTTTTTGATTTTCACTTCTTTATTATCATGTTTATTTTTTGTATTATCTTTATTATTTTTATCTTTATCACTTATTTTAATTTTTATTCCTCTTTTCACTCTTTTTTTTTCTTCTTTCTAAAAGAATAAAAAAAAATTAAAATAAAAAATAAAACTTACAAAAGCAAAAATAAAACTCTGAGTAAAATCTTGATCATACCCACTTTCTTCCAAAAACTTTTTCATTCTATTTCTCATAATAGGCAAAGCTAATCAATAAAAAATATAATAAAAAAAAATAATAAACTTACCTAAAATATCTTTGGTACTAGGTCTCTTTTCAGGATTAACTTTTAACATATCATAAATTAATTGTTTTAAATCTTTACTATAATTTTTATTATCAATTTTTTCAAAATCTCCTTTTTGAATTTTTGAAGCAAGTTCCTTTATACTAGAAGCATCAAAAGGCATTTTAAAAGTAGACATTTCATACATTAAGACTCCAAGACTCCAAATATCACTTTTATAAGAATAAGGAATATTTGAAATAATTTCAGGACTTAAATAATAAGGTGTTCCTATAATAGTCATAGCTTTTTGTAAAGTTTGGTCTAAACTTTTTGATATACCAAAATCTCCTAATTTAACCATATTATTTTTAGTTAAAAAAATATTTTGTGATTTTATATCTCTATGTAAAATATGTTTTGTATGCATGTGATTTAATGCTAAAGTTATTTGAATGAAATAATCTAAAATTTGATTTTCAGTAAAACAAATATTTTTTTTTTTTTGATTTGATATTTTTTCAAATAAATCACCTCCATCTGCATATTCTGCTATAATATGTAATGTATCTTTTTTAGATGAATTTTTTATTATGAAAAATTCATGAAATTTTATTATATTTGGATGGTTTAATTTTTGTAAAATTTTTGCCTCACCAAATGTTTTTTTTTTTGATTCTTCTGACATATTACTTAATGGAATTGTCTTCATTACGTATAAAGTGTTACCTGGAAGGTTTGATTTTACTAAAATTGCTTTACCGTATGTTCCTTCGCCTAATGTTTTTATTACTTTGTAGGTTTCTGTTTTTTTGGATTGAGGATTCATTTATTATGTTTATATGTTTTATTTTTTTTTTATTTTTTTGACACTTTTTTTTAATGTGTTTATTGAGATTATAGATAAAATTTTTATTTTTAATTGTTTTTTGCTTTTTGTTAAGGAATATTGGGATTTTATTTAAATAATTTTTTATTATTGTATTTTATATTGAAAGAATATATTATATTTTTTTTCTAATAAATAAAGAATGAATTAAATTGGTAAAATAAAATTATTTTAAAAAAAATTTTAATTTTAAATTTTATTAATGAATTTTAATATAATAGAAATTGAAAAAAAGAATAGTAAAATCTTAGTTGGAATAATTTTAGATGAAACTGATTTAACAGTGAAAAAATTTTATCCAGATTTTTATTTAAGTGAAATAAGAGAAATATTAAAAAAAAGAATTACAAATGAATTTTATTTTTCATATAAAAATGGAGAAAAAATATCAAATAAACAAGAACAATTTTTAATTCTTTCTGAAATATTATTAGATAATAAATTATATTTAAAAACCAAAGATGAATCTACAATAAAAATATTATTAAATAATCAATTTATAACACCAATAAATATTAATAGTAATTTATTTTTATCAGAATTAAGAGATAAATTAAATTTATCAAAAGATTGTTTTTTTACTTATAAAAAAACAAAAATTGATTTTGAAGAAGAAAAAAATGAATTTAAAATAAATGATATAATATCAAATAAAATAATAGAAATAATTTCATATTCAAATAACTATTTTAATCAAGAGATAAAAAATAAAAATTTAAATTTATATTCAAATTTAATTAATTTTAATAGCAATATAATAAAACACGAAAATGAAATTAATTTGATAACAAATGAAATATTTAAGTTATTATATAAAGAAGTAATAGAAATAAAAATGTTATATCAAGGAAGTAAAGATGGAGATAATTATGATATTTTTTCTAATAAATGTTTTGATAAATTAAATATAATAATTTTAATTAAAGATAATAATGGAAAAAAATTTGGAGTCTTTTTAAAAGAAAGTTTAGAAGAAAAAATAGGAAAAGGAAAAATAAAATCAGATCCAAATTCTTTTTATTTTTCTTTTGATTTAAAAACTATTCATTATAGCAATAATATAAATTGTGCAATTAAAATTTCAGATTATTTAATTGATGTTGAAGGTTTTTCAATTTATAAAAATTATTTTAGTCATATTGAAAATGGGAAATATGTAAGTGGAAAACTATATAAAAATTATTTATATGAAAGCTTCAGAGATTCAGGTTTTGAATATTTTCAAATTTGTGAATTAGAAGTTTTACAATTAATTCTCAATAATAATTATAATAATAATTATAATTTTTTTACAATTGATTATACTTTTGATTCTGAAAATTATAGGATTAATAATGAAACAGAAAATTTAAAAAATGAAGATAATGATTTTATAATTTGAAAAAAAAATTTTGATTATATTAATGAAATTAATTATTTTACTTATAAAGGAAAAAAAAGTATTCAAATTGAAAAAAAATGAAAATGAATAGGAAATTAGGTAAATAAAAGAAGATATTATTGAAGATGAATCTGAAGGAATTGATGAATAAGTAAAAAATTATATTTAATATGAATACATTTAATTATAATTTTAATTATTTTTTCCCAAAAATTTTAACTATCTAAAAATATTAATTTAATAATTAATTATATATAAACAATATGTGGAAAAAATCATTTTATCTTTTTATAAATTTTGAATGTTATTTTAAATAATCAAAAATATTTTAAATTTTA
>JAEEGL016779018.1_pt1 | contig 10570 bp, 7 predicted proteins | sample 9134231 | NCBI WGS metagenome assembly JAEEGL01 (sample SAMN16246548, study PRJNA631951) | gut metagenome | biome: gut microbiome; feature: rumen; material: fiber-attached | host: Bos | place: Iran: Karaj | collected 2018-10
CAGATTCACATCGGAGGAATCGATCTGCCAGGCGGCCATGAGTTCCTTCTCGGCACGGTAAACAGTCTTCGTCTGCCAGTAGCTCTGACCCAGATAATAGTGGACCGGATAGATGTCGTTGCCCAACTCTTTCTGCTTTTCCAGCACGTCGATGGCGGCATCGTAATCTCCCTTCCGGTAGCAGGCTATGCCTTTGAGCGGCGCAATAAGGGTGTTGTCGGGATCTTCGGCGAGGAAGGCATCTGCCATGGAGACGGCACCATCGTAATCTTTTCCGCCGATCATGATGTTCACGGCCTTGGCGGCAGTGGCCTCATTGTTCGGCCGGAGTGCCAGCGAGCGGCGGTAGTACAAAAGGGCCGAATCCGGCTGCTCCAGCTGCTTGAAGGCGTCGCCCACATAGGTGTAGACCGCCGGAATCGAGTCCAGCTGAAGCGCTTCCCTGCCGGCCTGAATGCTCTGCGGCCAGGCCTTCATGCGGCCGTAGGTCTGCATCTGCCGTATCTTGTACAGGACGTTGTCCGGAGCATGGGTGGACAGGAGGAAATAAGTCCCCGCGGCGCTGGCATAATCACCGTTCTGGAAATGGCAGTCCGCCAGCTCCATGAAGAGCTCTTCATCAAACACTTCAGGATTGAAAAGGGAAGAGAGGAGATTCACCGCCTCGTCTATCTTGTAAATACTCTTAAGACGACGCGCCTGGGCGATGGTCTGGGTGCGCACGGCGAGCGAATCCTGAGCCTGAACGGTCAGGGGCGCTATCGCGAGAAGTATGGTCAGAAGCAGTCTCATTGCTATCAGTCTTATTGCCGGAATTTGGTGTCTTCCTCGAGCATGCCGAGGTAGGAATTATAGCGCTCCGCGCTGATGTCTCCACGGTCGACGGCGGCCTTTACGGCGCAGCCGGGCTCGTGGGTGTGGGTGCAGGGGGTGAAGCGGCAGTCCTTGGCGGCCGCCAGCATTTCGGGGAAGTAAAGGGCGATCTCCTCCTTTTCGAGGTCCACCAGGCCGAAGCCGCGCAGGCCGGGGCTGTCGATAATGAACCCGCCGTCGGTCAGAGGATACATTTCGTAGAGGGAGGTGGTGTGCTTGCCCTGAAGATGAGCGGCGGAGATCTTGCCTATCTTCGGGTCCAGGCTGGGATCCAGCGCCTTTATGAGCGAGGACTTCCCCACCCCGGATTCGCCGGAGAAAAGCGACACGCCTTCGCTGCACAGCTCCCGCAGTTCGTCCAGGCCTTCACCCGTTTTGCAGGAGGTCTGGATTACCAGATAGCCGGCACCTTCGTAGATGCGGATGAAGTTCTCCACTTCCTCCTTATAAAGGTCTCCGTACAGGTCGATCTTATTGAGGACTATCACCGGCTTGATGCCGTAGACTTCGCAGGTGACGAGGATGCGGTCGAGGAAAGGCAGCTTGATTTCCGGGAAAAGCAGGCTCACGGCTATCACCGCCCTGTCCAGATTGGCCGCAATTACGTGATTCTTGCGGCTGAGGTTGGTGGATTTGCGGATTACGTAGTTCCGCCTCGGAAGCACGTCGGTGATGATTGCGGCGTCTTCGTCTTCCTTGTATCGAACTACGTCTCCCACGGCGACGGGGTTGGTGGAGCTGCTTCCGGCGAGACGCACCTTGCCGCGGAGTACGGCCGGGAACGGCTTCCACTCCGGAAGGCGGCTCAGCAGGAAATGGCTGCCCGCATTCTTTACCACTATGGCTTCGTCGGCGTTCATTTAACCCTTCCGGTAAGACTGTTTACGAATTCGTCCAACGCTTCCAGCTTGGCGGAATCTAGCCCGAGGCTTCCAACTGCCTCCATCGCTTTCCGTGAATATGCAGCTATTGCCCCCGTGGCGTCTTTATCCACTCCAAGGGAGACGTAGACGGCTTTTACCGCAGCGATTTTGGCGGCCTTCTCTTCCGGGGTTGCGGCCTGGGCCTTGAGGGCCTCCAGCAGCGCCGCCTTATCGGGAGCCAGTTCCAGTGCGCGCACGGTAAGCCAGCTGCTCTTGCAGTTAATGATGTCGCCCCCGATGGGCTTGCCGAACACGGCCTCGTCGCCAAAGGCATCGAGGTAGTCGTCGGCCACCTGGAAGGCCATTCCGAGCTCGTAGCCGTAGCGGTAGAGAGCTTCACATACGGGTTCGTCGGCCCCGGCCAGCATGGCGCCGATTCGGGCGGCACAAGCCAGCAGCACCGCCGTCTTGAGGCCTATCATCTTTTCGTATTCGGCCATGGACACGTCGTCCCGGGACTCGAATTCCATGTCGAATTGCTGCCCCTCACATACCTGCGCTGCGGTTTCGGTGAAGACGTCCAGCACCGCCGCGCTGCCACAGCGGGCGATACTCCGGTAGGCGTCGATAAGCATCACGTCGCCGGAGAGGATGGCGGTGTCTTCATTCCACTTTTTCCACACCGTGGGCATGCCGCGACGGAGCGGACTGCGGTCCATGATGTCGTCGTGCATGAGAGTGAAGGAATGGAAGACCTCCAGGGCCCTTGCGGCCTCCAGCACCTCGGGGGTGGGTTCGCCGCGGAAAAGCGACCATGCCAGCAGGCAAAGCCTGGGACGGATGCGCTTGCCGCCTATGCTTATCATGTAGCGAAGGGGATCGTAAAGCCCTGCGGGCTCCGCGGTGAAAGTGAAATCTATTTTGCCATCGGGAATCATATCTTACAAAGATAATCATTATTCGTATCTTTGCATAGATTATGCGGATAAGTATTACGGACATACTCAGCGGGCGCGTACGCATAGTGTACCGCAGGCCAAGACGCAAACTCAAGGAAACCCCCGAGGTGGCGGAGCTGCGCAAGGCGGCGAAGGCCTACCTCCCCGGAAGGCTGCGCGAACTCGCTGTGGAACACGGATTCACCGTGAACCAGGTCCGCATCAAGCACAATGTATCCAACTGGGGCAGCTGTTCCGTCAAAGGCAACATCAACCTGAATCTCAACCTTATGAGGCTGCCCTCGGAATTGCAGGACTATGTGATGCTGCACGAGCTCTGCCACCTGCGCTACATGAACCACGGGCCCGAATTCCATACCCTGCTGGAGAGCCTTTGTCCCAATCACAAGGCACTGAGAAAACAGTTGAAAGAATACAAGCTTATCTGAGCGTATAGGCATTCACGGCCAACCGGTATGCAATACGGCTGTCGGTGAGTTTTTCCTTCGCCTGTACCAGCGAAAGCTCCGCCTGCACGAGTTCCCTGGACGCCGCCATTCCCGCCTCATATAAAGATTTCGCCTTGCGGAAGGAATCCTCTGCGGCCGCCACCTCCCGGGACGCGCTCTGATAATCATCCCAGGCAGTTTCCATACCCAGAATCAGCATCTGGGTACGGATGAGCAGTTTTGCCTCAAGACGTTCCTGTTCAAGCATCGCCTTCTGTACCGAATTCTCCAGCCTTCTAGAACGCAACGCACCCTTGCCAATGTCGGTAATGGGGATCTGCAGGGTGGCAAAAACCATCCCGTTGAAGCTGCCTTTGGCGGGGTCGGAGAAAGCTCCGTATCCATATCCGGCACCTACAGCAAGCTGAGGCAGAAACTCCCCCGTCTCCATTTTTCCGCGGAGTCTTTCAGCTTTCACCTTCAACTCAAGCAGGCGGGACTCGTCTGACGGGGCGTCTTCAGAGTCTTCTCCGACAATCTCCGTGGGCGGCGTAAGCACGGCAAGCGTATCTGTCAGACGCATTCCCGGGAGGTCCAGCCTCCGGAACGGCAGACCTATGTCGCTGAAAAGGTCCATCTTCATAAGAGACATACCTCCTTCGAGACGACGGCGAAGAGCCTCCAATTCACCCTGTTTGAGATGCAGTTCAGAAAGCGCGTCATCGCTTACGAGGCCCGCTCCGAAAGCGCCTGAAGCATCTTTTTCAAGCGAATCAAGAAGCCGGAGGGCCTCATCGAGGGCGGAGGCTTTTTCCTGCAGGGCGACGATCTTCCAGTATTTGTTTTCAACGCTGTCCCGGCTCGCCTTTTCGGCCATCCTTCCAAATATCCCGGCAGATTCCACGCCGAGGGAGGCAAGGCGGTTTCCGGCCCGGATCCGCCCACCTGCATATACTGGCTGAAGAGCCGTCAACGACACCCCGTATCCGGAACGGAAACCGCTGTAATACGGCTTGATTCCTCTTTCGTAGGCTGCGTCGGAAATGGTCCCGGAGAGTTCCCTTGCATCATCACTGCTGCCGAGGACATCGGAAAGGCTTATTGTAAGAAGCGGATTGAAAGCATAGTAGGCCGCTGCCGTAACTCCCACTTTGGGGAGGTACTCCCAGCGGGCTTCGCGCTGCTGCAGCGAGGCCGATGAGACATCAAGCCGGGCGCTGCGAAGGGCGTAATCGTTATGCGACGCCAACGAAAGGCACTGCTCAAGCGTCACGGCCGTCTCCTGCGCCCGGCAGACGAAGGAGAGCATCAGAAAGAATATGACGGATGTCCGTTTCATACTTTTTTGTCAGCGTGCTTGAAGAGCTGCCAGTATGTAACCGGCATCATGATGGTAATAAGGAAAATGCTGAGCAGGGTGCCGAAGCATATCACGACTCCCATAGGCATCCAGAGCAGATCGCCGCTGATAATCATAGGCAGCACTCCCAGAGCGGTTGTAAGAGATGTAAGGAAAATGGGACGCATTCTCCTCTGGCCGGCCTGGAAAGCGGCATCACGGACGGACTCCCCCTTCTCGAAGCGGGCATATTCGGCATATTCGAACAGCAGGATTCCGTTGCGGACTATGATTCCTACGAGGGAGATAAGACCGAGTACGGCGGTTATACTGAAATCGAGACCGAAAATCCACAGTCCGAATGAAGCTCCGAAAAGGCACAGGGAACTGAGCGCCATGGTGAGAAGAGCAATGTTACCCTTGCGGAAATGGATCAGAAGGAAAAGGAACAGTACCGCGCATGCAGCTATGAACGACCACATTATATCGGGAAGGACAGCGTCGTTCATGCCGGACAGACCCGCCCACTCAAGGGTGACACCTTCTGGGAGTTCCACTTCTTTATCGATGAATTCCGCAAGTTTTGCCGCCACCTCCGGCTGGCTGACTCCGTACTTGAGGTCGGCGTATATCCCTACTTCCCTGACGCCGGCTTCACGGATCAGCTGCGCCGGTTCCCATTCGGGGGAAAGGGTTGCAATCTGCCTAAGCGGGACGCTGACCCCGGGAATACCGGTATTTACAATCTGGTCCCCTATTACGGAATAGGGAGACCCGCCGCCGATGCCTTCGCTGTAGATATTTACGGGAATACGGTCAGGGCCCTCCCAAAGGGTAGCTACGGTCTCTCCGCCGAAGGTTCCGGCAAGGGACAGTGACAGCACGCCCTTGGTAACTCCTAGCCGGGCCGCTTCGTCGGGATCGAGTCTTACGGTCACACCGGGACGGAAGTCGTCAATGTCGCTGTGCACCCATTTAGTCTCATCGCTCAGGGATGACAGGTAGCTTTTTATCTTCCCGGCACTCTCATACATCGCCTCCCTGTCATCTCCCTTCAGGAGTACCGTCAGGGGGGCCTCCACCACCTGATAGTCCATCTGCTTGAAGTGGAGCATGGCCTCCGGGAACAGGAATTCGCAAGTGTTCTCGTACTTGCGCAAAAGTTCCTCCGTGGCTTTCGGGGAGAAGGTCTGAACTATGATCTGCGCCCTCTGCGGGGCCGGAAGGATCGGAGCGTAGGTAGCAGCGAAACGTGGGGCCGGGGTTCCGGAGAAACTCGTCACGGACTTCACCCGGGGATCTTTCAGGAACAGCCTCTCAAGCGAATCGGTCACCTCCCTGGTACGGGATATTCCGTTTCCTGATTCGAGATAGACTTCGACCACGAAATACTCCCTCTCGGCCTTTGGCATCATCTGTACGTTCAGCTGCAGGAACATCCAGACTCCCAGGGCTATGGCCGCAACACCTCCTGCAATGGCTATCAGCGGGGCCTTGAACGAAAGCGAGAGGAACCACTCGTAGATATGCTGCAGCAGGTCGAAGAAACGATCCTGCACCCTTCCGAAGAAAGTCTTCCGGGCAGGTCCTTCTTCCGCTGAAATGAATTTGACCTCCAGGGACGGCACCACTGTCACGGCATAGAAGAGGGATGCCATGAGGGCAGCGAGCACCACCCATGGGAAAAAGGCTACGAAATCTCCCAGATATCCGTCAATGATTCCCGTCATCGGGAAGAACATGAGACAGATGGCGAGCGTAGCGACAAAGGTGGGCATGAATAGTTCCCGGGCACTGGCCGATGCCGCCTCAACTCCGACCCTGCCCTTGCGAAGCTGGTTCATATAACCGTCCATGGTGATGATGGAATCGTCCACGATCATTCCAAGACAGGTTATGAGAGCCGCAAGTGTAACTGTATTGAGGGGTATTCCGCCAAGATACATCGCCCCTATGGCCACCGCGGTGCATACCGGCACGCCGGAGCTCGCAATAATGGCTGAGCGCATGGGAAACAGCATCAGCATCACCGCGATAACCACGAGGATGGCGATGAGCAGGTCGCGGAGGAAATTCCATACGCTGGTCTTCACCACCTTGGGCTGGTCCGTCACGGTATCCACGGTGACGCTGTCGGGCAGTTCCGACCGAAACTGCTGCAGAACGGCATCCACGTCACGGCCGAAAGCCACGATGTTGTTGTCCGGACGCATCTCCACGTTCACTATCAGGCAGGAATTGCCGTTGTACGACACGAACTGCGACGGAGCCTTGTAACGGCGTTCGATGGTGGCTACGTCGCGGAGCCTTACCACGTCTCCGGAAGGATCCGACCAGACTATCCTCTCCGCCACCTCCATTTCACTCCCCACGGGCGCCTTTACCATGATTGGCGACTCCGTATAGTCTGTGGAGAAACTTCCCGCCGGAATGGCAAGGGAAGAACTCCGATAATTGAGCATAAGGGCGAACGGGTCAATCCCGTACGAAGAGAGTTTTTCGCGGTCGAGGGTCACTGCTATCTCTTCGGTCTGATCGCCGAGAATCTCCGCCTTGGCAAGGTTGGGAAGTTTCCGGAGCCTTGTGCATAGATCCTCTGCATACTCCCTCAGTTCCGAATGTCCTTTGTCGGTGGAGCCGATTGCCAGCAGCATTGAAGAAACATTTCCGAAATCGTCGATTACGGCGACTGCCAGCACTTCGGGGGGAAGGGTTGCCTTGCGGGTCTGCAAGCCCAGTTTTATCTTGGACCAGATTTCGTCCTTGCGCGACTGCGGAACGCTTTCCCTGAGGTCGGCATAAATATAGCAGATGCCGTCCCTGCTGACGCTTTTCAGTGTCCCGCGTTCTATCTCCTTGAAAGAGAACAGATACTCTTCGAGAGGCCTGGCGAGCTGCTCCTCCACCTCGGCTGCACTCGCACCGGGGTAGATTCCGGCGATGAGCCCCTGTTTCATCTCGAAGGTTGGGAATTCGTCCTTGTTCATCCGGGAGATTCCGATTCCTCCCACGACTACCAGGACAATGACCATGAAATATACCCAGAACTTCTCACGGACTGCCCATCTCACCCAGGCCGCTATTCCGCGGCCGCTTTCTCCCCTGATATCCTTGAGGTCCGACAGTTCCATCAGAAAACGGTTTTAACCTTCATTCCCGTAGAGACCTTGCCGCTTCCTTCAACGATTATCAGGTCTTCCTCCGAAAGGCCTTCGGAAACTATTATTCCGCTGCCGCTGTAGCCGCCGGGGACAATGCGTTTCTTTTCCACCGTCCCGTCCACGCCGACGGTCCAGACATAGCGTCCCTGCATATCGGTACGCACTGCCGAAGCCGGAACCACAATGGCCTCGACACCCTCCGATTCGATGCTTACCTTGCACACCATCCCCGGCATGAGGGATGATAAATCGCCTTTAAGGGAGACGGTACAGTCGTAGCTGTGTGAAAGGCGGGAAGCGACGACTCCCTTTGCGCTGAGGGTTCCCTCGATGGTCTTTCCGAGGGCGGGAACCGTGACGAGAGCCCTGCTCCCGGTGCTGTAACGGGAAAACTCGTTCTCCGGAAGAGGGAAATGCACTTCCAGGGAAGAAAGGTCGACTATCCTCGCTATAGGCTCTGCGATGCCGGCTTCGACTCCGCGGCTCACGTAGACCTTGTCCACCGTACCGTCGAACGGGGCCTTGAGAGTGCAGTGCCACAGGGCCTTGCGCGCTGCGAGCTCCGCGGCCCTGGCCTGCTCGACCTGAGTTTTCACCTTAACATAGTCGATTTCAGAAACGGAACCGTCATCGTGCACTTTGCGTATGCGCTCCCAGGCGTCTTCGGCCTGGTCGAGCTGCGCTTTCGCGGAGTTATATGCACTGCGAATGGTCTGGGACTCCACCTTGGCGACCAGCTGGTCCTTCCGTATGCTGCGGCCTTCCTTTACCGGAAGCTCGGACACCGTGCCGGAGTTGTTGGACGAAATGACCACCATGCGGGAAGCCTCCACCGTACCCACGAATCCGGCTGTCTGTCCGGCTTCTCCGTCGGAAGCCTTCTGCACCTTTACCGTAACCTTCTCCCTGGCCTGCGGAGGCGTCTGCTTCACGATTCCGCCCTGGTTGCAGCCTGCAAACAGGAGGAACAGTAGAACTGCAGAAGAATACGTCCTATTCATTTTCAGTGGCCACACATTTGATATTGGAGGATACTATCATGCCTTCAAAACCCTCGGATTGGTAATTCCCCCGGTAATCCATCTCAAAGATAATTACATCTTCGAAGCGTTTTCCGCTGCCGGATGCAAGCACTTCCAGAGACTCCACTCTGAAAATGTTCTCGTCTGACAAGGATACGGACCTCCTGGAGGGCTGGAGACGGAGGCTGCCGTCCAATACGGCCGCGCTGAACACCAGGGGATCGCCTCCGGTTATGTTCATGGTGACCATGAGCGAATCCGCTCCTGCAGACACTATGTGCATCTGCCCTTTCTCGGAGAGGAGCCTGCGGGTAAAAGTAGTGTCGTGCTTACCTATCGTGTCATTCACGACATGATACCGATAGCTTGTATCCCTGAAGAGAAAGCCTGTTATGATAGTATCCGTCTTTACGGTATCCTTCACTATATCAAGAACTTCTCCGGTAATGTCGATAGAACCGCCTGTTTTGAAGGAATAAGACCCCCTGTATAGAGCAGGCCCCTGCCGCGTACAAGAGCATAAAAGGCAGGAAACCGCCAAAAACAACATTGTCAGTTTCTTCATCATAAAAATGATTATTGCGGGGCTGACCTGCAAAAATTATGCCCTAAAGACGCTCTACAAGCTCATAATCGAGGAGCCTCTGTTCCAGATTGGCGCCCTTTACACGTATGCGCACGGCATCGCCCAGACGTATGCTGCGGTGAGTCCGGCGGCCCACCAGACGGTAACGCTCCTCGTCGAACTCGAAGAAATCGGAACGGATCTCCCGCAGGGGTACCATTCCCTCGATCTTCGTGGGCTCTATCTCCACGTACATACCCCATTCGGTGATGCCGCTCACATGGCCGTCGAACTCGGTACCCACCTTGTCCTGCATGAACTCTACCAGCTTGTATTTCACGCTGGTACGTTCGGCATCTGCGGCGACCACCTCCCGTTCGGAGGCATGCTTGCATTCCATCTCGTAGTAGCCCTGGTCTGCGCTCTTGCCGTTCTTCAGGTAGAGCGAAAGCAGACGGTGCACCATGAGGTCGGGATAGCGTCGTATAGGTGATGTGAAATGCGTGTAGAACGGGAAGGCCAGGCCGTAGTGGCCGATGTTGTCGGTGGAGTAGCAAGCCTTGGCCATGCAGCGAAGGGCGATGTCCTCGAAGGCCATGTACTCGGGTTTGCCCTTGGCGGATTCCATGAGGCCGTTAAGAGCCTTAGCCGCGCCGGCACCGTCGAGAGCACCTTCAATCTTATATCCGAAGCCCCTTGCAAAACTCCTCAGACTCTCCAGCTTTTCGGCGTTAGGATAGTCGTGGACGCGGTAGACGAAGGTCTTGGCCTTCTTCGACGCCACTCCGTTCATCTGGCCTGCCGTGGCGACGAACTCAGCCACAGTGCGGTTCGCCAGCAGCATGAACTCCTCGATGAGCCAGTTGGCCTCCTTGGAGAATACCTGATGGACATCCACGGGGCGGCCCTGAGAATCCACCTCGACCTTCATCTCGGGACGGTCGAAGTTCACCGCCCCTGCCTCGAAGCGCTTGCGTTTGAAGATTGCCGCCAGACCGTTCAGAATCAGAATCGCCTCAACGATATCAGCTGGGAGCGTACCAGAAGCGGGAGGCAACTCCCCCTTCGGGAGTTCGCCCTTCGGGCTCACCCCACCGTCTGTCGACGGTCCCCCCGCTACCGAACCGCGGGTGTTACGTCCCTCAGGGGGAGTTCCTCCCGCTTCTATGATGCTTTGCGCTTGCCCATAGTCGAACCTATAGTCCGAATTGATGATGGTACGGCCTATCCAGCGATTCTTGATATTTCCCTTCGGGTCGATCTCGGCGACCACCGAGAAGGTTAGCTTGTCCTCGTGCGGACGGAGAGAGCAGAGTTTGTTGCAGAGCTTCTCCGGCAGCATGGGCACGGTGCGGTCCAC
>JAEEGL017013713.1_pt1 | contig 10570 bp, 3 predicted proteins | sample 9134231 | NCBI WGS metagenome assembly JAEEGL01 (sample SAMN16246548, study PRJNA631951) | gut metagenome | biome: gut microbiome; feature: rumen; material: fiber-attached | host: Bos | place: Iran: Karaj | collected 2018-10
AGGAAAATTTTTTCCTTTTTTAAATACATTTGTTCTTTCAGTTCCATTACAATTATTTTAAACAAAAAAAAAACAAAATTTAATATATAAATATTAGTCTATTAATATTTAATTTAAAATACTATCTATCTCCTATTTATTTACCTTTTATAGTTTGAATATAATATTCTTTATTATTATTTTGGCAAAATCCATAAATTTCTCCTAACTTTTTACAGAAACAATATGATAAGATGTTATATTCAAAAGGAATATGTTTAATTTCTTTACTTAAATCAAATGGATTATAAATACGAATATTTTTTTCTAATGTAAACATTAACAATTCTTCATGATTAGGAGATTTAATTATTCTTGGATTAGACAATGACGTAAATTGAATTTTTTCATGAATACTAAATTCATTCAATAAAATAGTAAATAAATATAGAGACGCATAAACAATTATACAAGGTATGGGATTTGAAATTAAATAAACAAATTTAATATCTTTATAAGGTGATTTATATGAATGGATACATTCAAATGGATTTATTTTATATAAATTAATAAAACCATCTTTTGATACTGAAATTAATAAATTTAGATCATTATTATAATTAATATATATTATTTCATTTAAATGATCATATAATGTTTGAATATTTTTTAGAGTTAAACTTTTTTCTGTAATTTCAGATATTTTAAATATTTGAATATTACCATTTGAGTCTCCTGCTATTAAAAGATCTTCATTATTTATTATTTCTAATGATGTAATATAAGGTGAAATTTTATTTTTATATATATTATTTTTAAAAGAAATATTAATTAATTCAATTTTATTATTATTAACAGAAAAACATTGAATTTGACCATTGAAAAAACCACCATTAAAAGAATAACAAATTTTATTTTTAATATAAATAGCATGATTTTCATACTGTCCTTTATATTTAGTCTCAATTAAAGGATGATCTCTCAATATTTTTCCTCCATGAAAGCCTAAATTATATTTTTTAATTACTGAACTTAAAATAAGATTTGGTTTAAAAGTAAAACAACAGTAATAATTATAAAAAATATAATTAGGAGTATTAAAATTTTCTATATAAATAATATTATTGAAATGTTCTGAATTTATAATTTGATTAATATTATTTATTTTATATATACTATATGGAATTGCTGCATGAAATGGAGAATATTTAATAATTTTATAATTTTTTTGAATAAATTTATTTTTTTTAAATAGTTGTAAAGGAATTAAACCATTTTTATATATATTTTCCATAATTTCATTATTAGAATAATATGGTAAATTAATATTATTTAATATATCAATATAACTTTCAATTTTAAAACAATTTAATTTCTTTCTTGCCCTTTCTCCTTTTTGACTCTCACCAAAAATTAAATCTATCCATTCATTTAAATTTTTTGAAACATCAACATCTTCTAAATTATATTTTAAATTTTTACAATATTCAAAATATGGTTTTATTTGTTCAATATTTTCTGTTCCTTCATATAGTATAACATCTTTTAAATTTGTTATTTTATTTATATTTTGAAACATTTGATATAAATAAAAAAATTCTGGAATTATTTCTCTTAAATCATTTTCTTTATTTGATGCATTAAAAAATATTTTAGGAATTGATATAAATTCTTCTTCACTATTTACTAGATTTTTTTTTTGACTTTCTTTAAAAATAAAAGTAAAAGGATATAATCTAATTAAATAATTTGAAACATATGTTAAATTTGAATAATTGGTTTGGTATAATGAAATTTGATTTAATTCATGATGTTTTTTCTTTTGAGTTATATTTTTAAAAGTTTGAAAATATTTTTCAGTTCTTTCATTATTTAAAACTTGTCCCATTGGTTTGGATAAATCTCTTAATGATCCATCAAAATTATCTTCTTCAACTTCATTTTTAAGATTTTTTTTTTTTTTTAGATCGTTATGATTTGAATTATATAATATCCAAGGGAAAACTGGATATTGTGAAATATCACAAAAAGATCTATTTGAAAAAATATTTAAATACATTAACATTACATAATTTGATAATTGATTATCCTTCCATTTTTCAATTAATTTTGATAAAAGGAAAATCTTTTCATTAATTTTTATTATATCTTTAACACAATCTGATAGATCATTTTGATTAATATATTTTTCTGATATATAACCAATTATATATGATTTGTTTATTTTTTTTTGATTTTTATCTAAAACAAAATTACTATCATTACAATCATTTATTATTTTATAAAAAATTATTTTATTTCCTACTGATTGTTTTATTATTTCTGTTAATATCTTTATTATATCTTGTAAAATTTGTTCTTCATTAAAAATAATATAATAATTTTTTCCATTTGACAAAAATAATTCTAAACCTGAATTTTTAAAATTATAAATTCTAGGAAAAAACATTACAATATTATCAATTTTAAATGTAATTAAATTATTATTTGCCTTATTTAAACAAGGAAGAACTTCAAAATAATAATTCATATCATTTACAGTTTGTTTGATATCATCTTCAAGAGTACAAATATTTAATTTATAATCATCCATTTCTTTAGTAAAATATAATAAAGTATTTATTTCATATCCAGTTTTAAGTAATCTTGGATTATAAATATTATAAATTTTTTTATCTATTGTTTTTAATACATATTTTATTATGATATTTTTTTTATTATTTGTTATTAAAAAATTTATTACTTCTTCGATATTTTGTTTAAATGGAGTTTTTTCTTCTTTGTTATTATTATAATTAAACCAACTAAATTTTTTATAAAAGTCATTTTGATTATTTATATTTTCATCATTATTATCTTTAGGAAAATTTTCTAAGTATTCATCAATATCCAATATTGGTGCTAAAATAGGTTTCTTAAAATCATTAGTTAAAACATTCATTATTTTATATTTAAATTGAGAAGTTTTAATTTTATTTTCTTCATTTTCTTCATCATCAAAAAAAAATAGACTTTTATCAGCCCAATAACCATTATATAAAAATAATTTTTTTATTAATTTTTTCCTCTTATGTTTTGTTTTTATTTCATTGAAAATATATTTTTCTTCAATAAAATAATCATTATCACAAATTTCATTTTCTTCATTTATTATATTAATAATTTGTGTTTCATCATATATAAATTCGTTAAAAACTCCATTAAAAAGATTTTGAGTTAATATTTTATTATTTTTATATTTTATTAACTTTTGAGCTAATAATAAATGATTTTTAATAAATTCTTTATGTGAATTTATCATATCTTCTTCTTCTTTATTGTTTCCTTTAATTTCAATAAGAAATTTATATATTTGTTTTACATATTGGAAACTAATTTTTGAAAATAAAGAAAAAAAAGAATTATTTTCATTTAATGTTAATATTGAAGTGATTATTATAAATAAAAAATAATCCCCATAACATGTATGAATATTATAATTATTTTCAAGAATAAAATCTTTTTCATTTTTTACTATTTCAAATAAGTAATTAAATAAATTAATTTTTTTAGATGGAAATTGAATACATAAATTATTTATAAAACTAGGGGAAATTATATTAAAATAGTTTTCTGAGATTTGAAAATCATTTTGCATCGAAGAAAATAAAAAGGGATTATTGAAAAAAATATTTTTTAAAGCCTTTTTTAATAAAGATGATATTTTTTCTTTAATTTGATTTAAAATATTTTTTTCATCAAAAAAAAAATGAATAATAAATAGAATTGGAATGTATAAACATAATATTTTGTTAGAATCATTTTCTTCATCTAATTTATAATTTGTATAATCTTGAGATTGAAAGAAATTAAATAATTCTTTTGTTATTTTAATTAAATATGTTTCTTCAATACTAATATTATTTTCTTTATTCATTTTTTTTTCAAATAATAAATAACTATATAAAAATTGTAAATATATTTCATCGATATATTTAATATCACTGGTAATTTTTTCAAATATTTTATTATATAATATAACAATTTGTTTAATTAATTCATTATTTCCTAAATCAGGAAGTTCTATATTCATTAATTTTAAAATAATTAATAAAATATTTATTATTTTTTCTTTATTATCATTTGAATCAAAATAAGAAATTAATTTTGAATTTATCACATATAATATTTTTATTTTATTTTTTGGAAGATAAAAACTAAATAAATTATTCATTTCATCATTAGGGTAAATTATATTAAAAATTAAATAAATTTTATTTAATATTTTCTCATCATTTAAAAAGTCTAAAGGCCATTTTTCAAAAATATGACAAATTAAATCCCAAAAATTATTTTCACAACATTCCTTTAAATTATTCTCTTTTTTAATTAAATTTATAATAATAGACAATGACTTATCAATTCTTTCTATAGTTCTAATTTCTTCATTATTTAAAATTAAAAATATAGGATATAAAATATCAATTCCTCCTAATGAAGTAATATCTCCTTTATTATCTTCATAATTATGAATAATAATTTTTGAAATATGACAAGTAAAAAAAGAATAATAATCACAAATAATATTTTTATTTTCTACTGAATAATTTAAATAAAGGAAAGGAGATATTAAAAATCTTAATTTATAATCATCATACATATTATTTAAATCATTTAGATTTGGTATTTCTTTATCTTTATTAATAAAGTATGCATAAGGTATTAAATTTATTTTTTTTTCTTCATTTTGTTCAATATAATAAATTCCTTGTTTATATTCAGGGGTATCTTTATTAAAAGACATTCCAAATTTTAAATCATTTTTTAGTTCATCAAATAAAATCTCATTTTTTTCTTCTCTCATTAATCCAAATGTTCCTTTATTAAAATATCCAAAAATAGATGTAACTTCACCAGTAAAATTACCAAATAAATGGATTTCAGAAATAAAATTATTTTCTGGAATTCTTTCCTTAAGTTTTCTTGCATTATTTAATATAATAGATATTGTATTTTGTTCTCTATCTATATAAATATTTACATTATTCCATTCTTCATTTATTTCTCCAATTAATACTTTTGCTTTATCTTTTAAAGAGAAATTTAAATTTTTTTGTTCTAAAGTAATTAAAAATAATTGATCTTCATTATTTTTTTTCGCAGAAAAAATAGTACTAATTTGACTGTAATGAAGAGGTTTAAATGAAAAAATTATACTACAATGTTTTGTTAAATCTTTATTTTTTGAATTTGATAACTGAGGTACTTTCATTAAAAAACCATTTCCAGGAATAATTGAAAAATAATTTATTATTTGTGTTAAATTATTATTATTTTCATAATTAAATATTATTGAAATAAAATTTAAAAATTTATCTAACATTTTTCCATCTAATTGAGATTCTCTATGACATTTAGATAATAAACCAAATATATCTTGCATATCTTTTCTTTTTAAATTTATACATTTTAAAAAACATATAAGGATATATTCTAATTCTTTTTCTATATCATCATGATTTATATACAATTTTAATAGAAGAATATAAATTCTTTCTTTTTCATCATTATTTAAATTTATTATTTCAAAATAATTAAAAATCATTCTTTTTTGTAAAAGTAATTGTTCTAAATTTCCATTTTTAATATTAGTAATATATTGTTTTAAATGATTTTTTTGGTCATTAATATCTTCATATTTTTCATTTATTAAGTTATCAATTATTCTTAAAATATTAAAAAAAATTTCTTCTTGAAAACAGTTTGTTTTAGCCAGTTCGGAAATAGAATATTCACTCCATAATTTTTCCATAATTAAATAAAAATAATTTATTTATATAAATTATATATAGAAAAAAATAATTTTAAAAATTTTTTTATTTTTTATTTTGTTCTTGTAATTCCCATTTTAACTTTACAAATTCATTCTGTAATGTTTTATTATATTCATCTTTTTCTAGATTTAATTGTTTTAATTCTTTAATTTGTTCATATAAATATTGTTCATTTTTTTTATATTGATTATTTATTTCTTTTAATTTTTTTTCATATTTTTCATAAATCTCATTTGATTGAGAAATATTTTCTTTATCATTTAGAATATATATTTTTTTGTTTAATTTAGCAATTGTTCTTTTATTTGATTGATTTTCCTTATATAATTTACCTAAACTATCTGAAATTTTAGTAATTTGATTAAGTAATTGATAATTTTCTTTTTTTAAATTTGAATAATGTTTTTCTGATTTTGAACGTTCATAGTTTCTTTCTGAGTTATTTTGTTCTTTTTGTGTGTGTAATAAATTTAATAAATTTGTTTTTTCCATTATTAATTCTGATATTTGATTATCTTTTAAATTTAATTCATTTCTTATAGTATTTATTGCAAGATCTTTTATTTTTATATTATTTTCTAAATCCCTTATTTGATTGCTATTTATTTGATTATCAAATGATAAATCTTTATTATTAATATGTGATAAATTTTCTTCTTTAATACTTTTTGTCATTTCATCTATTTTATCTTCTAAATTTAAAATTTTATATTCTAAATCTTTTTTTGTTTTAATTAATTGGGAATTTTCTTCAAATATTTCATTTTGTGAACTTGATAATTCTAAATTTTTTATATTTAAATCGTTATTTCTTGAAGTTAATTCATTATTTAATTTTAATAATTCAGATATTTCTAATTTATTTTTTTCAATAATATCTAAATAATTTTTTGAATTATCAAATTCATTTGTTTTTAATTTTTCTAGTTCAAAAATTCTTTTATTTTTTTCTTCTATTTCCTCTTTTAAGCTTGAAATAAGTTTAATTTGTTCTTGATTTTCTTCTTTAATTTTTGATATATTTTGATTATACAAATCATTTGTCATTCTCAAATCTGAAGTTAATTGGGAAACTTTTGCTTCTAAATTTTTAATCATATTTTCTTTTAATTTAATTTGTTGCTCTTTGCTTTTTTGAATATTTTTATTTGATTTATTTTGAATATTGAGGTTACTTTTAATTGTAATATTATTTAATTCATTTTGTTTTACTTCTTTTTGTAATTTTTCTGGTTTTTCTTTTTTTTGTTTAGAAATTGTTAAATTAAATTGATTATTTTTTTCTTTTTTAAATTTATTTTCATGAGGTAATTTACTTATTAAATTTGAATTTGTTTTTTCTATATTTTCATTATTTGTTAATTTATTTACTTTAATATTATTTTGATTTTTATGATTAAAATTCTTTAAACTTTTTTTATTTAATCCTTTATTTTTTTTATTATCTTCACAACAAATAGAATTATTTTTAACTAAATTATCTTTTTGAAATTTAGTCTTTAATTTTTCTGTATTATTGCTATTATTCCTTTCAGAATTAAAACTTACATTAATATTTGAACTATTAATATTCCTAAAAGAATTCATTATATTCAATTCATTATTATTTGAAAATGATGATTTATTGTTAGTAATAAATGAAATTTGCAAATTACTATTTCTTGTTAGTTGAGGAGAATTTAAAAACAAATTTTTTGTTTCTTCACTAAAGATTTGACTTTTTCTGGTTTGCTTTAAATTTTGAATTATTTCTTTGGCATTTAAAATAAACGAATTCATTTGATTTTCAATATTTGAAATTATTTTTACAAACGCAGTTTCTTTTTCAAAAAGTAATTTTCCTTCTTTAATTTCTTTTTTAATATTTTTATAATTATTTTTTATTTCATCTATTAATGTATTTATTAAGAATATCATTTCTTCATCATTACAAATTGATAAATTTGAATTTTTTAAAGATGAATAATTATTTTTTTTTAATTTATTCTTCATTATTTATTTGATTTTATTTTTAATTGAAAAAAAAATAAAATTATCAAACAATTTTGTTTAATAGAGTTTAATTATTATTTTATTTTAATAAAAATTTTATTTTTGATATTAATTCTATAAATTAAGAAAATAATATATAATTGTTAGGTAGTAAAATAATTCAAATTTTTTAAATGAAAAAAAACATTTATTACATAATCAGATCTTATAACAATATTTGTATTTAAAATAATGTAATTTACTTTCATATTTTAAATGGATTTTATCAAAATTATTTAAAAATTGAATATATATTGAAAATAAATAATTTACCTATTTTTTATTTTTAATTCTAATAATAAATATATTAAACTTTAATAATGAATAATAAATCCCAAAAAATTATATAATACAATTACAATCTTTTTTAAAAGAAATTATTCTTACCAATCAATTTATTTAAAAATAATTAATATTTAACTACTTTTATTTTTTTTATATTTATTAAATTAATTATGATGAAAGAAAAATTAAAGCCAATCATATACAATTCAGAATTAACATTTGGAAATTATGTAAATACAACATCTTCAAATTTTAATAATAGTCAAAATAATAAATTAAATAGATTATGTACAACTGATATAAATAATACAGTTTCCAAATTAAATTATTTAGATTATACTTTTATATCACTGAAAAACTCTATTTCTTTAACATCATCATTTCATTTAAATAACAAATGGACAAAAGATTATTTATATGATTTAAATCAAACTTTAGATTTAAATTTACAATTATTAGAACAAACAGTGAATTTGAAATTTAATGATGATAAATTAAAAAGTATTTTTATTAATATAAAAAAAAAAATAAAGGAAAAGGATATAAAAAAGAATAAAATAAATGATTTAAATTCAAAATTATTAATAGATAAACAAATAATTGAAGAAAAAAAAAGAAAAATAGAAGAAAATAATGATTATTATCAAGACAAAATCAATGAACATGAAGTTAATTGCTCAAATAAAATAGAATATATTAAAATAGTTGAAAAAAAATTATATGAAGTTGAAATTTATGTTCAAAAAAATACAAAACATATTCATGGAACAAAATATGACAAATATAAAAACTGGAGATTAAGAAACTTTTTAGATGAAAATGGTTCAATTATAAATAAAAAAAATTTATTAGTTAAAGACAAGGTAAAACTCCAACAAATAATAAATGAAGAAAAAAAAGAAAATATAAAAATTCAAATTGAATATAAAAAGGATGATGAAATGATTTCTCAAGTTAAAAATAAAAATGAAAGAAAAATAAAAGAAACAATCAATAAATACAAAAAAGAAATATTTATAATAGGAAATAGAATGAAAATGTTAAAATCATATTTTAATGAATTAAATAAAGAATTTAAATATCTTTCATTTAGTAAAAATAACACTTTAAAATTAATAAAAAGTAAACAAGAAAAAAATAATAAAAATAATAAAAATAATTTAATTAAAAATGAAACAAACAATAATAATAATATTTCAATGAATAATATATCAATAAATAAAGATGTAAGTGAATTACCACATGATATGACAATAAAATTAAATAATTTTATGGATTTTTCATTAATATTGAATAAAAAAGATGAAAGTAAAATTGATGAATTAATGAAAACACAATTGGGAGGAAATCCTTTTGCAAATTTATCAAATACAAATATATGGGATATTAGTGCTATAAATAAAAATTAAAAAAAAAATTTAAAAAATAAAATATTAAAAAATAATTTGAAATAAAGATTATAAATTATTTTTAATTAATAATTAAATAACAAATATAATAGCAAAATAAAAAAAAAAAATGAATACTTCAAAAGAAAACAAACAAGATAAAGAAAATATACAATCAAAAAGACATAAAAGTGTAATAACACCAACAATGAATGATATTCAATTATTTGATTCAAATGAAATAATAACAAATAATCAAAATCAACCATCAAAGAAAATAAAATTAAGAAGTAATTCACTTTTTGCATATCAAGAATTTGATAAATATATTTCATTATTTGGAATTAATAATAATAATATACAATATACTTCTTCATCAAATAATTCTTCTGATATTGATAATTCTGAAGAAGATGATGAATTTTCTGATAATGTTCAACAAAGTAACCCAACTGGGAAAAAAATATCTGATGGAAATATTTTTTATCCTCCTACAAAGAGTAATTTATATAATGTTTTTAATTCAAATCAAATAAAAGAAAATAATTTAAATAAAAATATTAATGGTTATTCTTATCTTCAAAATATGTATGATTTAAGAAGAAATTCTTTGGGATTATTACCAAATTTTTTATATTATAATTATTCTTTTCAAAATCCATATCAAGGATTTTCACCTTATTTAAATAATAATTTAAATGGTTTAAATAATAATAATAATCAATTTAATTCAAATACAATTAATAATAATAATCATAAAAAAGAAAGTTTATTTAAAAGAAATTCTTGTAATTTTCAACAACCTTGGACTAATAATCAAGATTATTATTCTATTTTTAATAAATTACAAGATCAAGTTGGTTGTAGACAATTACAAGAAAAATTAGAAGAAAAAAAAAATGATAATAATTTCATTCAACAATTTTATAAATGTATTGAAGGAAATTTAACAAATGTTATTAATCACCAATTTGGTAATTATGTTGCTCAAAAATTATTTGATATATTTTTATCTAAAAATAATAAGAAAATGATAACAAATTTTTTTTCTCAAATTAAACATGATTTAATTAT
>JAEEGL010258794.1_pt1 | contig 10569 bp, 10 predicted proteins | sample 9134231 | NCBI WGS metagenome assembly JAEEGL01 (sample SAMN16246548, study PRJNA631951) | gut metagenome | biome: gut microbiome; feature: rumen; material: fiber-attached | host: Bos | place: Iran: Karaj | collected 2018-10
TATTTTAGAATTGAAGGGATTACGAAAAGAATACAAGTTATAAATTGATATAGGCTTTATATTGATATTTATAAGGTTTTCGGCTGAAATATGATTGAATAAGGAATTAGCCGAGGATGCGCTATGAGATATATTGAAAGAGACCTAAAATCCAAGATCATAGATTTGAAAAAAGAATACGCGGTCATTCTGATTACAGGTGCAAGACAGGTCTGAAAAAGTGGTCTGAAACAACTTGACGAGCGTGCAAACCTCCTTTTTTTAAGATTTGTGAGTTTTCAAACGAACTCCGATTCCCATCACCTGCTCTTATCACCACCGGAGGCTATTTCTGCAATTATTAGCCTTTTTCTGCAATCAGTATTTCTCTTTTCTGTTTTATATCCGATAATCATAATCATGAATAGAAAAAAATAAAAACCGGTGGTGGATTAATGAAGAATGTAAAGAAAGTAATAATTTCATCAGTAATTATCATTTTAGTAATCTTCTCATTGATAGTCATAAAGACTTTGACATTCTTTCACAGTTTGAGAGAATGTTCAGATTTTAAAGATTTGCGAAAAGCTAAATTAGCCAGGAGTATTGTAATTAATTTAGAGGAATTGTACGGAGAAGATTTTTTTTGTGACAGTTTAGGTACTTACGGTGATTTGGCAACATATATATGCCATCCTGTAAATGATCCGTCTCTTCATTTTAAGGGTGAAGCAAGTTCTTCAAGCGGGTATATTACGGCATCTGCGTATCCTGATGCCATTTTGGCAAGAGAAGATACTGCCATAATGAACGATATATTATCCGGGATTCCCGGCACAGTCACATCTTACAGACACCCATATCATGGCACGTTTTTGCAAGAATACAATGTCTATAGGGGAGAATATTCAATTGATGAACTGAGAAAAACGATATACCATAATTATCTTTGGTTTGACGTATTCTTCGATGTTTCTGATAATGAGTTTATTAATGATCCTGAACGTGAATACTATTACCTTCAACAATGTGCTGAAGAATTAATGGATTTTTACAGAGAAGCTTCGGATAAGAATTATTTTGTGTTAATGCATGTATATTATATGGATGCGGATGCATGTTCAAGCGCTATAGAATATCTGAATACAGGTCATGATGCATCTAATGATTCTGAATTCAGATTTGGAAGTAAAATTATTATTGCATTTGGATCAGTAGAAGAATTTGATATCCCCGAGGGCTGGCAAATTGACCCGGATGAATTCCTTGAAGAACGAAATTATATAGATATCTATATAAAAGAACACTATGGTTTTTGATATTCTCTAATAGAACTTGTAATAATTCTACGGAATAGAGAGGCATAGAGGGCAGATTCTGCGTTCCGTAGGTGGTTCTATGGCATATTCGCGGTTACGATTTAACCGTAACCATTGAATGCGGGCAGGAGGTTTTTAAATGAATCAGGAATTAACCGGAAAATTTATCTCACAGTTACGTAAAGAAAAAAATCTGACTCAGAAGGAACTTGCTGACAGACTCGGGATAAGTGATAAGACTGTTTCAAAATGGGAAACCGGAAACGGAATGCCTGACGTATCGCTTCTTCAGCCTCTGTGCAGGGAATTGTCGGTTAATCTGAATGAACTTCTGTCCGGCGAGAAACTCTCCGAGGAGAGTTACAGCGGAAAGGCGGAAGAGAATATGATGAACCTTGCAAGGGATGTACAGGAGGGAAGAGAGAATAAGAAGAAGGTCGGAATCATCGGCCTGATATGCGGTATTTTGTTATTTCTACTTTGTCTGGAGTTTACACTTATCTCAGTAGGAGGCGTCGGAGGTATAGTCGGTTTTATTGATTTTCCCACTCTGATCATGTTATTCGGATTTACACTGGGAATTGAATTGATCGCAGGAAGGATAAAAAAGATTTTTAAAGCATTGGGTGCAGCTTTAAAGAATAACGGAACACTTGATGACGATACCAGGACAGAATATCTCCGCGATCTGAAATTTGCGATCAGATCGATAATCCTTTCAAGTGTGCTCACTGCTTTGATTGGGTTGATCACTATGCTGCATAATTTATCGGACCCGTCCCGCATCGGTCCCAATTTTGCGGTAATGTTGATAGTTTTTTTCTATGCTTCGGTCATTGTTGCAATTGTTTTTGCATTAAGAGAAAGGCTTAAGGCCTAAGCAGAGTTTAGGGTTTCTTTATAAATTTTTAATTGACGATGCACCTCGATAGTTGTATCATCGCGTTCAGTTGCGTTTTCGAGGAAGACGCAATGAATAAATGTTATAGAGGTGTTTAGTTATGAAAAAAATGATTGCAACAGTACTTACAATGATGATGGTATTCAGCGTTACCGCATGCGGAAACAATGCTGAAGACACCAGAGAAGTTACCGATGAGACTGTAATCGAGGAAGTTAACGAGTCCGAAGATGCAGACGCAGAAGTAACCGAAGATGATGCAGAAGCAGAAGATGTTGATGCAGAGGTAGAGACCGATGCTGAAGAGCAGGACGGCGTTCTCGGTGTAGTAGACGGAGATGTTTACACCAACGCTTTCTTCGGAATCAAGCTTAACGCAGTAGACGGATATTCTTTCCTTGGAGATGATGTTATCGCACAGCTCGGATACATGAGCGCTGATGTTCTCGGAAACAACGAGATCACCGAGGCTATGGAGTCAGGTGAAGCAGTTACCGATTGCGTTCTTGCAGATGAGACTTTCGATAACTCCGTAAACGTTACTCTTAGCAGCGTAGATGCTGAGGTTACTCAGGATGATGCAGAAGCAGTTATCGACGCTACCCTTCCTGTACTCGTTGAGACCTACGAGGGAATGGGATTCGAGAACCTTGTTTGCGAGCGTGGAACCACTACCTTCCTTGGCGAAGAGTTCCCTTGCATCAATCTCAGCTTTGTTCTTACTCAGGACGATGTAACCTATGACATGACCATGGTTGAAGTAATCCTTATCAAAGAGGGATATACCGCTACCATCACTGCTCAGGCAGGTTCTGACGAGGAAATCGCAGCTCTTCTCGGAGCTTTCGAGGCACTTGACTAATTGTTAAGCAAAACTGTATAAAGAGCAGAGCCCGACAGCGATGTCGGGCTCTTTTTAGTTACCCTCGCAAAAGTATGATAAAATATATAGGTCTATATAAAAAATACAGAAATAATTAATACCAATTTAATTATGAAAATCTCAAAAAAAGTAGTAAAGTATCTGTTTGCGTAAGTAGAAGGAAAATAGAGTCTGTATTTTAGGATGGAGAATGTATGGATAACGATGCTAAGAAGAAACTTTTAGATGAACTCGCAAAACAGATGTCGGGTGGTGCCGCTGAACAGCCCGAGAAGGGACAGATTGTGTCCAAGATTGACAGCGCAACCAATACCGTTACATTTATGCTGTCAGGAACCAAATACACCATTGAAGACATGCAGAAGGCAAGAAAGTATATCCAGGAAAAGCTTGCTAAACATCCCGGCGATAAGTCAGAAAGAAAAATGTATTACGAAATCGCCCTTACCTGCATGGATGCTATCATGCATCAGTATACAAAGCCTGTCGATACCGTTATTACAAAGTAATCGGCCCAAATAAAAAGGCAGGCCTTGATAGGAAAGGCATTACAGATGAAAAGTAAGAACACCCGTAAGATCGAGAAGATCAAGAAGAAGCATGGTTTTCTTGCCATAATCGCATTTTTACTTACATGTGCTGTGGCAACCATGATGCTTTCGTACTTTGTGTATTCTCTCTTTTATTATCTGCTTCAGGAAAAGCTTACATCCGAATATGAAGCGATATCATATATGGAGAGGATCTACGAGCAGAGTCTTGCAGATGATTACGAAGGTGATGTCCATTCCGTTCTTGCAGAAGACGGAAGGGAATATATTATCCGTGATGCCTCAGGCAAACTCCTGGTAGGAGATGAGAACAATACTTGTTCCGAAGAGGGCGAGCCTGTTCTGATCGACGGAAGTTCGGATAAGGTAGAACTGTTTACTGATAAGGCATATCCTTTCGTCTCAGTTGATGAAGATGGGGAAGCAAAGGTTTTATTGCTTGATCTTGTCAGTTTTATCGAAGGTCACAGGCATGATTCCGAATTGTTCCTGCTTTTGGACGATGCCGATATTTACAGCGATTACGACAACGTTCTGTTTTTTAAATCGGACAGCTATCTGAGATTACCTGTATGGATGGGCATTCCTGTAGAGGACAGATCCGAAACCTTTATCGGCAAAGGATTTATCTATATAAGAATGAGCGATGTTTCCATAATGATCATCACGACTCTGGTCCTCGGATTGCTATTCTTCATAATATTTATGCTCTTCCTGGTTAATATGGTGGGAAACATCAAGAACCAGAAGAGATCTATGAAACTCTTCTTCATGGACCTTGCTACCGGCGGTCACAACCGCATGTGGTACATCTACAGGGGTGAGGCTCTCTTGAAAAAGAAATCTTCGGCATCATATCAGTATGCGGTTGTAAGTGTGCAAAGCGTTAAGTACAACACATTCTGTATGTGCCATTCCGTATCCGAGGGTGAAGCGGTAATTCGCAAAGTCAGCGATTGTATCGCAAAACACATCACCCGCAAAGAAGTCTTCGCACATGAATCTCCGGAAAACTTTATGCTCCTTTTAAGGATCAGGGATCAGGAAGAACTCATGGGCAGACTCAATGCGCTGATCTCGGATCTTGAACACATCGATAACAGCCACACATTTACATATCATCTCGGGGTGGCCGTGCTTATGCCTCCCAGGGATGCAAACGGAAAGATTCTCCGCCGCAGGTATGTGGATCTTGAGCAGGACTACAACAATGCCTGCATAGCGAGAAATACCCTTAACGGAAAAGAAGACAGCGGCATTGCGTTCTTTGATCTGAAGCTTGTTGAAGAAAGAAGATGGCACGATCAGGTTGAGGAGCACTGCAGAGAAGCACTTCAGAAACAGGAATTCGTAGTTTACTATCAGCCCAAGTACGATCCCGTATCCGGGATGATGAAGGGAACGGAGGCTCTTATCAGATGGCAGTCTCCCGAATTCGGATTTGTTCCTCCCGGGAAGTTTATTCCCATCTTCGAGCACAACGGCTTCATAACCGAGATCGATCACTACATGCTCGAGCATGTTGCCATGGATCAGAAGAAGTGGCTGGATGAGGGAATCGAATGCGTTCCCATTTCGGTCAATATATCAAGAGCTCATTTCATTGAGGCGGATCTTGCGGAACAGATCAGGGATACCGTGGATAAAACCGGAGCTCCCAGAAACCTTATTGAGATAGAGCTTACGGAGAGTGCTTTCTTTGATGATAAGTATGCACTGATCAAGACCATCTCCAAGCTCAAAGAATACGGATTTGCCGTATCCATGGATGATTTCGGATCCGGCTATTCGTCGCTCAATTCCCTTAAGGACATGCCTCTTGATATCCTCAAGCTCGATGCGGAATTCTTCCGCGGAGAAGGTCAGGGAGAGCGCGGTAAGATTGTCGTATCCGAGACCATTAAGCTGGCAAGAAGCCTTAATATGCGCACCGTCGCAGAGGGCGTTGAGGTTAAGGAACAGGTTGATTTCCTTGCGGAGCAGGGATGCGACATGATCCAGGGCTTCTACTATGCAAAACCCATGCCTGCGGATGAGTATGTGAAGAAGCTGACCGAGAAAATAGCCGATAAATAATGGATATTCAAAAAACGGCGTATTTATGGTAAAATATTACGCAGTTTTGCCAGACTAACTATTTGTTTTATTACAGGAGGCCGTTATTTTGGAAAAAATAGCAAGCTTTACAGTGGACCACATCAGGCTTAAGCCCGGTGTTTATGTATCCAGAAAGGATCATATCGGACAGGAGACGGTTACCACATTCGATATCAGAATGACCAGCCCCAACGATGAGCCGGTAATGAATACCGCAGAGATGCATACCATCGAACACCTCGGTGCAACTTTCTTAAGAAATCATGCCGAGTGGAAGGACAGGGTCGTATACTTCGGACCCATGGGATGCAGAACCGGATTCTATGTAATCTTTGCCGGAGATCTTGAGAGCAAGGACATAGTTCCTCTTCTTACCGAGATGTATGAGTTTGTCAGGGATTTTGATGATGAGATTCCCGGTGCCACCGCCAAGGATTGTGGAAACTATCTGGACCAGAATCTCCCCATGGCAAATTATCTTGCAAACAAGTATCTTAATGAAGTTCTGTACGGAATAACCGAAGACAGGATGAAATATCCGGAGTAATACGGAGGGAAATATGGTTAAGGTCGGAATAATCGGAGCCATGGAGCTCGAAGTAAGTGCTCTTAAAGGACAGCTTGCCGGAATAAATATCAAGAAGAAAGCCGGCATGGAATTCTGCGAAGGCAAGATCTGCGGAGTAGATGTCGTTGTTGTCCGTTGCGGAATCGGTAAAGTAAATGCTGCTCTTTGCGTGCAGATCCTTTGCGATGATTTCGGTGTATCACACATCATCAACACCGGAATTGCAGGATCTCTCAACAACGATCTGAATATCGGAGATATTCTGATATCCAATGATGCAGTTCATCACGATGTTGATGTTACGATCTTTTCCTATAAGATCGGCGAAGTTCCCCAGCTTGGAATCAGAGAGTTTCCCGCTGATGCAGGACTTATCTCCGCAGCTGAGAAAGCTATCAAGGAGAAGCAGCCCGACCTTAATTACCGCGTCGGCAGAGTAGCCAGCGGAGACCAGTTCATTTCCAGTTCTGAAGTCAAAGAGCGCATCATCAAGAATTTTGAAGCTGACTGCGCTGAGATGGAGGGAGCATCCATTGCTCACGGAGCATATCTGAACGGTATTCCTTTTGTCATTATCAGAGCAATTTCCGATAAGGCAGACGGATCCGCAGAGCAGGATTATCCTTCATTTGAAAAAGCGGCTGCGGCACATTGTGCAAAGCTTGTCGCTGACATGTTGCCCCTTATCTGATAACAGTTTTACAAGGAGATTTATAATGGAACAGTCAATTGAATTTCGTTATGACACCCAGCTTCTCATCGAGAGCGCAAATGAGGATCTTGATGAGGATGAGATCAGGGATTATATAACCGAGAATTTCGTAGGAGACAGCCTTGTTGCAGCAGGCGATGAGGAGCTTGTAAAGATTCATTTCCATACCAACGAGCCCTGGAAGATTCTCGAGTACTGCAGAACCCTCGGCGAAATCTACGACATCGTAGTCGAGGACATGGATCGTCAGTCAAGAGGCTTGCACGGTTGATCAAATTGTATTAATCTTACGCCGGACTAATTATTAGTCCGGCGTAGGTTTGCGGAAAGCGATTAGTTTTAAAGATGAGTAAGGTAAGTAATAAATCCGAGAAGAAGGTTTCTTATTCTGTGTCAGCAGCTTTGTTGGCACTGTTTTTCGGATTATCGTTTTTTTATTTTGAATTATTGTTTAAGTATTCCGTCTCGGCAAGAGTAGTTGATTTTTCTGTTGTATATCTCTTTGCATTTTCGATGCTTGCAGGCGGAATAGTTGCAATACCGGTATATTTATTGCCCCGGATTCCTGCCAACATATTGGCGTTTCTGATTCTTTTGATCGCACCGATCATATTCCTGATCGAGTTCTTCATTCAGAGACAGTTCAACGTTTTATACGATATAAATACAATCCTTAATGCCGCTACCGATGCGCTCAAGGGCTTCGGCGGAGACATTATGTTCATGGTAAAGAGTGTTGACGGAATCTCCCATATTCTCCTCTTTATCCTTCCTCTTGTGATGTGGTTTATCTGCGGCAGGAGAATTGTTAAGGGTATCAGCAGAACCAGAAAGATGGAGAAGAAATACCCCGTTCCCAAGAAAAATGAAGGAATCGAGATGATCGATCTTTCAGAGGACGAGGAAGAACCCGAAGAGAAGTTTATGGAAGAGCCTTCCGGAAGTCTTCTTTCCAACCGTGCAAGACGTTATGTTGCAGTCCTTGTTACCATGGGAATTCCCCTTCTCGGACTTTCTTTTATAGTGATTGCTTCATCAATCGGAAAAATCGATAAGGGATCTTTCGGAGAAAGATACAACTTCCAGAATTCGGTAGCTTCATACGGACTTGTAAATACACTTATTCTTGACGCCGGACATCTGGGAACCACACCGGTTACGGACAGCGAGTTTATGCTTGTGGACGTTCCTGCGGATGATTTTGCGGTCCCCGAGCCTGTAGCGGACATTACCGCAACTGATGTAAGCGGAAATGAAGAGATCGTAGCAGAGGAGAAGCCTGTTTACGGAGTAAATGCTTATGATATAGACTTTGCTGCGCTTGCTGCAGAGGGCGGACAGTTTGCAACCCTCAACGCATATGTGGCTTCGCTTACTCCTTCATCCAAGAATGAGTACACCGGACTCTTCGAAGGAAAGAATCTGATCCTTATATGTGCGGAAGCTTTCTCGGGAAGTATCATCGATCCCGAGCTTACTCCCGCCCTTTACAGATTGAGCACCAAGGGTATCAACTTTACCGATTATTACGAGCAGGCAACTGCAGGTACCACGGGCGGAGAGTTTGAGCTTATCTTCGGTCTTCTCCCCATGGCGGGCGGAGATTCGATGCTTACAATGACCGCGCAGGGATGCTATACCAACATGGGTTCAATGCTCAGTGCCGATATGGGTTATTACGGAATGGCATTCCATGATAACGACGATCTGTATTACAGCAGAAACATCACTCATAATCTTCTCGGATACAGCGAGGGATTCATGGGATTCGGAAACGGAATGGAGCAGCTCATTTCAAGAGCGTGGCCCGAGAGCGATAAGGAGATGATGGAAGGAACTCTTCCTCTTTACTCCGGCAACGAGCCCTTCAATATCTACTACATGACCGTAAGCGGACACAGCAGATATGATTTCCATTCAAATGCAATGTCCGTAAGAAACAGAGAAGTAGTTGAGAACTGGTGTGCAGAGAAGGGACTTGATTATTCAGAGCCCGTTAAAGCATATATTGCCTGCAACATGGAGCTTGAATATGCCATGGAATATCTTCTCCAGTATCTTGAGGAGAATGATCTTGCGGATGATACCGTAATTGCAATGGCGCCCGACCATTTCCCCTACGGACTTACCGACGGCGGATATCTCGGAAATCTTCCCTACCTGGATGAGCTCTACGGATACAAGGTCGAGACTCAGCTTGACCGCGATAAGAACCGTGCGATTATTTGGTGCGGCGTTCTTGAGGACATGGATCCGATAATCGTAGACAAGCCCACCTCACCCGTTGATATTCTTCCCACACTCCTTAATCTGTTTGGATGCGAGTGGGATTCCAGATTGTACATCGGAAGAGATGTTTTATCGGATGCCGAAGGTCTTTATTTTGACAGCGGATATAACTGGAAGACCGAAGTCGGAACCTACAGAGGAGGCGTCTTCTATCCCAATCCCGGATACGAGGAAGTCGGAGAAGCTTATATCAAGAGACATAATGCAATCGTGGCAAATAAGATAATCTTTAACAGAAGTGTTATTTACAATGCATACTTCCCTTATGTTTACTCGCTATTGGAGGAGCAAAACAGTTCCGGCGATGATGAACAGGGTACTGAGGAAGATGGAAATTAGTGCGTAAAACTGAGGAACTTTCGTGTAAAACGGGAGTTCCTCTTTTAATAAAAGTATAATAAAATCTTTATACAGAGTTTGTTATCAATAGTCATCGTTATGTTATACTTTTGCTCATGAAGATCCAGACAAGGATGATAATCACATTCGTGGCGGTCGCATTTGTTCCGTTGGTGTTGATCGTGGTAACCTTCATGCTCGTCAATCTCTATTTGTGCGGGCCTTTTTATGATCCCTATACTTTCAATGAGCATTTTTATGTTATCGGTGATAATACTCAGGAACTTGTAGGGAAAGTAGATAAGCTCTATGAGAAACTTGAAGACGATGTGAGAGACAACAGTCTGGTACTCGAAGATCACGAGTATCTTGATGAGCTGAACAAGGAACTCTTCGAATTCTCCAGTATTCTGATGGTCAGAAAAGACGGAGAGCCATATTACACCGGTAATTATTCCATGGCTTCCGAGATATGGGACAGACTTCCGGAATACGGTAATACCGAACGCGACGAAAGATCGAGTATCTATTACAGGGATCTTCAAGAATACGTAAAACAGCTTGATTTTGTTTTTTCAGACGGCGGTGAGGGAAGCGTATTTATCCTCGTTAAAGCAAATGCGATCGTAGGCCGCAAGCTTCTCCTGGATATGTTCATAGCTATGGTCCTCATCATGCTGATAACCGCGTCGATAGTTACTTTCTGGAATAAGAAAGGTATCCTCGATCCTTTAAGCAAGATATCAAGGGGACTTACTCAGGTAAGAGAAGGAAATTTCGATTACGTCATTGAACATGACGGAGTCGGCGGGGATGTCGGAGAACTTCTCAGAAACTACGAAGACATGAGAATGAGACTTCGTGAGAATGAAGAGAGGACCGCAGAACAGGAACAGAAGAACAAGGAACTTGTATCCAACATAAGCCATGA
>JAEEGL010630339.1_pt1 | contig 10569 bp, 8 predicted proteins | sample 9134231 | NCBI WGS metagenome assembly JAEEGL01 (sample SAMN16246548, study PRJNA631951) | gut metagenome | biome: gut microbiome; feature: rumen; material: fiber-attached | host: Bos | place: Iran: Karaj | collected 2018-10
AAGCTCGTGTTTTATGTGGAATACGTGCCTTTCGATGAGAGCACCGAGCATCTTGCCTTCCGCGACGAGCATGTGGCCGAAATGGAGCAGATTCTGGAAGATCGCCGTGAGCAGTATAAGGAGATGATTTTCCTGAGTTTCCCTGGCGACGAAAAAGCTCTCGACGGCTGTATGGCTGCCGGACGTGGCTTCTTCCATATCGGTCCTGATGGCAGCGCCGAGCCATGTCCCTTCTCGCCCTTCAGCGACCGCAATGTGGCACAAACTTGTCTCCGCGATGCATTACTGTCTCCTCTTTTCCACAAAATACGTGATTCTCGTGCCCTTGGCTGGGAACATACTGGCGGATGTACTCTCTATGAACATCGTGATGAAGTGAAGAGGATGCTGAATGAAGCACACTTAATGAGTGTTTAAAAATAACGTTTTGTTGTTGTACCGAAGCCGCGGATGATAGTGCATTTATGTAGTTATATCGACGCTGAAAGTAGAGGGAACACTATGCATAGATAGTATTATCTTTTCTTGAAGACATACCCATTTTTTTCCCAAAATGGCATCTCGTGGGTGACAACTATGCTGTAGAATCTGTTGAAGTCGATAGAAAAGTCTGACTCGGCGTCCCATTCGGTTTGGGCATTCCAAGCACGTTCGGCCACACCGAGAGCTTTGGGGAGGATCTGATAGGTGGCATCGGAGAAACTGCGGAGCTGCGATGACCAAAGTTGAGCCTGAACACCGATGATGTCTCCTTTGTAGTCCTTGGGCTGGAGCGAGAAGGTTTTGCGTTCGTCCACGAAACCCGCCCAAGAAAGGCCTATTTCGTCGGGTGCATCACTATAAGCAAGGTCAAGGTAAGTGTAGGCGGCAGGAGAGAGGACAACGGGGAAGCCTTCGATGCCTTCTGTGTTCCAAACATTTAGGAAATAAAGCGAGCGCTTAAGTCGTTCTTGTGTTTCTGGCTCTAAACCTCGTGCTATATCTTCCCAACCGGCCAATCGAATGCCTCTCGTCTCGGCAAGATCTAACATGCTATGGGTGAATTGCTCCTTTAACTCATGACGGTTGCTACCAGACCACGCGCCTTCTGGCACTTCATCGCCGCCGATATGAATGGCCGGCAGTGGCACACCCGCTTGGTGGTGTAGTTGGATGACCTCGTCAAAAACAGTTCCGTAGAACCTGTAAACACTGGGCAGGTGAACGCTCAGCACATTATCGATGAAGTCTTGTGCCGACCAGTAACGTGAGGTGTCGGCAGGGTCTTGCAGACGGAATGAAGTGTCGCCCGTGCGCTGTTCGTAAGCCTGCATGGCCTTGATGGAAGCTCGAGAGTGTCCTGGAGTGTCGAATTCGGGAATCACAGCGATGCGGTGTTCCCAGGCATAGCGGAGAATTTGTTTGTATTCCTCTGCAGTGTAGAAAGTTACATTCCCGATGCGGCCATTGGCAGTAGGTTTCAGTGCCGTAGACTCTTGAAGGTTCCAGTCGGGGAGGGCATGGTGCGCTCCATAGGTTGTGAGCTCAGGGAAAGCCTTGATTTCCAAGCACCATGATTCGTCATCTGCCAAATGAAAGTGCAAGGTGTTGAGTTTCCAAGAGGCCATTAGGTCGATGATTTGGAACACTTCATCTACCGTGCGAAAGTCGCGTACCACATCAAGCATAAAACCACGGTATGGAAGGTCAGGCCAGTCTTCAAGGGTCATGGGAACCAGCGGACGCGGCAATTTGTCAAGCGTGGTTTGGGCATAGAAAAGGCCATCTTCGTCATCGGCATCCAACTTTGTTTCTCCTTGGTCATTAATTGTGATGCGGTACCATCCGGAAGGATGTATTTTGGTCTGCCCCATGGGCTCAGTGCCATATTGTTTACGTTTCAATTGAGGGATGATATCGCCTGGCTGAACCTCATACTGACAGGAAAATGATTTTTCTGTAACTTTAGTAGGTTGCTCCAAAAAATGATAATGCACATCCATCAGTCTATCCGGTTTCTCTTTCATTTGAAGAATAAAACCTTCGGGTGCCCATGAGTGTCTTGGTAGCGGACGACCGTAATACTTCATTGTGATCGTGCCTTTACTTGGAATGTCGATGTACCACGAAGTGCCTTGATAATGGTTCATGGTAGGACCTTCTATCATGTTTTTTCCGTCAAAAAGTTCCTGAAACCATACTCGTGCGCCTTTAGGCATGTTCCTGAGCACTAAGGTGTGCAAAGCTCTTCCATCGTCACGCTTGGCACCTTCGGTCCATTCGGCTGTTGGCATCCTGGTGCAAGCCATCGTTAGCAGAAGTATAAGTGTGATGAATGTTTTTTTTTGCATGAGGTTCTCTTTTTCATGCAAAAATAAACAAAACAAGTGTTTTTTAATCTGGTACAAGAATAAAATGATTACATTTGTTGCCTCAAAGATAAATGAGACCTATGACTTGATATGACTTTACTAGAATCTATAGTAATCCACAATTAAGAAGGAGAATATTATTGTAAGCAATTCTGACAATTTCATTATTACTATCATTGACAATTACGATTCTATTTCTGAACTTGTCTGGTTGTCTTATAAGGAAACAGGTCTAGTAGAAGTTTAGATGATAGAAATCATAAACTCATAAACCATTAACTCATGAATTTGAAATCATATATCATTCTACTTCCATTGCTGATGATAGCAGGCTTTTGTGAATCGCAAGAGGTCACTTTTTGGAATAAAATCAACAATATACTAACCAAATCAGCTAAAATAGACACAGTGCTTGTCTATCAACCTAAGGCAGGCTTTTCCTTGGGAGTGTTCACGACAGGCCAAAAAGCAGGTTTTGACGTGAATGTCAATTTCAAAGCCAAATATGAAGATGGCAGCACCTTGCCATGCCTTTCAACCTACAGTATTTCGGAAAATTTGTGCAAGAAGGTTGGTCTTGATATGAGTTATGGAAATATTGGTTTTGGCTATGGTTTTGAAGGGAGGCCACGAAGCGCACAGAAAAAACGTTCATTCGGTTTGAACATTGTGGGAAAGTCGTGGGGGGTGCATTTCAACTATCTTAGTATCTGCAACCCGTTCACAACGGGTATTGCGATTGGAGAAAAAGGAAGTGAAAACTATTGGGAAGGCCAATGGATCACAAAAGAAATGGCGATGTTGAGAGACCTCTCCATCGACGGCTATTATGTTTTCAACAACAAAAGGTTTGCTTTTCCAGTGACGTATAAGGTGGGATTGGTGCAGCCGCATACTGCTGGCTCATGGATGCTCACGGTGCTCACTTGCACATTTGCCGTTTAGATTATGTAGTCATTGTTGTGATGGCGTGTTTTTGTTGTGATTGTGTTCGGTATGGGAATCGGGTGGAGCGTAAAGTGGTTCCAAAAATAAAAAAGTAAATCTATGCGAAAGAACCTCATTAGATTATTCTCTGTTGCAATGCTTTGTGGCATCTTGTTGACCTCGTGCTTCAACAATAGAGAAGTCGTTAAGTATTACTATGTAGATGACTTGTCCAAACAGGTTTGGACATACAGTTTGAGTCATCCTGACGGCTTCACGATTGACCTTAACACTATGACCACACCCACAAATGGAATTGTTGTTGCTTATTCGGCCACTCAAGGCTGTCACTCTCGCGAACAGCTCAATTATGTCATCAGCCATGCTATGACGCATGACAGAATCGTTGGCGGCTGGCTTGATGTCACAGACAGCTTATACTATTTTGACAGTTCCCGTATTTTTCCAGAGGACTCGATTGAAGCCGCCAAGAAATTTGGTATCGAAAATGACCAGATTGCCATCTTTCTGATTTCGGAAGGGAAAGAGATCCGATTGAAATAGAGAACTTAAAAGCTAAAAACGTAAATTCTGAATCTGCACACATATTGTTGAAATAATATGACAAATGCCTTGCTTCGATACGAATGACATGATATGAGTCGTTTTTTTGTGTCAAATTAATATGTATTTTTGCAAAAACAAATCTTAGTCAATAAAAGCGAACTAAAATGAAACATTCAAGGAGATTATGGATGAAAGCCGCCATCCTGATTTGCGGCATTAGTATGGTTGGCTGTGGAAATAGGAACGCCAAGGAACAACCCGGAGAAGTTCCAGTAGAAACAGTTCAGGTTGAAGAGGTCGTTTCCGATGCCGAACTATGCAACATGGCTGTTGAGGATTATTTGGTGAATGTAGTAGGCAAGAATTACGCTGAAGCCGATTACTGCATTCCAAGCCTTTTCATCGTTAGTACGGACGATGGTAATAAGGACGATGTCCTAGTTTGGGGTGACTTCTGGGTCTTTAACTATGATGTTGTAGGTGACACACTGAAGACTATTTCTGGCGGTAGCCATCCAGGCTTGATGCACTTGAAGAAAACCGACAGAGGCTTCGAAGTGACCGATTTTGAGGTCGTGGAGGACGGTGCAGGCAATCTGGAAAGTGCGAAGAGAATCTTTGGTGATAATTTTGACGCCTTCTGGGAAATCAATAGCAATCAGGAGAAACGTGAGGATATCAGACTGCACTTCCTCGCCGACTATGTGAAAAAGCACAACCTTCCAGTCAAGATGGTGCAGGACTATGGCTGGCCTGCTGTAGCACTACCTGAATGAATTTTGTAGACAGATTCCATTATGTCGGAACACATTGAGAGATTCCTCAACTGCATCAGCGAAGCTGCGGAGCAAAGCACCATAGTGAAGATGACGCTGAGCAAGCCCGTGCAGAAACATGACGAGCTGCGCAACATCTATGTGAAGCCCGTATTAATAAAGAGGAAACGCCTGTTTGCCTTCACCTACCATTACGAGCGTCGCGACGAGGTGAAAAACTATGATGCCGCGCAAATGCTTGATTTGCTGAAGGAAATGCTCCCTAATCGTTTCCTGAATGCAGTGTTGTTTACCGTCGATGAGGATGTTACCTTGCTGGTTTCTTCCAAAGGCAAGGTGACCATCCAAACAAAGAAGGTGCAGGGATGCCGTGAGCAGAACTTAGAGCACGACAAGCAGAAAGCCCGTCTCATCAATCCGGCCAATCCTTGGTGGTATCAGCTTGGCTTGACGACACGAGAAGGCAAGATTACCGCTGACATGCAGCATAAGTTCAGGCAGATTTATAAGTACGCTGAGATTGTGGAGAGTCTCATTAAGCCGATGAAGTTCGATGGGACGGTTCACATCGCCGATATGGGGGCAGGGAAGGGATATCTTACCTTTGCCTTGCACGAGTGGTTGACCCAACGTTTGAATCTGGATGTGGACATCAAAGGTGTGGAAATTCGTCCCGACTTGGTGCTGAAAATCAACGAGATTATCAAAGCGGACAACTTGAAAGGCTTGGAGTTTGTGGAGAGTAGTATCGAGGCATACCGTCCCGAAAAGCTGGATGTTTTGATTGCATTACACGCCTGCAATACTGCCACTGACGATGCCATAGCATCTGGCATCAAGGCAGAAACGGAGCTGATTGTTTGTGCCCCTTGCTGCCACAAGCAAATCCGGCAGGAGATGGAACGTTCAGGCAAAGTCGATGCCATCACAAGGTACGGCATTTTCCTCGAGCGCCAAGCTGTGATGATTACCGACACTATCCGCGCCCTGATTCTAGAGTATTTTGGCTACAAAACTCAAGTGATGGAGTTCATCGAAATGGAGCACACGCCGAAGAACGTACTGCTCGTTGGGCGTAAAACATCGAAAAGCGTGAAAGACCCGAAATTCTTGCAGCAAATTGCTGATTTGAAGGCTCGGTATGGCATCGGTCGGCATTATTTGGAGGCTGCGCTTGGCATTTAATTTTTTTGGAAATTAGTTCGGAAGTATTGACTAAATCCTTAATTTTGCGTTTTATAATAAAAGTTTATGGCATACGATGTTTTCATCAGTTATAGGCGAAAAGGCGCAGGGGCAGGTGTAGCTGGCGAGTTGCAGTCCAAGTTGGAGAACCTTGGCTACAATGTTTTTTTGGATGTCGATGAAATAGGCAGCGGCCAGTTTCCCACGCAAATCAAACATGCCATTGAACAATGCAAGGATTTTTTGCTGGTGCTGTCGCCTGGAACCCTCGACCGTTGTGTGGAAGAGGATGACTGGGTGCGCCGCGAAATCATAATGGCTCAGGACCTGAACAAGAATATTGTGGGTGTGGGTCTTCCTGGGTTCATTATGCCTGATGTCAATGCGTTGCCAAAGCCTTTGCAGCCGTTGGCCACGAGGCAGGTGTTTGCCTGGACGCATGAATATAGGACGGCTTCGTTCGCAAAAATCCAGGATAATCTTGTTTCGACGCAACTGAAAAAGAAGAAAAACCGACAGAAAGCAATTGCTTTGGTGCCAGCCGTGTTGGTGGTGTTGGTTGCTGCTGTGTTTTTCTTGTTCCAAAAGCCTACAGTAGAATCACCGAAGGCTTCGGAAACGCAAGTGGCAAATGATTTTTACGCCGATGCGCAATCTTTTGATTATCATGTTAATAAAGCGATGGCATTGACCCAAATCATGCCCGATGTTGTTGAAATCAAGAAATTGTTGTCGCAGTCAGCTTTGGATACCAATTCCTTGAACAATTTGATGGAAGGTATTGCTGAGTACGACAAGGCTCTGAGGCTAAAGGAAAAGTATGGCGACCAAATCGTTGACAATTATGACGTTACAGCCAAAAGGGAAGCCTTGCTTGATCTCAGGCAGAGATATTTCGATGCCATTTTGTCTGACATCAAGGTGCTTTTGGAAGCGGATGGTGCGATGTTCGCCGCACAGGATTTGGAAATGGCAAAAATATTGGCATTACCTGTAGAAAGGCCTATTTTGGACTCAATTGAAGCGAAAATTTCTGCTGCAAGAACGTAATTATTAAGATATGAAGAAAGGGTTTTTATTAACTATCCTTGCCTTGATGTGTCATCTGGCGGTTTTTGCCCAAAACTACGACCGCTACAATTATTTCCACGATGAGGCGGTGAAGTTGAAAAACGAGGGAAAACTTGACGAAGCCAAAGAGAAGTTCAAGAAAATCAGGGTGATTTGTCAAGGCGGTATCCCCGAAAACAACGACCTTGACAAGATGATAAGGGAATGTACGACAATAAGCCTGTCGGAGAGCAATGTCACCTTTGAGGCTGTTGGCGGCCAATCTAATAATGTCACGGTAAAAACCAATGCCGAAACATTCAAGGTGAGTAGCAATGCGAAATGGTGCAAGGTAAGCAAAAAGGGGAACGTGGTGTCGGTGTCGTGCGATGACAACAATAGACCCAATCCACGTGAGGCTGGCGTTTCTGTGGTGGCCGACGGCAAATCAGTGTCGTTTGGCGTGAAGCAGCGTGGCGGCCAGCTTGAGTTCGAGGTAAATCCCGACTCGGTGCATTTTTCGAAACTGAGCGAAACAGTCGAGATTTCCATAGTTACCAACGCCACTTCGTGGACGGTAGATTCGATTCCCGATTGGATTGAATATCAGAAGAATGACTCGTTGCTGCTTCTCAAGAGTATGCAAAACAACCTTGCAATGGAGCGCAAAGCCACGGTGTTCATCGTTGCTGCCAATGAGATGTTTCCGATTGAAGTCAGTCAGGCCGAGTCAGACACTACGATTTCCGCCGACAAGGAGGAATTGGTGTTTCCGTGTACGGAATCTGAGGATCATTTGATGTTGTTGAGCAACCTCAGCGAGTGGCAGGTGCTGCCATCCGACGACTGGATTCACACTTCGGTAGATATGAACTTGGTGAAGGTGCAAGTCGAACAAAACGAGTCGTTGTTCAGCCGTCACGGTTGGATTAGGATTGGAATGGGGCAGAGGTTCTGCAAGGTGATGGTTCATCAGTGTGCCCATGTTTCCGCGCCGCCCGTTTTGGTGTCGGAAATCAAGACGAATGGCGAATCGAGTAAGGGTGTGGTTTTGGTAAACAGTATTCCTTCCGATTTGAAAGTCACGATAATAGACGATGGCGACGAGTCGGTGGTGCGCTACACGCCTTTCGATATGCCCATTGATTATGGCCATTATTCGCTGCAAATGGGCTTCGAGCGTAGGGAGGTGTTTGCCAACGACCACCAGCAGGATGTGCTTTTTGAGCCAGGTCTTCGCTTCGCCTCAATTACTTGGTCTCCCAAAACCGCATTTGGTATGATGAGCGGCTATGTGGGAGTCAAGTCGTGGGGCGCGTATTCGCATTTTCAGGTCAATACGCCTTTCGTTTCCAATTTTGTTGACGATAATCCAGGGATTGCTGGCTACAACATCGCTTTCGGCCCCGTCTATCGTCCGAATCAGTTCCCTTATCTGGGAGCCTATGCAGGTGTCGGAATAGGTGGTTATGTTCAAGAACCGCATTTTGGCATTGATTATGAGGCTGGCATTATGGGCTTTTACAAGAACTTTATGGTTTCGATGGGTTTCCATACCTCCCGCATTAGTTCGGAGGTGAAAAGCACTAGTTTTACGGTGGGTGTGGGTGGCTATCTGAAACGCTATTATGACTCACAACTGGGCTATTGCTCAAGTGACAGCCGCCGTTGGTTCTCGGTGAACTATGTCTTCCGTCCCGCCGAAAACGGGAGGGGCTTGATGATCAGCGACGTGGGCAAAGACAAGATTCGTGTTTATTTCAAGTCTCTTTTTCTAGCCCCGATTTCCGACAGCCTTGCAGTCAAGAATTTGGAAGGTAGTGTTGGTATTGTATTTACTCCTGTCAATGGCCTGATTGATATGTGCTTGGGCGCATCGGGAACAGCAAACCTTTCGGGTTTTGACAAGACTTTCCAAGGCATTGGCATCGAACTGGGAACCATACTCAATGTGTGGCGTTTCCCCTTCACCGTCTTTCTGCATGAATGTGACTTGTTCGGCGAGCGTCGTCTTTGCATCGATTTCGGCATAGGTTTCCATTTGGGTGAATTTGAAAAATCAAAAAATAGTTATCAATAAACTACTGTTATGAAAAGACCGACCATTTTGCTGCTGACCATGGCCTTGTTTGTGCAAGTGTCTGAAGCACAATTGCCTGATAATCTGAATCGCTTGTGTTTGGAAACCTTGGAAGGTTTCTTGACTGTCAAGCCTGGCGAGTTTCAAGCTGCATATAACCCTCTGCCGAATAATTCCACTCAATCCATGCCCTCCTACTATAATTACGTTTATGTGGCAAAGAACGAGAAATCAGACAGGTCGATTGTATACTCCATCGGTAAACCGCTGATTCCCAATAAGTATAAGTACAATGTGAGGGTTTTTAGGATTGGAAGCACTTGGAATGAATGTGTTTTTGTCGTCAAATATTTTGAGGAAGACTTGGATGAAATTGGTTATGGCATGGAAACCATCTACGCTTACGGGGTACAGCAAAGCATTTGCGACAGCGTTTTGAGTGTGACTAACGACGGTTTTGTGTATCGCTTGAATGATGTGTATTATCACAGCACCTATAGCAAGGGAACGACTCAAGCGCAAATCACCCCCATCTTCTGGCCTGAGAAACGCATCTACACGGAGGCCGACCGAGCCATGCTGTCTGCGAGCGAGGTCAGTTGCCGCCTTTCGGAGGGCGATACCTACCATTGCTGCATCGAGAATGACAATTCTGAGGTGCATTTCTACTATCTATACCGCGACAAGTATATGCCATACACGGTGTTGGTCGTAGATGGCAAGGTGGTCGAATTGTTCGGCGAATACACCGACGAGAACTTCATGCTGAAGTATTCCTATAATGGCAAGCATTGGATGGCCGTCGGCGATGAGTGCTTTTGGGTTGACGGAGAAATGAAATCCGTTGAGGGTTATACCATTACGGATTTCCTCATCACAGACAACGGCGACTACATTTATAAGGCTCACAAGAAAGGCGAGACCGACAAAAGCGAAACCTTGGTTATGAACGGCGAAATCATCCGCCAGCATGTCATCATTGGCCATTTTGCCCTCAATGCCCAGCAGAAACTGCGGTTCCATTTCCTTGCGGCGGGACAATGGTACATTTACGACAACGGCCAAATCAACAGCGTGGCGAAGGAGTCGAATTCGGTTTACTATACCGACGACATGATTGATAATCTCACCATTGAAAGGCTCTCTACCGACGGGATGCACAAATTGACGCATGTTACTGGTAGGGAAGGAGTCGAGATTGACGGCATTAGGCTGACGAAATCGGTGCCTTTCCAAGTGGTTTTCGACAAGAACAACAACTGTTTCCGTTGGAACGCGATTGAAGTCAACAAAGTGGGAAAGACTGATTTGGTGTTATATACATACTCACTGTAAATTATTTGCTCAAAAAGTGCTTCGATAACAAAATATTTTGTAATTTCGTGGACTTTTTGAAAGCAACAGAATCTAATCATCTAAAAAAATAAGAATCATGCAAAACATCGATTGGGCAAACTTAACATTTGGTTATTATCCAACGAATTACAATGTTCGCTGCTATTTCCGCAACGGCAAATGGGGCGAATTGGAAGTCAGCTCCGACACTTCGATTAACATCCACATGGCTGCCACCTGCCTGCACTATGGTCAGGAAGCCTTCGAAGGCATGAAGGCCTTCCGTGGCAAGGACGGC
>JAEEGL010862150.1_pt1 | contig 10569 bp, 8 predicted proteins | sample 9134231 | NCBI WGS metagenome assembly JAEEGL01 (sample SAMN16246548, study PRJNA631951) | gut metagenome | biome: gut microbiome; feature: rumen; material: fiber-attached | host: Bos | place: Iran: Karaj | collected 2018-10
CGCTGGCAATTGGACGAGATGCGGGCCTCCGGCCGCAAAATGGCCGGGCGGACTTGCGTCCTCATCATCTATAAAACGCCGCCTGACGGTATGCGCAGGGCGGCGTTTTTGATTTCACGGCGGTATAGCCTCAAAGCGGTTGAACGAAATCGCGCACGCCGTCTCTTTCGGGAGGCCTTCCGCCAAATCTACGACCAGTTGCCGCCGGTATGGATGATTCTCGTCCCGCGCCAGCGGATGAAAACAGCGAAGCTGGACGACGTCATGGAGGATATTCGACAGCTTGGTGACAAGCTTAATCTGTATGACTTTCCGGACGGTGGAAAGCACTGCGAACCGTCGGACACTCCATGAAGCCGTGTGAATGGCCGCGGAAGGCGGCTGTTGCCGCCATTCGCTTCTATCAGCTGGCCCTTTCTCCCCTGAAAGGGCCGTGCTGTCGTTTTACGCCGACTTGTTCAGAATATGGCCGTGTGGCGATTGAACGGTTTGGAATCTGGAAAGGGGGCTGGCTGGCCTTGTGCCGCATCGCCAAGTGCCATCCGTTTTATAAAGGCGAACTGTTTGATCCTGTTCCGGAACGGGACGAAAGGTAACGAGGCCGTCTCGGCCTTGTCGCCTAATGTTTTTAAATAAGGAAGTGACGTGAAATACGATAAAGTGACAATCATCGGCGTGGCCATCTGCGTTCTCAGTTTCTTCGGAATCATGTGGATGCAAAGCCGCCGCGCAATGCAGTTACGTGAAATGGCCGCTGAACAGGAACGTCTGGCCCAGGCTCAGGCCGCAACGGAAGCCGCGACGCAAGCACAGACGGCGGAAACGACGCCTGCCGCCAATGCCGCTACGCCTTCTGAAAACGCTCCCGCCGTTGCAAATCCGCCTGCCGCCAACACCGTTGCGGCGACACCTGCCACTGATGGACAAACGGTCACGCCATTTGGACCGGATATTCCACGTCCCTTCATGGATGCGAACACGCTTGTCTCCCTCCATCGTGGCGACGAGCAGATTTCCCGTATCGATCCCGCGTTTGGCGGCATTGTCGGTGTCGAACTCCTCAAGTATTCAAAGGAGAAGACGAAAAATCCTGAAGATGCGGTTCATGTCAATCTAGGCAATTTCGACTATCCGTACATGGCGTTGAATTCTCGCACGATGGCTTCGTTAGGCTTGGGCGCGGCCAAGCCGGAGACGGATGTCGTGAAAGGCGATGGATTCGTGGAAATTTCCCGCGTGAATGCCGCCGGTGACTTGAAGATCACGGAACGTTGGTCCATTGAATCCGAACGCAGCTATGAAGTCGATTACACCGTTTCCGTGACGAATCTCGGAACTGCTTCACGTGAAATTTCCAATCTGATGATTGATGGCGGCGTCTTGCCGCATTCCGTCTCCGGCCGCAAGGAGGATGGCGGCGGCGCTGCCTATATGCCGCTGGACAAGAATCATGCCACTGTGATTGATCCGAAAACGTTGCTCAAGCTTTCCGAAAACTACGCGATTGTCCAGAATCCGAACGCGCTGGAAGGCGAGAAGCTGAAGAGTTTGGAGAGGATCAACAAGACATTGAATGGCCGCGTGATTTGGGGCGGCATCCATTCCAAATATTTCCTGATGTCCATTTGGAATCAAGGAACTGAGGGGTTTGCGAGATTTGATGCCTTCGGTTGCAATGGCACGGATGACATGGGCGCCAAGCCCGGTGACCGCAGCCGCGGCAAGCTTTTGTTGAATCCGGCCAATTTGGAGCCCGGAGCCACGACCGTTTGGAAACTTCGCGGCTACGCGGGCCCGAAAGACACAGAGTTGCTCCATGCCATGGGCAACGGCATGGACGGCATCATGGGCATGGACCGTTTCTTCTGGGGAAATTTTGCCTGGATGGGCTGGATCAGCCGCATGTTGCTGAAGTGCCTCGTCTGGTTCAGCAAGATCATTCCAGGCGGTTCCGGTTATGGGTGGGGCGTCATCGCCTTGACGGTCGCCGTCAAACTTTTGTTCTGGCCGTTGTCTCACAAGTCAACGCAGTCCATGCGCAAGATGCAGGAATTGAAACCGCAATTGGACGCCATCAAAGAAAAATATCGCGACGATCCGCGCCTCATGTACGAAAAACAGCAGGAACTGATGAAGGCCAACAACGTCAGCCAATTAGGCGGCTGCCTGCCGATGCTGTTCCAGATTCCTGTCTTCTTCGCGCTGTTCAACACGTTCCGCAGCGCCATCGAACTGCGTCACGCGGGATTCCTGTGGGCGGCCGATCTTTCAATGCCGGATACGGTATTCGCCATCGGCAACATCGGCATCAATCCGTTGGCGATCCTCATGGGCCTTACGATGGTCCTCCAGCAGAAGATGACCCCGAGCGCAGATGCACAACAGTCGCGTATGATGATGTTTATGTCTATATTTTTCATCTGGATCTTCTACGCCATGCCATCGGCGCTGACGCTGTACATGACGGTGAACCAGTTGCTGAGCATTCTGCAGACGTATATGGGCAAACGAGCCGATAAGGCTAAAGCCCCTAAGGCGGCCTAGACGGTGAATGAAAAGTTTCCTTTACCTTATATATAATATAGAATAAAGCATGACAGACTAGAGGGTCTTTACAGAAATACGTCGGCCCGCCGGGAAACGGAAGTGGCCTTGAAAGGAGAGAAAAAGATGGCAGAAGAAAATCTGATGGAAACGGCGAAAGGCATCTTGGAGGAAATGATCGCCAAACTGGGCATTGATGCCGAAGTCACGATCGCCGAAAGCGAAGAAGACGCACATAAGCTCGATCTCAAGTCAGGCGAGGCAGGACGTCTAATCGGCAGGAAAGGGCAGAGCCTTGAAGGTCTCGAGCTCGTCCTCAACCGAATTCTTCGAAAGAAAACCTCCGAAGAGGAGAATACGCCTTGGGTGGTCATTGAAGTCGATGGCTACAGCGTTCCGCACCATTCAGCGTCCGAACACCATGGCCGCGTCTCCAAGCAGGAGATGGAACGGTTGGAGCTTATCGCGAAGGACGTCGCCAAGGAAGTCAAGATGTGGGGCGAGCCGAAACGGATTGGCCCTTATAAGCCTGGTGAACGCCGAATTATTCACATGACATTACGTAACGACCCCGATGTCGAGACCGAAAGCGATGCCGAAGCGGATGCCAATAACTGCAAAATGGTCGAAATTAGAAAGATAAATAAAAATTGAGGCGTGTGTCGCTTCGTCAGAGGATGATGCGAGGGAAAGCGCGTAACTGATGAATGAGTCTCAATATTGGTATTTTTTACATAAAAATGTTACTTTTTTGAGAAAAGTCATAAAAAAAATGCTTTTTTCAGTTGCATTAATGTAAAATGGGCATATTTTAACACATTCTGTTTTTTTGACGATAACCTAAAAGTAAAGTGTCTGATTTGGGAGAGGGTGGAAAAAAGGGCTTGGAGGCCAATATAAAGGGTAATATAGAAATGAAGGCCGTGAATATGAAACGAATGCTGACATGCTGGATAGCGTTGCTGTTCGTCGTACTGGCGACTCAGACAGCGCAAGCTCAGAAGATGTCCGCAACTGTCAAGGACATCAAAATCGGTACTGTCAAGACACCGGATTTCAAGGATTCTCGTGAACCGAACAAAAACTACTGGTGCAGATTTGTCGCAACGTTTGACATCAGCGGCGCAAAATGGTTCAATGAGATTGAGGTCAAATGGACGGTGGCCGCATCCAATGCGGACGGCAAGTTGCTGGTCATGCGCGAATCCGTGATTTATGAAGATGTCGAGGAAGGTCGCAATCACAAGGTCTGCGCGTTCCTCAAGCCGTCGTTTACGAGAAAATACCAGAATCGCACGCAGTTTGATACGAACAATATGGCTGTCTGCGTGGAAATCCTCTCCGGCGGCAAGCGAATCGGTTTTGGGGAGAAAAGGAATCTCAAACTGCCGGATTCCTGGGTTAATCAGACTCAGAGCGGTCCGTCTGTGAAAGGGCAGTTGCTCCCGAAGAGCAAGACCCCATTCGCGGCGATGGACTATGATTCCTATGAACACGAGAAAATGAACTAACCACTCAATCCAGCGGATGCGGAGAAGAGTGTCTTGCATCCCATATTCAACGAAAACAACGGGATAATTGCTCATGGCAAGTAACGAACGAATTCTGGCGATTGATATTGGCGCTACCAGTATCAAGCTTTGCGAGTTTGAATACGGCAAGGGAAATTCCATGAATCTGGCCCTTTTCGCACATCGCGAGTACGAAGAGGAGCTTTCCGAAGGCACACGAATGAATGTCGTGTCGGGACTTCTGCGCCAGATGCTCGCAGAAGGCGGGTTCCGTGCGCGCAAAGCCTTGCTTTCATTGTCAGGACAGTCCTCCTTGATGCGCTTTAGTCGCCTCCCCGTCGTGAACTATGACAAGAAGTCCATCAAGCAGCTGGCCGAATTCGAAGCCACCAGCAATATACCTTTTCCTATTAAGGAAGTCATCTGGGATTACCAGCTGATTGTCTCCCCTGAAGCCGACCATATCGACGTTCTCTCGGTCGTCATCAAAAATGATATAGTGGAGCAGTTCACGAATGCTGTCATGCAAGTTGGCTTGGATCCGATTCTTGTTGACGTGGCTCCCGCCGCCTGCTTCAACGCGGCCCGCGCCAATGGTCTTGGAACGGATGAATGCGTCATCATCGTCAATATCGGTGGCCGTTCGACGAACCTTCTTTTCGCCGAAGGTGATCGTTTCTTCGCCCGTAACATTCCGACGGCCGGCCATTCCATCACCCAGATGATCGCTAAGGAATTCGGCATTGGCCTCCCTGAAGCTGAAGAGCTCAAACGCCGTCATGGCTTTGTCGCCCTTGGCGGTGCTTACGCGGAACCGGAATCCGAGACGGCCGCCGCAGTCTCCAAAATCATCCGCACGGTCATGGCCCGGTTGCACGGTGAAATCTCCCGTTCCATCAATGTCTATCGTGCACAGCAGAAGGGCAGCAAACCCGTGAAGATGTATTTGACGGGCGGTTCCTCCATCCTGCATTATTGCGATCGTTTCTTTGAAGAGAAGCTCGGCATACCCGTTGAATATTTCAACCCCTTCACCATCGTCAACCTGCTTCCCACGGTTGATCGTGAACGTTTGGGCGAAGTCGCCCACATGTTCAGTGAGACAATCGGCCTTGGTCTGCGCTACCAGTCGCAGTGCCCGATTGAATTCAGTCTTGTTCCCGCTGCCATCCAGCGGCAGCAGAACTTGACGAAGAAGAAGCCGGCCTTCATCATCTCCGGCCTGACGATTCTGTTGACACTCGGTGTTTTCTGGTTCAGCACTTCCGAAACGAAGAAACTTGTTGAACAGGCCAACTACCAGATGAAGGATCCGCATGAAAAGCTGGAGAAGGCCGAGAAGATGGTCAAGACGCCGGATGGATCCGCCGCTTCCAAGATTGGCCAGTATAATGCCTTGGGCGAAGTCATCCTCCAACGCGCACGCTGGTCGGCTATCTACAATGAAATTTATCGTTTGAAGCCGAACAATCTCTGGATCAATTCCATCACGCCGATTCTGACGGATATTAATCCCTATGAGCCGGAAACGGTGGAAATGCCCGTTGCCGGTGAAGGCGGTGAAGAAGGCATGATGAGCATGGGGTCGCCGGCTGATTCCGGTTCCGATATGTTCAGCGGCATGGAAGGGGAAAATTCTAACCCGCTTATGGCTGAAGGCCCGTTGCCGATTTCCGGATTGGAAATCGTCGGCACTTGTGTCCAGCCTTATCCGAGCCCCCGTTCCATGGCATGGTCCGCGACGTTGGGCGACACGGTCGATTTCGATGGCATCTTCCAGTTGGAGGCCAAATCGGCTCCTGCGGAAGAGCCTGCAGCCGAAGCTTCCGAAAAGACGGAAGAGGCGAAAGCCGAAGAGGGCGAAGAGAAGGCCGAAGCTCCAGCGCCCGAAGAACCGAAGGAGCTCTCCCCCGAAGATATCAAGAAGGCGGAGTTCGCCGCAATTCGCAAGCAGGTCGGCGCAGCACAGAGCCCGGAACTTGCCTTTGAGGCAGCTCTCCGCATGTCGCCATTGTTTGACGCGGATCCCGCGATGACGGTCATCACGCGGAACCGTGAATTGTACGCCTATCCGCAGGAGCGTTTTGGCCGCATCGGAAAGAAAGTCGCCCGTGCAAGGGCTTTCAAGATGCAGGTCAAGTTCGCCACGTCGTTGGAAGTTTACAATATTCCGCCAGCTTCGCTTCTCCAAAGGGGCATGGACGGAATGATGGGAAGTCCGAACTAATCGCATGCGACAGGATGTGTGACGCAGATAAATAATCTGGAACCTCAAATCGGGAACGAATATGGATTTCGTAAAGAAAAATATCGGATTGCTGCTGTTTTTGATACTCTGCCTCGGTGGCATTGTGTATCTTGTCATTCTCATCATGGGCCAATCCAAGCTTAAGCAGGAACAGCTCGCCACAGAAAAACAGCATGTCGAATTCTTCGACCGGCTGGCCAAGGAGAATCTCCGTCTCAACGACGAAAACCGCAAGAAGGCCGAGGGAAAGCTCGCCGAGGCGGAAAAGAAGTACGTCGAATTCCGTCAGAGCCTTGCCGAAAAACGGCTTGTAAAGGATGATGATCCTGATTGCAAGACGTTCATGCAGCTTGCTCCCGCACCCGCCCAAAGTGAAATGCTGGTCATGATCGAAAAGATCTTTACTGATAATTTCGTCAAACGCAGGATGACCAGCATGGGTGGAGACATGATGGGCGGCATGGGCGGCGACCCCGAAATGATGGATAACGAAATGATGGGCATGGGCGGCAATATGATGCAGATGCAGCAGATGATGGCGGCCCAGGCTGCTGAAAAGTCGGATACGCCGAAGAAACATCTTCTTATACAAGGCGCAAAAGTCACTCCGTATCTTTGCTTTGACCGTTATGCCCAGATGAAGAACGGTTTGAACAAAGATGATATGCAGCGTATTTACAAGCAGTTGAAAGTCGTCGAAATGGTTATCGGACTCGTGCGTCAATCCGAAGTTCGCGAATTACAGGAATTCGATTTGCCAAAGGGCATTGAGAAGCAGGAAGAGGGCGATTATGAATGGACGCCGATGACCATGACCGTGGTCGGCAAACAGGCGAATGTCCAGATTCTGCTTAATCTGCTCTCAGCGAATGAAAACTATTTCTTCTTCATCCGCAATCTGGAACTGAAGGCGCAGGATGTCCTGATGGATCAGATTATTGAGATGAAACAAGCTCTGGCTCGCGAAATGCCTGGACTGCTCGCCTCTGGAACATCGAGAGGTGGCGGTGGCATGGGAATGGATATGGGGATGGGGACATCCGATCCAATGATGATGGGCGGCATGGAAATGGAAGAAGGCATGGGTATGGGAGGACGCGGCGGTCGCCGTCGCGGCGGTCGCCGCCGTCGTCCGCCACGGCCCGGCATGGGCGGTCCCGGAATGGGCGGCAATGCCATGGGAGGCCCTGGCATGATGAATCCCGGCATGGGAGGCCCTGGCATGATGAACCCCGGCATGAGCGGTGCTGATATGATGGGGGAAGGCACGGGCGGTTTGGACCCGTATGATCTGATTCCTTTGACCCGTAGGGATTTACGAGTTTTCGACGCACAGAAAGACGTGACGATGACAATTCGTTTTGACCTGATTGAATTCAACCCCATGGCAGAAAACAATTGAGGTGCCCACCATGGATTTTATCTCTAGACACTACGAAAAAATGATATTGGGGGCTAGCCTCCTGTTCTTGATTCTCAGTTTGCTGCTGGTCGCTCAAGGGTATGACCGGACTAAAAGCCAGTTGGAGACGGACGTCCGCAAGTCGCAGCGTTCCGTTGACCAAGGCGAACTTGTAGCCAGTCTGACGCCTGAAGTCTTCGCCAAGGCGCCGAGTACGATTCGTGATGCGCGCCGTTTCTTCTCTTTCATCGGTTCTGCAAAGGACCAGAAGACCGGACGCCCCGTTTACAAGCGTTCCGACGATGGTGTCATTGACGACAAGCCTATTCGTCAGCAGGGCTCTTTGGTCATTCCGAATGATTATATCAGTTGCGTCGAGGACAAATGCCGCGCCATTATTTTAATTACGGAAAACAAGTGCCCGTTCTGCGGTACAGAACAGCCCCCGATCTCCATCGGCGATGGTGAAGAGGAAGACGAAGACGGCGACGGTATTCCTGATTTTATCGAACGGAAATACCGCTTCTTGGATCCTAAGAACCCGCTGGATGCTCGTCAGGATTATGACAATGACGGATTCCTTAATGTAGAGGAATACAGATACGGTCGTGCGTCCGGTGATGATGAACTGAAGACCGGAAAGCTGATGGAAGATCCTGCTGTCTGGCCAGAACTCGTGGGATTGCTCCGTGTCGTCGGCGTTATCCAGAACGATTTGAAGATCCAGTTACGCTCAATCGATCAAAATGGCAGCGAGGATCCTGCCAACTGGGATATTGGCATTCGTCTGCCCAAACAGGGACCGGAAGCTCGTTTCTTCCCTGATCCGAAACGTTCCATGAACCGTAATGTCAAGATAAACGGTGTCATCAGGCCCGGTTCGGCGGCCGAAGGCGCGTATCGTGTCACGAAGGCTGGTTATGAAAACAGAGATGGCGAAAAGACGCCGTTCATCGAATTAGTCTCCGCGAAGGATGCTTCAGAAGTTTATAAACTGTATCCGGACGAAACGGTGAAGGAGAAAGTCATTCAAGTTCGTTTTGTCTATCTGAATCCGCCGTATGGCAGATTGCGCAATAACGCTCAGGCCGTTCTGGCGAAATATTCATTTGTCAAGAAAGTCGGTGAAAACCTTCCGCCTTTACAGCGGGCGAAAGAAAAGGAGCCGAAATATAGAGAGTTGTATCGCCTTGAAAAAGCCAACGAAGATGGCTCCGAAGTCGTAATCGTGAAAATCGAAAGCTCGAAATATGAAACGACGGACAAGGATAAGCGTGTGACAGTTCCGTTGTTTGATGCGAATGTCGACTTCGCAGTACCCAGAATGATGAACAATAACATGATGATGGATCCGGATGGCGGCATGAATCCAGGCATGATGATGAATCCTGGCATGATGAATCCCGGCCCCATGATGTCAAGATAAAAAAGGAGACAACGTTACCCTTTAGTCGTAGATTTTTTCAAGTTGATTCAATGAAAAAAACACTTTTTTGTTGCAATTGCTAGAGATTAATATAGATTAAAAGGTTTTATGTGCGAGAACACATAATTTCCTCTCGAATGGAAAAGCCATATTTTCACTGAGGCGCAATGGGAATTGTCGTCTCAGTGGAAATTGCGAAGGCTCATCAGGGCAAAACCATTGGGGTTCCGTTGCAATATTGTGGTCTGACACCACGTATGCGGTGTCTAAAAGATAGAAAAATAAAAAAAACAAATAACATAACAAAAACAAGTAAATGGCAAGTCCGGATGCCTAAAACGGTGTGACGGACAAAAAATCCGGACGGAGACAACTCCATGAGAACGAAACAGTTAAATGGAAAGAAAATGACGCGTGTCGTAGGATTGATGCTGGCATTGTTCGTGTTTGGTATCTCAGGTTTCAATGCTTTTGCGCAGGTCGCCAAAGCAGACGCTGGGAACGAACAATTCTTAAAAATCATCACAGAGCAGGAAAACGCTTTGAAACTTCTGGAGGCCGGAGACTATGAAAAGGCAATGGCCAACTGTGACGAGGCGGAAGAAATTCTCAAAGGTATTATTGACAAGCTGAAAATCGGCGATCCTCTCGAAAAGAAAGTCCGCGAATCAGCCGCCAGCCTTCACGCTTTGAAGGGCGATATCTACAAGGCATGGGGTATGAAGCTCGCACAGGATGTCGAGGCGACCATCGCCGCGGAAAATGGTGCTGTTGATGTCACCCAGACCGCGGAAGAAGCGGAACTCGCGCGTGCTGAACATGCCGGTAAAGTCCTTGTCAAGATCAACGACACGTTGGAAAAGCTGAGCAAGGCCCGCATGCTTCTGAAGGATGTCAAAGATATCAACGAAACCATCGCCGGCCTCGAAAAGCAGCGCATCAAATATGACGGCATGGCTCTGACCGTTCGTGAGCGTACCCGCCGTGACGAACTCTTCAAAAACGCTGATGAACAGTATATCCTCGGCCGTGACCTTTATAAGAAAGGTGAATACGAGCAGGCGGATGAACAACTGGAAGCCAGCAAGAAGTCTTTGGAAGAAATTTCCGAGCAGTTTGGTCGTGCCGTCAGCACCGCTGACAAAGTCAGCAAAAAACTTGCGACGATTGACGCTCTCCGCGCTGATCTCCATGTTGACTGGGCGAAGCACATCATCGTCGAAGCCAAGAAACTCGTTGACGCCAAGGATGTTGACGAAGCTATCGCTAAATTGAATCTCGCTGTTGAAATCGATCCGAGCCGTGAAGAGCAGATCGATAAAATGCGCGAAGCTTTCATCAAGGAAAAGGATACTCTGGAATTCAAGCAGGAAACCACCCTTGAAAACATCATGCCCGATACCAAGCAGAACGAATTTGACATCCGTGTCAAAATCGA
>JAEEGL011604268.1_pt1 | contig 10569 bp, 1 predicted proteins | sample 9134231 | NCBI WGS metagenome assembly JAEEGL01 (sample SAMN16246548, study PRJNA631951) | gut metagenome | biome: gut microbiome; feature: rumen; material: fiber-attached | host: Bos | place: Iran: Karaj | collected 2018-10
GTTCTGGAGCTTGCCGGGGCGCTCCCTGAGGCGCGATCTTACGATCAGCGACAGGACCGCCACCACGGCGATGATGACAAACATGGTGATAACGTAGGGGGAAATATCGAGAACGCCGAAGATCCGGACGAGCGGTTCGCTTTTCTCACCCATCGGATCCGCCTCCTTTCCCGTTGTTTTTTATTTTCCGCATCAGAAGGAACGTGAAAACGGCGAGGCCCGCCGTGGCGCCGATGACTCCGGCGATCATGAAGGGCACGACGTCGAGCCCCCGCCCCTTGCCGACGTAGTAGAGAGAGGCGAGGAACAGAGCCGCCACAAGCGTTCTGACGGGGAAGATCGCCGCCGCGCCGGATTTTTTGTCCAGCGCCGCGCGGGTTATGAAGTAGTTGACGGCCTCCGCAAGCACGCCGCAGAGAAACGCCGCGGCGAGCGGTAAAAACCTGCCCAAGAAGCACCGCCTCCTCCCGAATTATCCGTTTTCCGCGGGCGTTTTGCGCGTCCCGCGGTCCGTTTGCGTGTATTGTACCACTTTTCGGGAGATAAATCAACAGAATATGTGTTTCTCAAAGGCGGGGGGATGAGAAAAAAGCCCCGAAGCAAGGGCACGGCGACAAGGCGGACGCACGGAGCTTTTTGCGGCGGATCGATAGAATATAACGTAATTGCTGACTTTTCAAAAACCATGAGGCGCGATAAACGTCTCGGCACGTCGATCTGCAGATAATTGCCGTAAACCGTCTTAGTCTCTAAAACGGGGATCCACGCAGGAAAAGCTCCACGGACGGAAGAAGAGAAACAACAAAACAAGGATAAGCAACAAGTAGGAAAAAGTTGCTGACTTTTCGAACGGAACGGTCGTAACGGATTATCCGGCGCCGGAAAACGTCATGCCGCGGAGACGCAGCGCGGTATTTTGAGCCGTCGGCGGGGAATCGCAAAAAATCGACGAAAATCTTCATTTTATATATATATAGTGTCTGTGCGGACGGAAACACACAGTATTTTGTGCCTTTGATCCGCGGGGAGATCCGCGCATCTTCAAAACCGGAGTCGGATCGACCGCCGCGGATTGCTCCGCACGACACTTTTTTGTCCCTCGTTGATCTCCGGCGATCCGGGGAGGCGAAAAACGGACGACTCAAATTCTCATTTAATATATATTGTGTCTATTCGGATAAAAATACACTGTATTTTGTGTCCGACGATCCTACGGAGGTTCGCGAACGTCCCAAAAACGGCGCGTTTACGCCGAAACCGCGGGAAATGACGTAATGCCGCGTCTGCGAATAAAAAAATCGAGATCCTGAGCCCGGAGCGAAAAAAACAGCCTCGCGGAACGAATATATGAACAAACTATTAACGGAAACGGCCAAAAACAGTTCACAACTTAATACGTTTTTGGGATATTTGTACAAAATAACAAAACCCCGTTTTTTTTGGAAAACCGAAACTACGGCTGCACCGCCGTCCGCGAGAGCCGAAAAACCCAATAAACACAAGGGAATCCGGCGTTACGGCGTCCGAGGCGGAAAGCACCCGACCCGCCGTCGAAATAAAGTCGAAATAAAAATGTATAGAAATTCGACTAAATGGGGTTGACTCCGATATTCATTTTTGATATAATTGTGTTCACTCTTCGCTCTTTTGCGCCTGTGCCCGTCTGCGCGACGAACTCGCGGCGGTCCCGGCGACGGGGCGTGAGAAATCTATCTTGCGAACAAGAAAACGGAGGTTAGTTCATGTTCAAGAGGGTATTAACGCTTCTACTGAGCGCGGTGCTTCTCTTCGGCAGCGTTCCCGCTGAGGCGGTGGGATTACTGAATCCCGCGGCTCAGCTCGGCGCCGGAGGGACCCGCGGACCCGATGACGGGTCGACGATCCAGATCGAGGGCGTACACGCGACGCTTGTGAGCGGCGCGGATCCGCAGGAGAACGGAGATTACGTCTGGACTCCCGACAATACGAACCCCGGTCATCCTTTCACGTACAACGTTACGTATTCCGTATCCGGCGAGTTCGATTATTTCGAGCAGGGTCAGATACAGATCCGCATTCCTCTGTCCATTCTGAGGGATCAGAACGGTATGCCTGCGGATACTTTCGAAATGTCGCTGCCGGCGTTCGACGACCCGAACCTGACGGCAGATAACGTATTTGTCTACAGGATCGAAGGCGACGAGATCGTCGTGGAGAACAGGCTGCCCTGTCCCGCGGCTCAGCACGGGTATTTCGAGATCAGCTACAACACCAATAAGCGGACCTACGACTACCACGACTACGATCCGGACGGGGCTACTCCCGCGGAACGCTGGGCAAGCGAGGACTTCCAGGCCACGCTGATCATCAATCGCGACGGCGAAACGCACGAAGAAGAAAGCGAGGCGGTGCCGGTTTATATCGACACCCACGCCTATGTGACCAAGACGGACAAGTACGCTCCCCAGAAGCAGTACACGTCCTGGCAGAGCGGCTGGGGCACGAAGCCCGAGGACGACCACGGCCAGTACTACTACCTGATCTGGGAGGTAAGATCCATCATCTACGCCACCCAGAGGTACGACTTCAATCTGGTCGACACCTTCGAAGTGGTCGACGGGGAGCTTGTCGCCATCAAGATGCAGGGTCAGAGCACCTATAAGCCCGTATCGGATCCCACGGCGGGCGTGCTGACGAATCAGACTGCCTCCTACCCCGGAGGGCGCTATGATTACGTTCTCACGAGGCATCTGAAGGAGACCTATGATCCCCAGCCGAGTTATACTTTCCTGAACCACGTGGATACCGAGGTGATTCCTCGCGACGGCGTGGATCCCGAGACCTACGCGGAAGCGACGAGGGCCTGGACCTACGAGCATCCCGTGTTCGTTCCCGGCAGCCCCGGAATGTCCATGGACAAATACGGCCTGGACTTCCAGGACAGGAAGGTCTACGACACCGAAGATATACGTATGTTCGACCTGGATCCCTATCACATGGGCACCAGCGACGTCATACCGAACCTCGCGTGGTATACTTCCATCGCCGCGACGACGTACCCTCTGACCGTGCCCGCGGGCGCCGATAATAACGACCCCGCGAACTACGGACAGGTACCCGCCACGGTGGAACTGACCGACAACAAGATCAACGTCAAGGCTCTCGGTGAAGAGTACGGCAGGCAGCTTGTTGCCGGAGAGTACCGTTTTGACAAAATCGTCATCGGCTACACCATGGTGGACGCCTATTTCGACGAGACGACTCAGTCCTTCAAGACCAAAACGGTTACTTATGAAGAAGGAGAAAAAATCGACGTTTACGCCCAGTTCGGAACCGAAGACTGGGTCAAAGTGGGATCCCTCGCGATCCCCGGGAATACCTTCACCGCAACCTCCGACGGTGAATCCCACGACGTCACCGCATCCGGAAAGACCGTTACCTTTGGAGGGGAGGACTGCACCGGTTACAGACTGGTCGCGTCCAATAAGCACTACCGCACCACCCTCGGCGTGTATCCTTACGTTACCCTCCTCCGTTCCGATATAGTTGACGAAGCAGTTAACCACGCGTATGACGCTCTCCAGAACGAGATCGCCATCAGAAACACCGCGACCGGCGCCATCTACGCAGCGCCCGACAACAGCGGAACTCCTTACCGCACGGGCACGAAGAGCGCCCCCGACTACGCTATCGGCATACTCCGCCACAGCGAGATCAAGAAGTCGGTCCGCGCCGTCAACGAACCCGTCAACCAGCGGGTGAGACTGACTTGGTCCGTCACGATGAACGAGAGTTATCTCGTCGAGAACGGCACCAGGGTCTACGTCAAGCAGCAGAGCGGCGTGTTCTACGACCTGCTTCCTCTCGGATGCATGATCGACGGCTCCTCCATCGCGGTATTTACCAGTGCGAGGAGACTCAGTGAGAGCGAGTATTTCGTGGAGTATCAGCCTCACTACCAGGGCACCGGGCGCACGCTGATGATCATCCACATCTACGAGCCGACGAATAAATCATACAATCTGACCTATTCCACGTTCCATTCATGGGACTCCATCGCTGAATACGGCCACAACGTACTTAACACCGTCGCTTACGAGACCGGAAACGTGGACATCGGCGACGGATATCCCGACGACGGCGGCGCGCAGAGCGGCCCCGGATCCATCACGGACCGTCTCCTTATGACGGATCTGGATCCCGATACCGATGACAACAAGTTCATCTACACTCAGCAGACACACTACATCAACGCCCTTACCGCGGGCAATCTGGGCCTTTACAAGAAGGTCGCCGCGGAAGGAGACGCCGATTATAACTATGCGACCACGACGGTCAGCGGCGGCAACTATTCCTATAAGATACATTTCGCCACCGACGCCGCTTCCTGGGCGAAGAACATGATACTCTTCGACTCCCTGGAGAACTTCGTCACGGTGGACAACGAGACCTCCGACTGGCGCGGTACCCTTATGGGATTCGATTTCAGCGTTCTCGATTCCAACGGCATTAAGGCCGATCTGTACTACTCCGAGATCGAGAACCTCGACATCGCGGGTCTCGGAGTCACCGACGACTACGATTTCCCGGAGAGCGTCTGGAAGAAGGCAGCGGGTCCGAACGATCCCGCTCTTCAGAACGCCAGGGCGTTTGCCATCGACCTGAGAAGGACGGAGACCAACACGGAATTCGTCCTGAACCCGAAGCGCGCACTGACGGTCACGGTGTATATGAAGGCGCCGGCAGCCATCGACAGCGAGGATGTCGACCCGGTTGCTCTCAACAATATTTACCTCTATAACTCCGTGAAATTCGGCAACGATTCCGAGTTCGCGGACAGCTCGCTCAACCATCAGGACTACACCAGGATCAGCTTCCGCCAGATCGGAAACATCAATCTGCTGAAGATCGATCTTGACGAGTACGAGACCACGGGCGAGATCGTCCCGATCCCGGGCATCAGCTTCCGTCTCTGGGGCGATTCCCAATATGAAGACCCGATAGACATCACCCTTCCCACCAACGCGGAAGGAAAGGTGTCCTTCAACAATATCCCGAGGGGCGAGTATTCTCTGCAGGAGATTTCCGGAGTCGACGATTACCTCGTCGATCACGCCCTTATGACGGTCACCATCGACCAGAACGGCGTGGTGCACATCGGCGAGCCCGACGGAGAAGGTCACTACTTCTACGATCAGTACGGCGATATCGTGGTGAACGAACTGGAGGACCACACCTGGGTCCTCGGGAACCGCAAGCGTATCCACGGCGACCTTGACTTTTATAAGTACGGAAAGGTCGTCGGACACACGGACGAGACGACCTTTGTCCCGAACGTTGCGTTCTACCTCTCCGGCTACTCCGATTACGGCACCGAGATCGAGATGAATCTGACCTCCGACTCGTCCGGCGTCGTCCATATCACGAACCTTGAAATGGGTACGTACGATATGATCGAGACCGAGCCCGGATTCGGATACATCCTGTCCGACGTGACCTACAAGGTCCGCTGTGACGCCACCGGAGAAATCTCGATCTATTACGAGACCGAAGACGGCGAGAGGATATTCCCGCTTGAAAACGGCGAATACGTCATCGTCAATACTCCTTACTACAAGCTCGATCTGTGGAAATACAACTCCGCCAACTCCGACAGCGTCAGCGGAGCCAGATTCAAGCTGACCGGAAAGGACTACTACTCCGAGCAGGTCACCGGAGCCGACGGCCGTATCTCGTTTGCGGATCTGAAGCCCGGCAGATACCTCCTGCAGGAGCTGGAAGCTCCCGAGGGGTACATCCTCGACGAGGCCATCCACGTGGTGGACGTTGATGAGGACGGAAATATCACCATCGACGGCAAGACGAGAGACGAATTCATCGAGGATTTCCTCCAGAAATTCGACGGAACGGGCCTCGACGTCGGAGATATCACCTATTTCCCGATCCCCAACGAACCCGAGAAGGGCGGCATAACCATCGTCAAGATCTGGGAAGGCCTTGAAGACGGCGAGGAGCCCGATCAGACGCCTGTGCTCCATCTTGACAGCGACAAGCCGAACCCCAACATCCCCGAGGCGACCATTGATAAGGACGCATGGCTCTCATACGTCAACAACGCGATCATCAACGAGAACTCCTTCGGGGCCAAGAGCGGTTTTATACAGGATAAGTTCAGGATCCAGAAGGGTTCCAATACCCACTCTGTATATGTCAATACTTTTGAGAAGTATTCGGACAGAGACGTTCCCACCGAGGAACAGATGAACCAGACCATCGAGGAGTCCTGGGCCGACATTGCGGAAGCTACTCACTCGACTTCTGCCGTTTCGGTCGACCAGGAACTGCTCACCAAGTGGAGAAGGATCGACGACGGAAGCACCAACTACAGGATCTTCATCAAACTGGTCCATCTGCAGGATATGTCTTCCTCGTCCAGTACGACGACGACCTATCAGTCGTACTATAAGGCGGTCTGGTGGTCCGACGCCGCGAACGTTTACTTCCCTGACGACGCAAGCAGGATGTTCGCCCAGACCAACCAGATGAACTATATCAAGCTTGGAGGTCTGAAGACGTCCCGCACGACGAACATGCAGTCCATGTTCGAGGGAGCGAACGGACGGACCGTGCTCGACACCTCGGAGTTTGACACGAGCAACGTCACGAACATGTCGAGAATGTTCCGTTACTGCAGCGCGACGACCCTTCCCTATATCGCCGGTTTCGACACGTCGAAAGTTACGACGATGAGGGGCATGTTCCAGGTGTCGAATTTGCAATCCGTCGACATTTCGAACTGGAACACCGCAAATGTGACCGATATGGCCTATATGTTCCAGGCAAACAAGCTTGACATGGACGTTATGGACCTGAGCGGGATGGACTTCGGCGAAGTCAAGAACATGGCGAACATGTTCCAGGGGCTGAATAACTCCCTGATCAAGAAGATCATTCTTCCGTCGAACCTTTCAAAGGTCACGAACATGGACAATATGTTCGCGAGCAGTAAAGCACTGACGTACATCGACATGGGCGGCGGCGACGCGTCGAGCGTCAAAAATCTCAGCGGAATATTCAGCAATTGTTCCGCGCTCGAGACGATAATCATGCCGGACGATATGTCCAGCGTGACCAACGGCATGATGTCGATGTGTCAGGGCCTGACTGCTCTCAAGAGCATTACTCTCCCGACGGATTTGCATAACGTCACGTCGTTCAATAACACCTTCGACGGCTGCAGATCGCTTGAATCCATTGATATGAGCTACTGCGATATGAGCAGCATGGGCATTTTCTACGGCGCGTTCAATCAATGCATCAGTCTGACGGAAGCCAAGATGCCCGTCGGCGCGAACATGCTGAAGAACGTGAAGTCTTTTGCAAGGATGTTTGCAGGATGCTCCAGTCTGCAATCGTTCGAACTGTCAGGAAGAAATCTTTCCGGACTGATCAACGAGGTCATGTCCGGTTATGCCGGCGGTTTCGAGTCCATGTTTGCCAGTTGCACCTCTCTTGAGACTGTGGACTTCTCCGGAAGCTACGCTCCAAACACCGGTATGATGAACCGTGCGTTCTACTCGTGCCGCAAACTGACGGACTGCAACCTGACAGGTTTCATTCTGGGTACCAACTTACAGGAAAAGGCCGATTATGCTGGCGCGTTCAATGAATGCGATCTTCTCACCACTGTCGACCTGTCCGGATTCGCCACTCCCACGGCAAGACGTCCGGTCGACGCCGATATGATGTTCCTGAGATGCCGCAACCTTGCTACGGTATATGCGTCTGCGGAATGGACTGAATTCGCCAACTCCTCATCCTCCAGCGGATATCCTTCCTATCAGACGATGTTCAGTCTGTGTCCCGCTATGCCTCACTCGAACAGCAACACCGATACCAACAACTACGCGAAGTTCATCGAGAACGGCGGTAACTTTACCTACAAGGCCGCTCCCACGGCGCCCTCTTTCGGTAATTCCGCGTGGAACAGCATGCTCTCCGCCTTCAACGGCCTCCGCGGACTCCGCAGCGACCCCGACGAACCCGAACCGGGTCTCGGCAGCGTGAAGCTGGTGAGCGACAGGAACAAATGGGTGCACAACGACGACGGCACCTGGAGCTATACGTTCGACGTCTATGACGTTGACGGAACGTATTATCTCTGGGAGGGTGCCATCCCCGGATACGACTCCGACTGCACCATCGAAAACCCCGTAACCATCCATTACACGGCGGGCGGAGGAATTACCGCCGAGCCCGCTGACAGACTGGTAGATCTCGGCGACGGCAAGTACGGCGTCAAGGTCACCAATACCAAGACCGTTCCCGAGACGGTGAGCCTTACCGTTGAGAAGGAAGTCACCGGAGCGGGCGACACCGAGGCCGTATTTACGATCCACATCGCCTTCGATCAGGCTCTTACCGGCCTGTACGGCGACGTGGTACTTGAAAACGGCGAGGCGGACGTCCTCCTGAAGGGCGGCGAGTCCGTCACTCTGACGGGTCTCCCCGTGGGCGTGTCCTACACCATCACGGAGCCCGATCCGCAGGGCCACGAATCCACTATCCAAAACGGCACCGGAACTCTTGACGAGGCGGGAGCCGTGGCGTCTGTCAAGGTAATCAACGACAAGGACGTTCCGCCGCCGCCTCCGACAGTCGGACTGACGGTGACCAAAGTGCTCACCGCCGAGGAAGGCGTGACCCTCACTCCCGAGGATCTCGCCCGTAAGTTCCCCGTGACCGTAACGCTTTACACCGACAGTGAGATGACCGAAGTGGCGACCGACATCGACGGTCTCTACGGAGAGGTTATGTTCACCGACGGCGTAGGCACCATGATGATCGGCAAGGACGAGACCGTAAAGGTCGAGGGCCTGCCCACCGTCACGGAAACGGGCGATCCTCTGGAACTGTGGTACAACGTGGAGGAGACCCTGACGGACGGCTTTGAGGTCACCTACGACGGCAAGGCCGGCCAGCCGGCAGAGACTCCCGTCGCGGCGACCGTTACCAACACCAAGTACAATCCTCCCGTGGGCGGATTCAAGGTCACCAAGGTGCTCGAGGGCGCCGAGGCCGGAGACACGACTGCCTTCCGGTTCAACGTTTCCTTTGAACAGCTCACTCCTCTCGCTACCTATTCCTACACGGTAGCGGGCGAGGAACTCGAATTCACCGCTTTCGCAAACGGCAACGCATACGTCTCCTTTGATCTCGCCAACGGCGAGACTGCGGAATTCTCTGAACTGCCGGAGAACACGGTCTACAAAGTCACCGAGGAGAGTAGCGATTACATCGCAAGCTACACCGTCACCAACAACGGAACCGGAGATATCGCATCCCCGGAGGGTTCCAACAGAGTTCCCTATCTCGCCCTTTTCACCGCGAAAGAGACGGTAGAAGAGAACGAGGACGCGACTGTCACGTTCACCAACGTTCCCGCGAAGACAAGAGTCGACGGAACCAAGACTTGGGTAGGCGATACCGAGGAACTCCGTCCTCAGTCCATCACCATCTACCTTATGGACGGTAACACGCAGGTTGACAGCGTGACCGTTACCAAAGAGGATGGATGGGCGTGGAGCTTTGAGGATCTTCCGAAGTTCGACAACACGGGCCGCGAGATCGTTTACACCATTGAGGAAGAAGTCGTTTACGGATACGAGACCGAGATCGACGGTTACGACGTGATCAACACCTATATTCCCGACGTAATTGACATCACCGTCGAGAAGGAATGGGTCGACGCCGACAACTACGACAACACCCGTCCGGGCGAGATTGTGATCAACCTGTTCGCGGACGGCGTGCTGAAGGAGACCGTATCCGTCGCCGAAGGTCCGAACGGCTATTGGAGCTATACGTTCCATGACCTGCCCGAGTTCAGGACCGGCAGCAGGACGGAGAGAGTCGAGTATACCGTCACCGAGAACGCAGTTCCCGGATACGTGACTGTCGTTGACGGATACGAGATCATCAACACCCGCGTTATCAGCATCGATGGTGAAAAGACGTGGGACGACGGCAACAACGCCGACGGAACGCGTCCCGAGACCATCCGCATCCATTTGTTCGCCGACGGCGTTGACACGGGTCTCACCCGTACCGCCACCGCGCTTAACAACTGGAAGTGGACGTTCTCCAACCTCAACAAGTACAACGCCGACGGCTCCGAGATCGTTTACACGATCACCGAGGAGCCCGTGAACGGCTACATCACGACCGTCAACGGTTACAACGTTACCAACACCGAGAAGACGGAAGCCACGGTCATCAAGGTATGGGACGACGCGAACAACCAGGACGGCCTGAGACCCGTCAGGATCCTCGTTCAGCTTTACGCTGACGGCGAAGCTCTCGGTGAACCCGTGGAGCTTAACGTCGGCAACAACTGGTCGTACATCTGGAACGACCTGGACGAGATGAAGGACGGTCGGAAGATCGTCTACACGGTCGACGAGACCGAAGTTCCCGCCGGATACGATAAGACCGTCGCGGGTGATGCGGCTCAGGGTTACGTTATCACCAACAAGCACGTACCGGAGCTGACGGAAGCCACGGTCATCAAGGTATGGGACGACGCGAACA
>JAEEGL012183456.1_pt1 | contig 10569 bp, 8 predicted proteins | sample 9134231 | NCBI WGS metagenome assembly JAEEGL01 (sample SAMN16246548, study PRJNA631951) | gut metagenome | biome: gut microbiome; feature: rumen; material: fiber-attached | host: Bos | place: Iran: Karaj | collected 2018-10
ATATGAAATCCCCTCCATCATCTGAATCGGTTTTCCGGTCCCCCGGAAAAGAGAAAGAGCGTTTTCCACCAACCCTTTCGGAAACGCCCAAATCACATTGCATGTATACACCCAAACCGCTTATCTGTCAACCCTTAAAGCATTTTCCGGCGGGGATTCATACAACAAAAAAACGGCGCCCGGCGCAGGTGGGTTTTTCCTGTGTACAACCACCGCAGAACCGGACACTGCCCCTGCGGTTCAGCGTTTTCCTGCCTGAAACCTCCGGGCGTGTTCCCGCGGCTGTGCCCCAACCCCGTATATAGAGGATCTGGTACTGGATTTTGAAGGAAATATGCAATATCTATTTTTCTGTTCCAAATGAAAATTCCAAAAATCGGCGTATTCTGTTGTGCGATTCCTGCGTTTTTTGCAAGAATTGCGAATTATTTGCCGTAAAATGCGGATTTTGTTCACCACCCAATGCGATAATTGGTTGGATTTTTGATGTTTTTATCATGGATGTAAACCTTTGCACCCGAAATGCCTGGTTTTTTCGTGATTCCCTTTGTGCAGAAATTGCATAGTAATGAGCAAAATTTGCATAGCAGCCCGAGAATCCCTGTTGTTAGAATACGGATAGAAATACGTGGTTTCAGACATAGTTGACGGCGCAGGGTTTTCCAGTTTCGGAGTCCCCGTTCCTCGCAACCCCATTGTCCGATCCGACCCGACGGAATGGAGGAATCAGGTTTGACGACCAAGGCCAACGAAATTGCCCCGACAGTAAACCGCCGGATGGGTTTTTCCTGGAAAACCTATCTGAAGCGGTACTGGACGCTGTATCTGCTGCTGCTGCTTCCGATCGCGTTCTTTCTCATTTTCCGGTATTATCCCATGGCCTACGTCCTGCTGGGCTTCAAAAAGAATAACATCCTGATTCCGCCGTGGCAGGTTGAATGGGCCAAGAACAACGGCTTCCAGTGGTTTATCCGGGCATTCAGCGACAAGAGCTTCATCAACGCCCTGAAGAACACCATTTTCCTGAACCTGCTGGACCTGTTCATCGGTATGCCGATGCCGATCATCATGGCCCTGTTGCTCAACGAACTGGCTTATCCGAAATACAAGCGGATTACCCAGACAGTGCTGTACCTGCCCCACTTCCTGAGCTGGGTTATTATCTCCAGCATCACGCTGCGGCTGTTCGGTACGCACGACGGCATCATCAACAAGCTGCTCGGAACGGAGTTCCCCTTCATCAGTACGGAGGGAACCTGGCGCGGCACCTACATCTTCCTGGGCATCTGGAAGGAATGCGGCTGGAACACCATTATCTACCTGGCGGCCCTTACCGGCATCAACCCGGAACTGTATGAGGCGGCCGAAGTGGACGGCGCGACCCGCCTCCCGAAGATCTGGCACGTTACGCTGCCGGGCATCCGCTCTACGATCATCGTTCTGCTGATCATGAACCTGGGCCACATCCTCGGTTCTGAATTCGACCGTCCCTTCACCCTGAGCAACAAGCTGGTACAGGGCGCAAGTAAAACGATTTCCATTTTCGTTTACGAACGCGGCATCCAGGGCCAGCAGTATTCACTGAGTACTGCGGTCGGCCTGTTCCAGAGTGTGGTCTGCGTAATCTTCCTGCTCCTGTCGAACTCGCTGGCGAAGCGGTTCGGCGAGCGTGGTGTGTGGTAAGGAGGCGAAGGATATGAGTACTGTTACAAAATCCGAGTTTCCCGCCAACAAAAAGCTGCGCGACGGCATGATCAAATCCCGGAAAACCCGTACCGGCGACCTGATCATCGCGGGAATCTGCTTCCTGCTGATGCTGCTCTGCCTGCTGCCCATGGTTCACGTTCTCGCTTCCAGCCTGTCCTCCGCGGACGCGCTGGTCCGGAACGATGTGTTCATCTGGCCCAAGGGCTGGAACATCGAAGCTTACAGAACCGTGCTGACTACGGAGAAATACGTGCGCTCCCTGGGCTGGACAGCAATCCTCACCGTTATCTGCACGCTGCTTTCCATCTCCCTGACGATTATGGCCGCCTACCCGCTGACCTATACCAACCTGAAGGGCGGACGGTTCATCAACTTCATTATCCTGTTTACGATGTACTTCAGTGCCGGTACGATTCCGTATTACCTGCTGCTGAGCCGGCTGGGAATGCTGAACACGCCGTATGCGCTGATATTCCCGAACTGTATCGGCGTATTCAACGTCATCATCATGCGGAGCTTCTTCTTCGGCGTCCCCGAGAGCCTGAAGGAAGCCGCAGAGATCGACGGCGCCGGCCCGATCCGGGTCCTGATCCGGGTTTACCTGCCCCTGAGTCTCCCGGTTATCGCCACCTTGAGCCTGTTCTATGCCGTCGGCCGCTGGAACGGTTTCTCCGATGCGCTGATGTACCTCAAGAGCTCTGATTCCGAAAAATTCTGGCCTATCCAGCTGCTCCTGTACAACGTGATCAAGAATTCCACCCAGACCACGGAACAGGCGGCGCAGGAAGGCTTCTTCGACAACGGCGTTTCCAAGACTATCCAGATGGCAACCGTTATGTTCGCCACCGTGCCGATCCTGCTGGTATATCCCTGGCTGCAGCGGTACTTCGTTGCCGGTGTCACGATCGGTGCCGTAAAGGGGTAATCCTTTGATGACCGCCGGTGGCGGGAATTTCATCAAAGGATTACTCAACCGAAACGAGTGATCTCCGCGGTGCGGAGTCACGACGATTGAGGTTGCGGAAGTAATTCGGGGTAATAATACCCTGGAAATATAAAGGAGGAAAAACCTATGAAACGCATCCTGTCCCTGGTGCTGTCCCTGGCACTGCTGTTGACCGTGTTTGCGACCGTGGCTTTCGCGGACGTGGCCGATGACGGCTTTGTGGATGGCAAATTCACCGAAACCCGCTCCATCACGGTTGAAATCTACAACCGCAACAACGATGGCGGCACCGATCCCACTGACAACGTCTGGACCAAGTGGATCAAAGAGCAGATGCTCGAGAAGTACAACGTGGATGTGACCTTCGTGTCCGTCGGCCGTTGGACTGAAACCGATGACATGAACAACCTGCTGGCTGACGGCAAGGCTCCCGACGTGAGCTACACCTACGGCGGCAACATGGTTATCTCCTACGCGAACATGAAGGATGCCAACGGCAACCCCGGCGTTATTGACCTGGCTCCCTACATTGAAGCGTACAAGGATCAGCTGGGCGACCTGACCGCGCTGCTGAGCGAAGATGACCTGTACTATGACAAGGATCCTGCTACCGGCGCCCTGTACATGATCGAAGGCCGCCGTGCAGACGTGTCCCGCATCACCACCTTCATCCGTAAGGACTGGCTGGATGCCCTCGGACTGGCTGAGCCCACCACCGAAGAAGAGTTCTACAATGCCCTGGTTGCTTTCCGCGACAACGCTGAGAAGCTGCTGGGCGCCGATGCTGACAAGATGGTTCCCTATGCCACCTCCACCGATATCGGCTGGCGGAATGACCTGATGGCTGTCAGCTATGTTCCCACCGATGTGGCTGATGAACAGCTGTTTGTGTACGGCTTCGATGATCGTCACCTGCTCTACCCCGGCTACAAAGAAGGTATCCGGACCCTGAACAAGTGGTACAACGAAGGCCTGGTCTGGAAAGACTTCGGCGAACACAATGATTCCACCGATGAAGACAACATGATGAAGGCCGGTTATGTCGGCGCCTTCATGCACAACTGGGACTACCCCTTCCGCAATGGCGAAGACTGCATCAACCTGAACCTGCAGCGGAACGTTGGCGAGAACGCCATGTTCGTCCCGATCGACTGCTTCCCGAACGCGGATGGCGTGACCAAGAAGTTCATGGGCGCGGCTGTCGGCAGCGACCGGAAGATCTTCTTCCCGTCCACCAACAAGGAGCCCGTTGCTTCCCTGATGTATGTCAACTTCATCTCCAGCGCTGAGACCATCAAGTACCTGCAGACCGGCCTGGAAGGCACCAACTTCGAAATGGAAGGCGATGCCTATAAGATCCTGCCCGCGACCGGCGAATGGGTCAAGAACTCCGGCAACAACATCGACTACACCATGACCTGCAACGGCCTGTACCTGGGCGAAGCCACCGGCGCCACCACCGCGCTGAGCTATCCGGGTATCCCCGCTGACATCGTCATCAAGGCGAACGAGTACGGCAAGAACAACGGCTACTTCGTGAAGCACTTCAACGTCGGCACCATCGAGAGCGAAACCGAAGTCGGTTCCTCCCTCACCAGCCTGCGTGACGAAATGCTGACCAAGGCTGTGACTGCTTCCGTCGCTGACTTCGACAGCGTCTGGGACAGCTACATGGATCAGTACCTGGCCCTCGGCGGACAGGACATCATCGACGAGCGTATCGAGAAGCTGGCTGATGTCTACGGCATCACCATCGAGAAGTAATCCTTCTCCTTAACTGGTACACTCCTTCGGCGGGCGCCGGCTCCGGCCGGCGCCCGCTTTTGAAAAACACAGAAAGGAGGGCATGCCCGTGGAACGATCAGAATCCCTGATCCGGGGAGTAACCGCCTATATTGATTCCAACTATACCCAGCCGGTTCGCGGCGATGACCTGGCCAAACGCTTCGGCGTCAGCGTCAGCTACCTGAGCCATGAGTTTACCCGGATTACCGGGAGAAGCATCTATGATTACGTTCTGTCCCGCCGTATTGAGCTGGCGCGGCAGATGATGCAGACGGACATGCCCCTGCAGGAAATCGCGGTTCGCTGCGGTTTCCGGGACTACTCCAATTTCCTGCGGGTATTCCGCAAAGCCGCAGGCGTCTCACCCAGCGAATTCCGCCGGAAAAGCCAGTCGGACGGAGCCGGGATGCAGGAGGCGTAAACATCATGCCATCCGGCCGGGATGGCTGAAAGAGACCGGAACAACCGGATTATGAAAGCCAGGCACTGAAAAGTGCCTGGCTTTTGCATGTGTCCGGAACTGCGTGGTTCAGTCGGTAATCAGGCGGAAGGCCTGGACAACGGTACGATCCGAGTAATCTGAGTTCCGGATCAGCAGGGTTCCGTCTTCATTCCAGGTGATACCGGGCATATAGCTCTTTCCCAGTATGGAGGAAGAAAGGTAAGAGCTGCCGATGCCTTCCGGTGCTTCCACCGGAACGATTTCCATTGTCCGGAGGCTGATCATATACAAGCGGTATTGCCCGTCGATGCCCGCGTTGACCAGGGCGTAATAGCCATCCGGTGACAGGCTGACGCATGTGGGCCGCAGCAGGGTTTGCTCCGCGAGAGCCTTCTGGTGTATTTCCAGGTTATAGGCTTTGGCCGGGGAGTTTTCATACGCTTCCGCTGCTTCATCAGACCGGGCTTGTGCATCATCGGGGGACGTCAGCCCGCTCTCTGTTTTCAGCCTATAGAGGAAGTCATCCCCGGAAACCACCTTTACGCTGTTATCGTTTTCGCCGCTTCTCATCAGGTACCATACATCACGGGACATGTCCTCGCCGGGCCGGATGCGTAGCAGGGTGGTATGAAGCGCCATGCCGGAATGGATGTTGTTTTCCAGACTTTCAGAATTATGGAATACTTCCCCGATGGTGGTACTTCCGAACAGGACAAACAGGCCATAGCCGGAGGCGGCAGACCAGGCGGATTTGTAGGTGTACAGGATCCGAGTCGGAACCTGCAGGGAGATGGGTTCCAGCATCCACTGATCACCGGAAGGTGAGAAACGGACCAGGGCCAGCTGCTGCATGCCTTTGCCGGACGGGTCTTTCAGGTAGCCGCTCAGCATCCAGCTTCCGTCTTTGGTTTCATACAGATTATCGTAGTAATATATTTCGTATCCATTACCGTCATCGAAACGGGTTTCGCAGAGGATTTCCCTTTCACCTCCCTCCACCGGGCAGCGGCAGAAACGCAGGAAGAGAGCAGGGGAATTATCGCCGTCTGAAGACTGAACCTGATATTCCTCTGCAAGGTAGTAGAGGTACCGGCCGTTCCGATCCACGCGGTTCAGAAGAACTGAAGCAGCATCTCCTTTTAATGGATTGGGATTATAGCTGTTCACAAGATACAGTTCACTGGATTCAGTGTCCAATACCTGGGCATCCGGGGTGTATGGATCTGACCAGAACTTTAAACCAAGATCCAGATCGGAAATCGCGGCATAACGTCCGTCTGCGGACCAGGAAAGACCTTCCCAGGCTGGAATTCTCGGCATGAGGATGGTCGTGGTTCTCTTTCCTTTTCCGTAGGGGTCCCCGGCTCCCCGTTCTGCGGTGAATGCGACCGGGATGGATTTGCCGGATCGGGTCAGCATCAGGGATTTATCATTTTTCCAGAGGACGGTCTGCCCGTCCGGGGAAAGGTCTACCGGAATCCAGTCATCTCCCGGGTTTCCGGGCAGCTCTGTGGGAATCAGCCGCAGGGTTTTTTCCCCGGTAAAGGCGGTATCCGGTATCGTGAAGCCGCTTTCCCCGGCAGTTTCAGCAGGAGCCGCGGCCAAACCGGAAAAGGGAATCAGGGTCAGTGCTGCCAGCAGTGCAGTCAGCGAGGTCAACAGTTTTCTCATTTTTCTCCTCCTTTGCTCGATCCCCGGAAATGCCCGAAGGATCGGTTCCTCCATTAACCATATGATAGCATTGCTTTTTTCGCGGAAACAGGATCAAATGGAAGAAATAAATAGGGGTAATTATCTGTGGAAGGGTTTGGCGCATCAAGCGCTGCCTCCAATAATCAAGACACATACTGGGCGGTTTTTTTGCATCTTTTTTGTTTCTTCGGACGGGAGGATGACGGGCCCGGCCTTTGCGGAGCAAGCAATCTCCGGGGCCCGCTGCAGGAATGCTGCCCGGCTGCTGTTTGAAAACATGTATCCTGTATGATATAATTCCTCCATCATCAATTACAGGATCCCCCTGTGAAACGGAGGCAATCATATGGGCATGGCATCCAGGCCGGAAGTATCGGAACTGCCGGGAGGCGGAAAATTCTGGTCGAATACCTTCAGCTCTTTCAGCGCCCTGGTTTATGTCCCCCTCGGGCAGCCGGACTCCGCCGTGATCAATTACGGCTACAAGGCACCCTACCTGATTGTGTTTGATGATCAGGACCGGGATGTGGGACTCGCCCTGGATTACGCGGAGCGCTCCGGCCTTGCGGATATTGCCCGCAGTTATTCCACCTCTGTTGTGTTCATCCGTCCCACTGCCCCGGATGGCTGGGCTGGCGCGCCGGATACCCTGTTTGCTGACCTGGCGGCGGAAAGCAAAATCGGCCAGTATTACCAGGATGGGATCATTACCCCGAAAAACTTCTTCACCGGTGAAACAGGTGAAAGCTTTATCCGCGGTTCCCTGTTCCGCACGGTGCTCTTCGGCTGCGGAGAATCGGCAGACTATATTGCCCGCAACTGCCTGAAAACGCTGGAAGGCCAGTACCTGTGGGGTCCCGGCGAAATCACGCCCATGGCGGCCGTACTGGAAAACCTGTCCATGATTCCCGCTCCGGAACGCCGGGATATCCCGGTGGTTTCCGTCGGAAACAGCGAAGAAGCCAACGAGGCGCTGCGTGCTGCCTGCGATTTCCTGTGCGTCCGGGACGAAGCGGACTTCCGCGCTGATCATGATGAATTCTGGCGCCGGATGAAGCGTTGGTGCGGCGTACTGTCCCGGGATGAGGACCTGCCGGCGATGAACATGGCGGAAGAGCCGGTCGTCACCGAACTGGTTACTTCCCCGGATAACCAGGGCGATGATGCCGGTACCGATATGCACAAGGTGGGCTATGTTGCCTATTATCCGACGCCCCTTTCGGAGGACAGCCCGCTTCCGCTGGTGCTGGCTTTCCACGGCGGCGGCGATTCCGCTTTCCATATTGCGTGGGTTTCCGGCTGGTGGCGCGTTGCCATGCGGAACCGCTTCCTGCTGGTCTGCATTGAAAACCACCTGAACGTTACCGCCACCGAGGTGATGTCCCTGATCGGACAGCTGAAGGAAAAGTATCCGATTGATTCATCCCGGATATACGCCAGCGGCTTTTCCATGGGCGGCTGCAAATCCTGGGACCTGTTCCAGGAGTATCCGGAATCCTTTGCTGCGCTCGCGCCGATGGATGCCACCTTCGAGGTGGGGCTGAACCTGTACGGCCAGCCGGCGCCGAAACCCATCAACCGCGATATCCCCGTGCCGGTGTATTACGCGGCGGGTGAAAAGACCCCCCTGCCGGAAATGCCCTGTCAGGCGGACAAGTGCATGGAACGTGCCCGGTATGTATTCGAAGTCAACCAGGTGGTCAAACCGTACAATCTCGTATTCGATGACCGGGAAAGCTGGGAAGAACCCTTCTGGGGTGTTCCCGGGGACAGGGTTGAGAAGATCCCGGATCTCTCCCGGGGCGCCATCCTGACAGAGCACCGTTATATCAGCAAAGACGGTGTATACCGCACCGTTTTCGCCGGCGTGGACAACCAGGGCCATGAGTGCCGGGAGCACACCTGCGAACGGGCGTGGCAGTTCATGAAGGACTTCACACGGTAATCATTCCGAAATAGTTGATCCGGCCTGCAGTTTCTGCAGGCCGGATTTTTGCGGATTGCAGGAAATGATTGACATACGGCGGATTCCGGATATAATTGAGAACGGTTCTCATTTTCGGGAAGGGGGATGTTTGCGGTGGCAGGAAAGACAGGATACCGGACAAAGGCCCAGGCGGAACTGCTGGAATACCTGCAGTCAACGCCCGGGGTGCATCATACGGCGGCCGGGCTGAAGGAGCATTTTGCCGCGGAGGGAACGCCCATCGGCACCGCGACGATTTACCGCCGCCTGGAGCAGTTTGTGGATGAGGGAAAGATCCGGAAATATGTGATCGGAACCGGCGACAGCGCATGCTATACCTATGAAGAGGAAACCAGCCACTGCGCGGAGCATTACCACTGCAAATGTGAGCGGTGCGGCCGGCTGATCCACCTGGACTGCGATGAGCTGGATGAGATCCGGACCCATATGCTGGCACACCACGGCTTTGCCTGGAATGCCGGGAAAACGGTATTTTACGGTATCTGTGAGCAGTGCCGGAAGGAAATGGCGGTCGGGAGCCGCGTAACCAATCCCCGGGGAGAGTAAGAATGGCGTTATTGACTTGTAAGGACCTGGTGCTCGGATATGACGGACATCCCGTGCTTTCCGGCATCAGTTTTGAAGTGTGTGCGGGAGAATACCTGTGCATTGTCGGTGAGAACGGATCGGGAAAAACAACCCTGATGAAGACCATACTGGGCCTGCAGAAGCCCCTTGCCGGGCAGATTGTGTTCAGCGACGGGCTGAAGCAGAACGAGATCGGCTACCTGCCGCAGCAGACAGACGTGCAGCGGGATTTTCCCGCGACGGTGCGGGAAATAGTGCTGTCCGGATGCCAGGGGCGGATGGGGCGCCGGCCGTTCTACAACCGGGAAGATAAGCGGATGGCCGCCCAGAACATGAATCGGCTGGAGCTGTCCGCCCTGGCCGGCCGGTGCTACCGTGAGCTGTCCGGCGGGCAGCAGCAGCGCGTGCTGCTGGCGCGTGCGCTGTGTGCGACGCAGAAACTGATCGTGCTGGATGAGCCGGTTTCCGGCCTGGACCCGCACGTTACATCTGAGATGTATGGCCTCATCCGGAACCTGAACCGGGAGGACGGTATCACCGTAATGATGATTTCCCATGATATTTCCGCTGCCCTGCAGGAAGCCACGCATATCCTGCATGTGGGTGAGGAACTGTTCTTCGGTACGAAGGCGGACTATCTCGCATCGCCGCTGGCGGCCCGCTTCCTGGCTCTGAAGGGAGGGGAGCCGGCATGATTGAAACCCTGCGGATGTACATGCAGTATGAGATGGTCCGGAACGCGCTGATTGTCGGTGTGCTGATTGCCCTGTGCTCCTCACTGCTGGGCGTGACGCTGGTGCTGAAACGGTTTTCCTATATCGGGGACGGGCTGTCCCATGTGGCATTCGGCGCCATCGCAATTGCGGCTGTGCTGCACCTGTCGGATGATATGGTGCTGGTAATGCCGGTTACGATCCTGTGCGCGGTGCTGCTGCTGCGGACGGGGCAGAAAACCCGGATCCGCGGCGACGCAGCGATCGCCATGATTTCCGTTGGCGCGCTGGCGGTCGGATACCTGCTGATGAATATTTTCTCCGCTTCCTCCAACCTGTCCGGCGACGTATGCTCGACGCTGTTCGGCTCCATGTCCATCCTGACGCTGACGCAGGCGGAGGTATGGCTGAGCATTATCCTGTCGGTTGTGGTGGTGGTCATTTTCCTTCTGTTCTACAACCGGGTTTTCGCAGTAACTTTTGACGAAAACTTTGCCCGGGCGGCCGGAACAAAGGTAGAGGCTTACAATCTGCTGATCGCGGTGGTGATCGCAGTGATCATCGTGCTGGCTATGAACCTGGTCGGCTCCCTGCTGATTTCCGCGCTGGTGATCTTCCCGGCGATGTCAGCCATGCGGCTGTTCCGGAGCTTCCGCGCGGTAACGATTGCTTCCGCGGTGCTGTCGGTCTTCTGTGCGCTCATGGGAATCCTGGTTGCGATCCTTGCCGA
>JAEEGL012211378.1_pt1 | contig 10569 bp, 7 predicted proteins | sample 9134231 | NCBI WGS metagenome assembly JAEEGL01 (sample SAMN16246548, study PRJNA631951) | gut metagenome | biome: gut microbiome; feature: rumen; material: fiber-attached | host: Bos | place: Iran: Karaj | collected 2018-10
CAAACCGGTGTTCGATCCCAGCAAATTCGCTGTGAAGCTCGTGAAGAAGGTGAAAGCCGACAAGGGCAAGATGGACATCACCGAGGCCAAGATTTTGGTTTCCGGTGGCCGCGGCGTGGGTTGCAAGGAAGGTTTCGAGAAACTCGGTGCCTTGGCCAAGACCCTCAACAACGCGCAGGTTTCATCCTCCCGTGCCATGGTCGATGCCGGCGTGATGCCGCACGACGTGCAGGTGGGCCAGACCGGTAAGACCGTCCGTCCGAACCTCTATTTCGCCATCGGTATTTCGGGTGCCATCCAGCACCTCGCCGGTATGGAGGAATCCGACCTCATCATCGCCATCAACCGCGACAAGGACGCCCCCATCTTCGGTGTGGCCGACCTCGGCGTGGTGGGCGATTTCAACAAAATCGTGCCCCTGCTGAACGAACGCTTGCAGAAAGAGATGCAGGAGAAATAAAACCACGTAGGGCTGCCACATATTGGCAGCCCTACAAAACCATTAATTATGAAGCGGAGGCCGCCGAAAGGTGTCCTCCGTTTGCTTTTCCCCTGAACGTCGTATCATTCTTGCACAAATAACGAAACTGACATGGCATCTATTTGTCATCAAAGACGCATTCCTATAAAAAACGCTGCAGATTCTAAAATGATTTTCACAATCTGGTTTTTTGTTGGAATAATTGTTGGTTTTTTCTGCAGCGATTTCAAAAAATAAAAAATTTTCGATTTTTGAAAATGAAAGTAATTGAACGTATTGATTATCAAAACTATCTTTGGGATAAAATTTTTTCCGCACCTCGCGGTAAAGGAAGCCGTGGACGCAGATCTCGCGTCCGTATGCGTAAGTCTATTCCAACATCCATTTCCAAGCAGGGATCACCTCTATTTTTTGATTGTCTTCCAATTCTATTGTGTCTTCTTCATCGTATGTGACAATCACCAGTCGTTCCAATTTTTCTGAAGCGTTGAGCTTTTTCAATGCTTCTATTTCACGATGGCGGGTGCTTTCATCTGCAATGGAGAAAGAGACTTGCACCGCATAATGTTTTATGGGAATATAAAAATCCACTTCAATACGTTTGTGGTAGTAATATAGCTCTTTCTCATATTGTTTGTACAAGTGAATGGCGCACAGATTCTCCAAAAGCGACGACATGTCTTCTGTCAAGAATATACCGAGCAGTCCGTTATCTGTGAAATAGTGCTTTTTAACCGTCTCACGTTCAACAAATTTTGATGCGAAATTGGATATGGAGAAAACCAGGCAAACCTCTTGAGCATAACGAATGTAATCAATTACCGATGCCACGGACGTGTTGACTCCCGTACCTTTCACTAGGTTTGCAATCCTGTTATATGATATGGGTTGTGAGATGTTATCTGCCAAGCGTTTGATAGCAAGCCGTAATGCCATCTCGTTTTTCACCTTGTTGCGCAGGATAATGTCGCCAAGCACGATTTTTTCGTAAAGGTCATTCAGCCAATGACGTTTGTTGCGATATAACAGCAGTTCTGGAAAGCCTCCCCATTTCAGGTATTGGGTAAATTGTTGCTGTACAACAGATTTGGTCTTCCCAAATTGCCATTCTTTTTCCAGATGGATGTTCTGCGCTTCCAAGAACTCCCAAAATGAATATGGGCAAATCGTTGCTCCTGTAAATCGCCCTCCAAGTGTGGTTTGTATATCCCGACTGAGCATTTTTGCATTACTGCCCGTAATAAAGACTTGATATTTCTGGTTAGCCAAGCGTCGTGCAAAATGTTCCCAACCCTCCACATTCTGAATTTCGTCAAAAAAGAGAATCGGTTTATGGGGATATGCGGAGGCATACGCTTGAAGAATCAAATCAAAATCATCAGCTGTCATGCCCAAGAGCCGTTCGTCGTCAAAATCAATATAGACGATTTCTTCCAACAGATGGCCATTGTCTATCAAATGTTTGGCGCGTTTGTAAAGCATATACGATTTCCCCGCCTGCCGTATGCCCACCAGCACGTACCTTCCGTTTTCTTCAAATTCAAAGGGACGATCATAGAGCTCAACCCCTTGTATTGTTTCTTGTCCTTCCTTAATCAGGGTGCGGAATGTTTCTCTTGTAATAGCCATGACTAAAAATATTTTTGGCAAAAATACAATTTTATTCAATATGATTGTATAAAATTATTAATTTTTATTCAACTATATTAAATAAAAATATGTTTGTTGGTTGCAACGACTCCATCACTCGCTTCCTATCCCGCCCCTCACTCTAAAAGAAACCGTGGATGCAAAAAAAACAGGCCCATCCCACCTTTGTGGATTCACCCCGTTTTCAGTTTTCCATTTTCAATTCTCATTTTCCGTTCTCTCAGTCGCGCACGCATCGGACGGAAAAAGCGTAATTTTTAGGACCGTTAGGAGCGATATCTTGAACATATACCCCCGGCCAATTACTTTGCAATAGTATCTCGACAGCACAATCACTATTGATTTCCGTAGAACTCCAAAAACAGGAATATATACCAAAGGTAGTCCAGCTGGCGAAATAGCCAGCAGGACGTGCGCTAAATCCTGTAGCATTGTTGCTGTTGGGTTCAAATCCAACTGAACACGGGGTCGTGCTGCTGCTCCACCATGCTGTATCTGCCAGGGCTTTGCCAATGTTTGTATTGTCATCCCCACAAATATATTGGCTCTGACTGCTTACATAGTCTGTGAGATGATTCCATTCCGCACTGCTCGGCACATGCCAGCCGTCAGGACAAATACCCTGTACTCCGCTGGGGCTGCTATTACTGGATTCTGCCTCGTTCATCACTGCTGCCCAGCTGTATAATAGTCCGACAATTGGTTTGGTCCAAGGAGAACCATTATTTTCGGCATACATCCAATATGCATTATCAGTGTTGGTGGGGAATGAATCTAAAATAGTTCCGTCAGGATATTTTGTGGTTCGTAAACTCTCTTTCATCCAGCATTGTGTCCCAATCCAAACGGTGTTATAAATATTGCCGTCGATGTCGGTGAGAGTAGGTGTGCCAGGGCAAGGCTGACCATCCACGATGGGGGTTTCAGAAAACAACAACACAAATGTTTGCGGGGCACTTTGTATTTGTGTGATGTGCTGGCTTTCGACCTCTTCACCGTTGAGGGTGGCGTACCCCACGTATTCCATCTGATCACCGAAGGTGAAGGGGTTGGTGGTGGTGCCACGGGTGTGGGATTTCGGTAGGGGCGAATAATCATTCGCCCCTACGGTACCCGTATATTCAATCCCATTCCCGTTCCCCGCACCGTTGCACACCATTTTGATGGACGACGTTTTGCCGTTTTGGCGGGCGGTCATCACGTAGGTGCCGGCGGCGGACAGGGATACGCGGAATTGGTGGGTGCCGGTCGGTAGGGGCGAATAATTATTCGCCCCTACAATGATCCGTCCGTTCCCATCCACAATTTCCAACGTCACCGCGCCCGCGTCCGCCACCGTCAGGTTCACGTCGGTGGTGCCGGTGAACGGGTTCGGGTTGTTCTGCGTAAATTGTAGAGACGTGGTGTACCGCGTCTCTGAAGCATCGTCAATGCCCGTAACATTCTGCATAATCAGCGTGGTGTCGGGCCAATAGATGGTTTCCTGCCACCCCTTGGTCTGGTTGGTGATGACCACGCGATCCAGTTGCATATAATGGTTGGCGGCATTCCGTCCCGTGAAGGTGAGGGTGACAGTCTGGGCGAAAGTCGTTACACTCATCAGGACTAAGGCAAGTATGCAGATTGTTTTTTTCATTTTATAAGGGATTTTGGGTAAAACATTGAAAATATTGTCTTGGCCTCAAAAAAAACGAGGTATTTTATAAATTTATTTGACGTGCAAAAATACACAATATTTATTAAATACCACGTAGGGCTGCCACATATTGGCAGCCCTACAAAACCATTAATTATGAAGCGGAGACCGCCGAAAGGTGTCCTCCGTTTGCTTTTCCCCTGAACGTCGTATCATTCTTGCACAAATAACGAAACTGACATGGCATCTATTTGTCATCAAAGACGCATTCCTATAAAAAACGCTGCAAGATATAACATGATTTCCACAATTTTTTTATCATTTATGGAATCATTCTTGTATTGATTTGCAGCGTATTTAGGGAGACAATAAGTGGGGGATATGATCACCTTCCCCAGCTGTCGCGGTCGAGACTGCGGAAATTAATGGCTTCTGAGAGATGCTCGGTGGTGATGGTGGGGCTGCCAGAGAGGTCGGCGATGGTGCGGGCCACCTTGAGGATGCGGTCGTAGGCACGGGCGGAAAGGCCGAGCCGGTCCATGGTGACCTTCATGAGCTGATTCCCCGCCTCGTCGATAGAACAATATTGGTGTAGCAACTTGGTGTTAACCTGTGCGTTACAGTGAATGTCGGGGCACGACCGATAGCGTTCGGCCTGAATATTACGTGCTCGGACTACTCTTTCGCGCACGCTTGAACTGGACTCGCCTGTCTGCTTTCGCAACAGTTCGTCGTTGCTGAGGGGTTTTACCTCCACGTGCAGGTCGATGCGGTCGAGTAATGGTCCGGAGATTTTGCCCAGATATTTCTGCACGACTCCGGGACCGCATGTGCAGGGAATCTTCGGGTTGTTGTAATTACCGCAGGGACATGGGTTCATGGCGGCGATAAGCATGAAAGAGGCGGGAAATTCGACGGTATATTTGGAGCGAGAAATGGTAATGTGACGGTCTTCGAGAGGCTGGCGCAACACCTCTAGGGTGGCGCGGTTCATTTCTGTCAGCTCGTCCAGAAAGAGCACACCGTTGTGGGCGAGGGAGATTTCTCCGGGCTGAGGATGCTGCCCTCCTCCCACCAGCGCCACATCCGATATGGTATGGTGTGGCGCGCGGAAGGGTCGGACGCAGATGAGAGACGAATAACGGCTCATCTTGCCCGCTACGGAATGGATTTTGGTGGTCTCCAGAGCCTCATCCAGTGTAAGTGGCGGCAAAATCGAAGGTAACCGCTTGGCCAGCATGGTCTTACCGGATCCTGGAGGACCTATCAAGATGACATTATGTCCCCCAGCGGCCGCGATTTCCAACGCCCGTTTGATGTTTTCCTGTCCTTTCACATCGGCAAAGTCGAACTCGTAATTGTTGAGGCTGTTCTGAAACTCCTGCCGGATATCAATGGTGGTGGGCAAAATAGGAACACCCTCGTTGAAGAAATCTATTACCTGCTTGATGTTTTCTACCCCTAACACTTCAATTCCTTGAACGACAGCTGCTTCGCGGGCATTCTGAATGGGGACTATCAACCCCTTTTTGTGGCGACGACGGGCCTCGATGGCCATGGGAAGCACCCCCTTGACGGGTTGCAGCGTGCCGTCAAGCGATAGCTCGCCCATAATAAAATAGTCCTCCACGATTTCCGACCCCTTAATTTGCTCAGAGGCGATCAGAATGGCTATGGCAAGCGTGAGGTCGAAGGCAGCACCCTCCTTCCGGATGTCAGCAGGTGCCATGTTGATAATGATTTTGCGAACAGGAATCTTGTAATTGTAATTCTTTAGAGCCGTGTCAATGCGGTGCTGGCTCTCTTTAATCGCACTGTCAGGTAATCCGACCAAAAAATAACCCACTCCGATTTCTACACTGACTTCAACGGTGATGGGGACGGCTGACACGCCCATCAGGGCGCAACTATGAGTTCGTATGAGCATGATGTGTGATGTTAGTTTGTGTTACTTTTAACATCACAAAAATACTATAGAAATTTTAAATGAAAATATATTGTTAATAACTTTTAATCCAAAAGTAAAAAATAGCATTTTTCAAAATTCTCCCCACTATAAATATCTTCTGTTTCAAATTGATTATTAAGAAGATTCATTCTTTTTCCCGTCCCTTTATCCAAAACCGCCACCACTTCTTTTGTGTCAACTTTATTAACAATCAGGAAACAATTGCCATTTTCTGGCATAGTCAGAAGCGTGATTTTGGAAGCATTTTGCAACTTTTGCAGCAAATCTTGAAGGGCGGAAAGGTCGTCGCACTCTGCCAAAATTTGATTGAGTATGATGCTGTTGGTATGAAATTCTTTCTTGGGTTTGGGAGGAATGGAAGGGTCATCGCCGGAAAGGGAGACGGGCTCCACATACTCGTTGCCGAAGCTGATGCGCACGGCACCACCGCCGTTTTCGTCGTTCTGGGCGCAAGCGAACATGATACCGAATGTGAGGAAAAAGATGAAAAGAGGCAGTACTTTATTCATGGTTACATCATTTTCTTATAATAATTGAATGGCGATAGCGGCGCAGGCTTCCGCGTCAGCGAGGGCATGATGATGCTTTTCGAGGTCGTAGCCGCAGTATTTGGCTACCGTAGGAAGCCGATGATTTTCAATCACATCGGGAGATGGAAGCAGTTTTTGAGAAGCCAACAAAGTACAGTAGAAGGGATAGTTGGGATAGCGCATTTTGTAGTGTTTGAAGGTGGTTTTCAGCACATTTTCGTCGAACGACTTGTTGTGGGCCACGAGGGGCAGACCTTGGATGAGCGGTTCGAGCTGGTGCCACACTTCGGGGAAGCGGGGGGCGTTGACGGTATCCTTGAGGCGGATGCCATGCACGCGGGTATAGAACCACGGGTAATATTCGGGGGTGGGTTTGACGAGGCTGTAGAAGCGGTCGGTAATTTGTCCTCCGCGCACTACCACCACACCCACGGCGCACACGCTGGTGTATTTCTCGTTAGCGGTCTCAAAATCAATAGCGGCGAAGTCTGTCATTTCATTTCAAAAAAGAGGCTGCAAAATTACAAATTTAATTTGATGTAGAGGGGGGGTAAAAATGCAGGGCTGTCATATTATGGCAGCCCTGCATTTGTAAAATCAAAAATGAAGGATTCCCTTATTTCTTGATGAACTTCTGAGTGGTAGTGCCGTTGGCACCGTTCAGGCGGACAAAGTAAACGCCGCTGTTGAGGTTGCTGACGTTGATCTGCATGCTGCTGGTAGCATTGGCAGTGTAAACGGTCTGGCCAAGGAGGTTCACAATCTCAAGGGTGTTGTAACCTTCAGCTTCCACATTCAGAACGGTGGTAGCGGGGTTCGGGTAGATGGAAACCGTGTTCATAGCTTCCTCTTCGATGCCCACATGGCTTTCGTCAATCGAAATGTTGTCGATCCACATTTCGGCGCCGTACATACCATAGTAGTTGAACATCAGCTTCACATTGGTCTCTCCAATCAGAGAGGTGAGGTCAACGGTAGCGCTCGTGATTTCCCAGTTTTCAAACTCTTCCTGGTCGTTTCTCATATCATAGATAGGAGTGGAGGAGAAGGTGGCACCATTATCGGTGCTGACATAAATGAGGAGGTTGTACTGTTCTTCCGGATCCTCATTGGTAACATAGTAGTAGCTTGCGATGAAGTCGAAAGTCAGAGCAAGGCTGGTGAGGTTGGTGGTGAGGTCGAGGGTTTTGGTAATCAATCTCTCATCCTGCTGTTCACCAGCAGCACCATAGTTGCAATAAGCCCAGGTGGATTGGTCGTTATCTGAAACTTCTGATTCCCAAGTCACTGAGTTGTTAGATTCGAGCGTCCAGCAAGCGGGCGGGAAGGCACCACCTTCGAAGTTTTCGGTAAACGGAACGGTACCGATATTGCCGCTACAATCAACAGCATTACCGTTCAAAGCAACGGTAGTATCGCTAGCGTTATCGGCTGAGAAAGTAACAACGCCGGTAATATCGCCAGCTTCAGTGGGGACGAAGCGGACATACAGAACATGCTGCTCGGAAGCTTCGGTGGCAGCGATGGTAGCGGTGGTGGAGAAGGTCACATTGTCGGCAGACACTTCAAACGGGGCCTCTGTGGTAGCGGTGATGCTGGAAGTAAGACCGTAGGTGAGCAAATTGATGGTTTTTGCGCTGGAGGTCACGCCCACGGGGATAGCCACGAAAGAAACACTGGTTTCATCGGGGTGGATGAACGGGGCAGGAGCCTCGCAGGTGTTCTGGATGGTGAGGAAGTTGCCGGCAGCGGGAGCGGCATCAGCGATGAAAACAGGGACCTGGAAGGGATCGTAGATGACGAAGCTGCATTCTGAATCGTAGCTGCCAGTCACCCAATTGAAGCTGCATTCGCCAAGCGGCAGGGCAACAAGAACCGTAGCATCTGTGCCTGAAGAGATCGTAGCCGTTTCCATCAAGGTCGTGCCAGAATACACTTCGATAGCGGCGCCGTTCCAACCGTCGCCAAAAGAGTCAAACATCTCAATGGAATATTCGCACAGGTTACCCACAAGTGCTCTGACAGTGCTTTGAAGGCCATCGCCAGCAGCGTTAACAGCATAAACGGTGTAATTGTAGGCGCCATCGGCGGGAATGGTGTTGTCGGTATAGCTCATCGCACCACCCACGGTCGGGTTGGTGAAAGAGTGGAGCAGTTCACCGTCGCGGTAAAGTTCCACAGAGGTGAGAGCGGTAAGGGCCTCGCCACCTACAGTGAGGGTGGGGTTGGTCCAAGCGAGGTCAGCGCTGAGGCCGTGGTTCGGGTCGGGAGTAGCGGTCAAGTCGCTGACAGCTGCGGGGCGCTGCAATTCTGTATCAGAATAGTTCAGCGGGCAGAAACCAGAAACCTGGGTGGAGAAAGCACCGATGAGGTTCAGCGTAGCACCGGCCAGATCAACGGCATACAGCTGTCCTTCGGAAGCGTCAGCGTTGTAGGCGGCCCAATACACGGTGTTGGTCTCGCGGTCAACAGCGATGTCCTGACCGTAGTTCACATTGAAACCGGCGGGAACCAGCTCGGTGAGGGTACCTGTAGTGGGATCCAGCTCATCAATACTTTCACGGCTTGCATTCACCACGATGAAACGGCCATCGTTGGTGATGGTCATGGCCATCATGAAATAATCAGCAGCGTCGGTAATAGACACCACCGGGGTCTCAACACCCGTAGCGGGATCAATGGTGTAAAGTGTGGAAGCACTTCCCAGCGACAGACCATACATGGTGTTGTTAGCATAGTTGTAAGCTACAGCACCTGAGTTGTTGCCCGTTCTGATAATCGTCTGCACACCCGTATTCGGGTTGATGGTACCAAATTGTCCGCTGCTGGAGGTGGCGAAGTAGTAGTTCAGGTTGAAGTACTCACAGGAGTTGGTGAACTCGCTAGCCGTCACACCATAGCTGGTAACGGAAGCAGGAGTTCCCAGGGTGAAATGGCTGAGGTCGGTACCGCCAACGGCCACGATAGCTTCAGTCTGCAAAGAGCGCAAAGCCACTTGGGCCGTTGTTTTCTTCACTTGCTTCTGCACGCGCGGAGCAGGACCGGCACTTTTCTGTGCATTCGCCATAAAAACGGCAAAACACAACACAAAAATTGCAAAAATCTTTTTCATAACTGATTGATTTTTAATTAATAAATAGGTTTATATACAATAATTCCAAGTTTAAAATATTATCCTGCAAAAATAGTCGTTTTTTTTCAAAAAACTGCTTTTAGACTCATAAAAATAGTAAAAGATTGTCAATTTCCAATTAAATTGTACTTTTGCAGCGACAAAACAGATGTATTCGGACTAAAAAAGCAAAAAAAATGTACGAAAAGAAGTTTATGATGGAAGCAATAGCATTGTCGCAGCGCTTTATGGAAGACGGGAAGGGTGGTCCTTTCGGCGCGGTGGTGGTGAAAGACGGAGAGATTATCGGACGGGGCAGTAATCGAGTGACGGCCAACAACGACCCGACGGCCCATGCTGAGGTGATGGCCATTCGCGAGGCCTGCCAGCACTTGAAGAGCTTCCAACTCACTGGTTGTGAGATATATGCCAGCTGCGAACCCTGTCCCATGTGTCTCGGCGCCATCTACTGGGCCCGTCCCGATCACATCTATTATGCCGCCCAGCGCGAAGACTGCTCGGAAATCGGCTTCGACGACTCGATGATTTACCACGAAATCGCAGTGCCCACCGACCAACGCAAGATTCCCACCGAGCAGCACGACCGTGAAGAGGCAGTCTCCGCATTATTCAAGTGGAAGAACTACCTCCATAAAATTCCGTACTAAAAATCCTTAATGAAAAAAATCTGTCTGCTTGCTATTTTATTCGTCTGGGCGGGGATTGCCTCCGCACAAGAGGTCTATTGGGTGTTTTTCACCGACAAGCAAGGACAGGAAACTGCGTTCGATCCGTATGCCTTTTTCGATGAGAAGGCCATCCAACGACGCGAAAAGTTGGGAATTTCGCTGCTCGACAGCACCGATTATCCGCTCAAAGAATCGTACGTATCTGCCGTTGCCCAACTCTCGGAGGAGGTGATAGGCGAATCGCGCTGGTTCAATGCGCTGGCAATCAGCACCTACCAGATTGACAAAATTCGCAGACTGCCCTTTGTGGCCTCTGTAGAACCCATTCAGTCGCAAATCACCTTTGCCGATACGCATTCTGAGCCGCAATCCCCAACCGCTGCTTCCGATTCGGCATGGCTGCTCTGTTCGCAGCTTCTCCGAATGCAGGGAGAGATGTTTGCTGCACGAGGCATCGACGGAACAGGCATCCGAATTGCCGTCATTGACGCGGGTTTCAAGA
>JAEEGL012319723.1_pt1 | contig 10569 bp, 10 predicted proteins | sample 9134231 | NCBI WGS metagenome assembly JAEEGL01 (sample SAMN16246548, study PRJNA631951) | gut metagenome | biome: gut microbiome; feature: rumen; material: fiber-attached | host: Bos | place: Iran: Karaj | collected 2018-10
AATGGGGATTTCCCCATGATCGAGAAACTAATTATGTGTTGCCATTTTTATGTGGCGGAAAGGAGTTTTATGAAAAAAGAGCAAAGGTACACCGCTCTCTATGAGAGACTGAGCCACGATGACGAGCTTCAGGGCGAATCCAACAGTATTTCAAATCAGAAACAGCTTCTCATGGAGTATGCGGTATCGCACGAGCTTCCAAGCCCGAGGCATTTCGCAGACGATGGAATATCCGGCACACGCTTTGACCGTCCTGCATTTCTTGAAATGATGGAAGAGATCGAGGACGGCAATATCGGCATTGTCCTTGTGAAAGACATGAGCCGCCTGGGCAGGGATTATCTGAAAGTCGGTCAGATCGTGGAGATGTTCAGACAGAAGGATGTAAGACTTATCGCCGTTAATGACGGCACCGATACCCTGCATGGTGATGATGACTTCCTGCCGTTCAGAAATATCATGAATGAGTGGTATGCCAAGGACACAAGCAAGAAGATTCGTTCCACCTTTAAGGCGAAGGGCGATTCCGGTAAGCATGTTGCAAGTGCCACGCCGTATGGTTATCTTAAGGATCCCGAAGATCATAATCATTGGATCGTTGATGAAGAGGCTGCCGAAGTGGTCAGACGCATATTTAAACTCACCCTTGAAGGCTACGGACCTTTTCAGATATGCAAGATACTTGAAGAAGATAAGATAGAGATCCCTGCATATCATATGCAGAAGTTGGGGATCGGCTTATGGAAAACGAGGGAGATCAAGTACCCTTACAGGTGGGGAAGCTCAACGGTTGCCAACATTCTCACTAAGAAAGAGTATCTCGGGCATACGGTAAACTTTAAGACAAGAAAGCATTTTAAGGACAAGAAGAGCCACTATGTAGCTCAGAAGTATTGGCAGATATTTGAGAATACGCAGGAGCCGATTATCGACGAGGAGACCTTTTACAATGCTCAGAAGTGCAGGACGGGCATTAAACGCTATCCCAATGGATGGGGCGCACCGCATCCGCTTGATGGGAAGATGATATGCCATGATTGCGGAAGTCTTATGTATTGTCACAGGACGAGCAATGGTAAGAAGGTGGCACAGTATGTATGTGCAAAATACGGAAAACAGCCTGTCGGGACTTATTGCAGTTCCGGTCATAGGATAAACGCTGAAGCGGTTATGGATATAGTGAGGGATACGCTCAGATACCTTAAAACCACTATCGAAGACAATCCGGAGGATTTCATCGAGCATATCACTCAGACGGAGACCGATAATCGCAACGCTGAAGCCAAGAAGAAGCAGGATCGCCTTAAGGTATGCCGCAAGCGTGTGGATGATCTTGAAAGGCTTATCTGCAAGATTTATGAGGATAATGCTTTGGGGAAGATGCCCGAGAGCAGGTATGAAACCCTTATAAGACAGTATTCTAAAGAGCAGGGCGAGCTTAACGAAGAGATTGACGGTATCGAGGCTTTTCTTTCAGAGGTTGAGGAAAATCGTAAGAGCGGCAAGAGGTTTGTGGATCTTATGTCCAGATACAATAACTTTGACGAGATCACGCCTTTTATGGTCAATGAGTTCATTGATCGGATTGAAGTTCATGAGAGGGATAGAAAGGGATCTATTCAGACTACGCAGAAGATTGACATTTACTTCAACTTCATCGGGAATTACAGTATGCCGGAGAAAGAGCTTACCGAGGCAGAGAAAGCCGAAATTGAGCGCATGGAGGCGATAAAGGACAAGCGCCATCAACAGTATGTTTTACGCAAGGAGAGAGGCTCACAGAAGAGATGGGAAGAGAAGTACGAGCCGAGAAGAAGAGCGAGGATGGCGCAGCTTAAAGCAGAGAACCCCAACACTTACGGGATCCCTGCCGAGGAATATGATAAGGAGCATTATTCGAGACAGAGCGTAGTATTGGCAGAGTCCGCAGTACCAAATTTTTAAAAAGTTCATACGATAGTTATCGAGATAACTGATAGCAGAAAAGTGTTAATGGAGAAGATTTCATTAGCACTTTTTCATTTGCTGTTTTTACGACAGTTATCGAGGGATGTTTCCTTTCTTCCTTTCCTGCCCTTTCCTTTTCTCTCTCTTCTTCCCCCTTAGAAAGAAAAGCGAAAAGAAAGAACCAAAGAAAAGATAAAAGAAAGATATACCCCTATTATTTTACTCTTATCCTATCCCATCCTATCCATCATTCCTTCCGTTCCCGACAGTGGGAATGATAGAGTGAGCAGTTCTGTCGGTCAGTCCGTCAGTCAGTTTTATATAAATCAATATGTTTATTGCCTATATAAGGCAGAAAGGAGCAATTATGCAGAAAGACAAACAAATGGACATTATCGCTGATTATTACATGGCACTTGGGAAGTATTCCCCGAACGAGAAGTACAGTGAGAGCAATGTCAGGGTTTACACATCACCGGAGAGCGACTGCTGGCTTGTCCTTGAACGCAAGGGGGAGAATGCCATACAGGCACGCATGACGGACGAGACCGGAAAAATCATATCCTGGGACAACTACGAGGTAATGAATGTTGCCGTTAAGCAGATCGAGGCTATTCGGGTATCTGTCAGCGGACGCAGTGAGATACTGTTTACCCCCGCAGAACTGAGGGTAATTGAACGCTATGGAGACCTTGACCGGAATACCACGAGAGGCAAGCTTGATATCCTGCTTGAAAGGTTCAAGGACGATGGCACAAAGGAGAGTGCACAGGCGGTTATTGATAAGCTTGGGAGGATATCGGATAAGTCCTATGCAGATCTTTATTCCGTCAGACAGCGGAAGATGGAAAATGAGAAAGAGTTTAGCATGGAAAACCGCTTTAAGGTGGCACGAGAAAAGGCGGAGAAGCACAATGCAGAGGTCAAGAACCTTGTCGTGGAAAGAAGAAAGGGAAAGGGGATCGTGCTATGAGAAAAGGAATTGATTATGCGGATCTTTGCAGATATGACAAGGCTTTCCGTTATGTTGCAGATGTGGTGGTGTATTCAGATGCTTTTGCCCTTGGAAACAAAGGCGATCGTTTGAGACTTGTGGTATCCGATTATGGTTTTAACAGGCTTTTAAAGGATTCCTTGGACGGTCTCATTGATATCGAGGCATGGAGCCTTACAGTGCAGGCGTTTAATTATCCGGATATTACGGACGAGGCGATTGATAAGGATATCAAGCGCAAGAAAGCTATGCTGATAGAGGCTTTTAAGACTGGAAAGCCTCTGCCGGAAGAGATAAGGAGAATGATCCATGAAGCTGACACGATATGAGCAGGAGACGATCATCAACTTTAATGCCGGAGATCAGACTGCCACCCTTTACACCCGTGATCCTGCCGTTATGAGAAAAGTTGATGCGTTAGTTATCGAGTATCCCGATACCTTCAAGTGCATAGACGAAACAGATATCGACAAGAGCTATGAGATGCCCAAATCTGCCGTTACTTATCGTAAGCCGAGAAGGTTATCAGAAGAGCAGAGGGAAGCATCAAGGGAAAGATTGAATAAAGTGGTCAATCGAAAATATACTTAAGTAGAATTAAATCAATTTAAAATTGACTAATATATGAAAGAGTGATAGTATACACTCATAGGAATTCGTACGCTTGCAAGAACAATGAGGAATTTATTTATGAAGCAAATAGGTGATGTTATTGCAGCAAAAAGAAAAGAAATAGGGCTGTCTCAGGCGGATTTAGCAAGCAGGCTGCTAAATTATGATATCCACATCAAAAATGCGGCAGTTAGTTCATGGGAGAAAAACGTTAATACTCCTACGGCATACCAACTCCTTGCGCTATGTGAAATCTTAGGTATACGAGATATATATTCTGAGTTTATCGAATGCGTCGATAATGGAATCCTCTCAGGGCTTAACGAGGCGGGCAAACAGCGTGTTATAGAGTATATAAAGCTTTTAAAACAGTCGCCTGAGTTTATTGAAAAAGATGATAAACCTCAAAAAAACGTCCAATTCTATAGAAAAATGCCTGTCGCACTTCTGCCCGCATCAGCTGGATTGGGTGAATTGGTAGGGGATGAGATGTTTGAGGAAGTTGAAGTGAATGAAGGTGTTCCGGATGTAGCTGATTTTGGGGTGAGGTTATCGGGAAACAGCATGGAACCCACTTTTCATGATGGGCAAATAGTATGGATAGAAAAAAAGGATGTGGTTCAACCTGGTGAGATCGGCCTTTTTTTCCTAGACGGAATGACATATTGCAAGCGTCTGATCAAAGATGGGAAAAAAACCTATCTGGCATCTGAAAATAAAGAGTATGAACCAATACAGATTCATAGTAATAGCGATATAAAGGTGTATGGCGTTGTGGTTAGCGAATACAAAGGGAGGATAAAAAAATGATGTGGGAGAACGAAGTAAAAAAGGTATTTTTGAGTTATTTAGATTGCCAAGGGTATTCCTTGTCTGAAGATAGCGTTGATGAACTTGTTGAAATATATCTTGATTGCCAAGAGTGGGAAAATGATAAACTTTTGACGGGGGAGACTGAAGTAGAAATGATCGACTGGATTAAGCATACAAAGGAAGTTGAAAGGCTATCTTCGCGTGTTGAAGAGATAGACATGATTAAAACTCTTGTGGGCATGTATGCGAAATCTGCGAAAGTGTTCAGAAATGGCAAAGAAATAATCGAAACAAGGATTGACATAGCGAGTTAAAAACTATAACATTGCATATGTTAAAATAATACATTGCGAGGGATTAACTGTATGCCACAAACAATATGGTTCAAAGATGTAAATGATTACTATTCTGATAAGGTCGGAATAGAGATCAGGAAGCAAGATGAGCTTATTGAGCAAGAAAAAATGCTCATAGAAAAATCGGGATTAGATAAGTTTGCTCCGGTGGAGACATGGACTGCGCTAGGAACCAATCAGCAGTTAGCTTATGGTACACATGGGATATTTCGGTATTTTGGGAAATTTCCACCCCCAATTGCAACATATATGATTAGCCAATTCACTAAAAAAGGTGATTTGGTTATTGATCCAATGTGCGGTAGCGGAACTACTGCTTTGGAAGCCGGCATCATGAATCGTAAGTGTGTTGTAAATGACTTGAATCCATTAAGTATTCTGTTATCAAGAGTTAAAACGACGAAAATAAGCGAAGACATGCTTCGTGAGAAACTGGAGTTTTTTAAGGCAAATTATAAACCACTATCCAAAGATGAATATGATTTTGTCCCTGTTGCATTAAAGGATCCTGATCATTGGTTTTTACAAGAAACGTCAGATTCCTTGCGTGGAATTAAGTATTTGATAGAACAGGAAAAAGACGAGAAGATAAGAGATTTTCTTAATATTGTATTTGCTGCGACTATTAGGAGAGTGTCTAGAGCCACTACACAGCAAGGCAGATTGTTTCTTGATGTTGAAACAGCTTTAGAAGATGCGTTTCCTACTTTTGAGAAGAGATTCGAAATTGGCATAAAAGGACTTGCAGATATTCCTGAGGTAAAGGATATAGAATACTATAATGTTGACCTCAAGGATCTTAGTGCTCTCGATCATAAAGGCAAAGCTCAATTGGTTATACTGCATCCGCCTTACTTTAACTCTTATAAGTACTCAAGTGTAAACAGCCTAGAAATGGGTTGGTTAGGATTTAATAGAAATGAGTATAACAAGAAAGAAGTAAGAGAATTCTTTAAGGTCGGAAAACCGGAGAATTATGAAAAGTATGTAGATGACATGACTATCGCCCTAAATAATGCATTAGAAATGCTTAAGAAAGGCGGCGTGCTTGGATTAATGATCGGCGATACTATGATGAAAGGGTCATACATTCAGGTGACTAAAAGCTTATTGGAAAGACTTGATCAGGATAAATATGAAATATTCAAGGTTGCTATTCGTGTTCCTAAGTACACGGAAGCAACTTGGGTGGCTAGTCAGAGAAGGGATTCCGAGAATATAGGAATTACGTTATCCGACTATATTGTACTTATAAGGAAGAAGTAAACCATGGAAAAATATGATGCCGTTATAGCAAATACTCATACAGCTGAATACTCGATGCATAAGTATTGGGCAAGGAAACCCCATAATGTGCTATCGTATTTTATTCAAAAGATTGTTCCAGAGAATGGATGCGTTTTGGATCCTTTTTGCGGAAGCGGAGTAGTCTTGCATGAGGCAAGAAAACTTGGAATGAACGCATATGGATTTGATGTCAATCCAATTGCCAATCTTATTACATCCGTTTTGATTGATCCTCCTAAAGTTCAGGATTTTAGAAAGGTCATGGATAAGCTTTTCGAGGAAGTTGAAGAGGAAATATCTGAGTTTTATAAAATTGGTGACAGAAAAATCAAATATGTTGTTCATGAAGTTGTTGTAGAGTGTCCTAATTGTAAAGATGTGGTTCCGTTTACAAAGGCAGAAGTTCAGGGACGAAGCAAGAAATGTCCTTCTTGTGGTCAAGATCTTAGATATAATCTCGAGAATCTTAAATCAACAAATATAGAGAAGATTTTCTTTGAAAACGATAAGGAACCTAATACTGATAAGGATCTGTTATGCCAGCAAAAAGCATCATCGGAAACGAGATGCTTTAATGTTTCGGATGAGTATGACCATGAATTTGCTACCAATAGGAGAATACTTGCCTTTGAGGGAATGAAAACCTCGGATTTATTTACTAACAGAAATTACTCTATATTATGTCATATTGCAGATAAAATATATGAAATCAAAGATGATAGAATTAGAAATGCTGCAATATTGCTGATGACAGCAAGTGTGGCGCAGTGCTCAAGACTTATTCCAACAAGGAATAATCTTTCAACCGGTGGGCCTGCATGGAGCGTGCCGGGCTTCTGGGTTCCAGCAGAGCATTTGGAAACCAACCCGATAATTCATATGGAGGCAAGATATAAGAAATTCATCAAGGCGTTGGATGAAATCAATAGAAGCAATTATCCCGCTACAGCATATGTTGAAAAAAAAGATGCAATTGAAGGAATGAAACAATTTAGAGAAAGGGGATTGAAGGCTGATCTGATATTCTTTGATCCTCCGTACGGCGACAGCGTTCCGTACCTTGAGTTTTCTACTATGTGGAATAGCTTTTTAAAGGATGTTCCGAAACCAGATTGCGATATAAGTGTGAGTGACAGAAAACCCAAAAACGAAGCGTGGGGAGAGTACAACAGTTCACTGTATGAAGTCTTAAAAGAGATTAGTATCACTCTTTCTGATGCCGGAAAGCTTCTGATAACCTTCAACAATAATGATATGAAGGCGTGGGAAGCGCTAATAAGCGGATTACAAAAGAATCATCTTGTATGCGAGTATGTAACTTATCAGGTTCCAGCGGTAGTATCATCTAAAGCCCAGTTTTCTCTAGAGGGTAGTTACATCAGCGATATATATTCTGTTTATAGACATGATATATCTTCAACCCCTACATCGGATTTAAGTGTAATTTCAGATGCGTTATGCAGGGCGGTTGAAGCTCGAAATGGTGAAATCGCAAAGAACCTAGTAAACAGAGTCGTACTTCTAGAGTGGTTAAGAAATAATATAAGTGTAGAACTACTGCCAGAAAAGGATGCGATAATAAAGAACTTATTTGAGGAGAAAGGAAGCAGATATATTTATCGTCTGCCGCTTTCTGCGAATAGGTTTGACCTAGAAAGCAACACACGTAAGGCTGCTAAGGATATTCTCTCGTCTGGGCCTTGTGATTGGAATGAATTGTATAAAAATATAGCCATTCAGTATGCTGATTATGGATTCTTGGATCCCAATGAGTTACGAGCATTACTGAACGGCCATATAATAATTGAAAACAAAAGATGTATATCCTATGTTGATTAGAGTGTAGGAAGGTTAAAACTATTTCCGATGGCATCTGGTGTGATAGCTGGCTTGGCTCCATAGGTTTTACTACAGAAAAAACACTGAAGACCATCGCCTTTTCGCCTGGTTTCAATTCCGATTATTGCATCTTTGTTTAGTTGAGGGTACTTTTTCATGCATTGATAGTATTCGTTAAAAGTATTAGAGCGCTCAATCTCAGAAGTGGGAGCTTCGGCTCCCCATAGTAATCCGGTAAAGACAGGATACTTTGATCGTTCACCCCAATAAGGGTTAGAACCGCAGCCTTTTAGAATAGATGTAAGCGTGTCTACTACTTCAACGGATTTTTCAGCTTGGTCTCCATAGGTTAGTTTCTCTATGGAGTCTTTTGCTTCTACGATGATTATTATTTTGAGTTTATCATTTACCAAAATAATGTCAGGGCGTGTTTCTTCTAATTCGAAGCGGTATACCTCGCCTTCCTTACCTGATTTATTCAATCCTTTGATGGTTTTCCAAGGACCGGCAGTTGGATTTGTGAAGGCAACATACCAATCATTATCACCTTTGCATATGATTTCAAAAGCCCAACGAGAGATTTCTTCCGTTAATCGAAAACTATACATATCACATTACCTCCTGTGTACTGAGATTAACTGCTACACCTGAATTGAAGATTATATAATCTGTCAGTTCTGTCATGAGGGTCATACCCTTATTGACTGCAGCACCATGGGAGGTTATAGCTTGCGTATGTACTTGATGTGGGAAGTAAGCAATAACCATTCTACGAGGGTTGTCGAATTTGCCAAAAGCAGTTGAGTAGGCTGATAATTGTCCGGTAAATGGATCTCCAAATAATCTGCCAGGCTTCAAGCTGTTGCTAACATAAACAAAAACCGGAAGATCGTTTTCTAACTTGTTAAGATGTCCTTTTAGGCGGGGATAAGCTGCAATAATGGATTCATATAACTGGTTCCAACTATCATACAGATATACTATATTTTTGGCTGTAGTAACATGACGACGATCTCCACCATTTCCGGTAAGCGGAAAGTCTTTGATATCCATAGTGAACTTTGCTGGCGGATTAAGACCTTTTGATCTGGCAAACAAAGCTTTTTGCTGCTCTATCCATCCTTTTATTTGCGCAGTTGAAGGTGGACGACCAGATCCGGCGTTGTCTGATAGATAGTAGGCGCGACCACGGTTAATATCTTCTTCAAATTTGGCGCAAAGTGGATCGAATTTTATTAAATCTTTGCCTTTCCATTCAGCGCGAATATTTGACGGTACATCTTTTATTAATGGCCATACAAGTAGTCCTTGTATGTCTTTTTTATTTTTGATATTACCTACAGCAATTTCAGAAAGAACACGAGGAGTTTCAGGGTTCGTTACAAGTTTTTGGCTCGGGAGAAAATCTATGATGTTTTCCCATTGAGAATTGATAAAATCAAGCATCTCCTTATATTGATCTTTGAGCAAAGGAGAGAGATTGTTCAAATCTGGCAAGCCAGATGTGTAGTTCTTTAATATTTCAAAAAGAGACTGAAATAGTAAGTGAACACCTGATCCGCTGCTGTAATCTTCAGGATTATCTATATCAGAATAATGCAAAACCATACATGGAGTTTCACGTAATATTGATAGTTTTAAAGCTGCAATTGATGGCCAGATGGAGTCCCTTCTTACTCCGCCATCCTTGTGTACGCCGAATTCACTGATTAAGTACCAATATGGGATACGAAGCCTGGCACTACCATATTGCCGCTCGCATCTTTGCATAGCTTGATTTCCAGTTGGTGTTGCAGCGGTTTCTTCAACTGCAAATAAAATCTTTTTGTTAGTAGCACTGTATGCTATAAAATCAGGTTTGCCCCATTCAATTAACTCTTTGATTTTTGCCGGAAGAGGACTCCAAGATTTGTATGATCCAAATACAAGAAGTTCTATTTCATTGTCTTTAGATGAAAACACATAGTGAGGTTGCAAACCACGAACATAATCTTTGGTAATGGTGTAACCTTTTGAAGAGGCTATTTGAGATAAAAATGAGCAGCACCAATCACCCTCATGAAAACTATCTGCCCATATCTCAATACATTCTCTTTTCATATAGTAACCTCCTAAATAATAATGGATTAATTACTTTGACTCCTTTTTGAGTAGTAAATAAGCATCAATATCAAGTGCAGAGGCGATGTTTTCAATGTTATCAATTGAAATATTGCGACGCTCTCTTTCAACAGCACTTATATAGGTACGATGTAATCCGGCCAAGTCAGCAAGAGCCTCTTGGCTTAAACCTTTTTCGGTACGGTATTTTCGCACATTTGTAGCTAAAATATGTATTAGACTCATTTCATAACACCTCATTTTAAATTATAAAAAATGTAGACAATAAGTCCACAGACAATAAGTCACCATTGTGGATTATAGCATGCACATAAGATGTGAACATATGAACAGTGACGAAATAGTTTCGCCACTGTTTTTTATGTATAGCAGGATTCAAAAGAAGAAGCAGAAAGGAGATTTCAAAATGACAGAACAGGAAAAAATGACAAAGGTTGACCGTGCAGCAGAGAAGGTGAAGCGGGCACAAGCGGAGTACAGAAAGGCAGTCCGTGAGGAAAAAGACAAGGAGCGAAAAGCTCAGGATCGTCACAAGTATATGATGGGCGGTTGTGTGCAGAAATACTTCCCCGAAGGGCTTAATGTATTCGACTTCAACGA
>JAEEGL012529712.1_pt1 | contig 10569 bp, 9 predicted proteins | sample 9134231 | NCBI WGS metagenome assembly JAEEGL01 (sample SAMN16246548, study PRJNA631951) | gut metagenome | biome: gut microbiome; feature: rumen; material: fiber-attached | host: Bos | place: Iran: Karaj | collected 2018-10
CATTGGCGGTCCCATCTGGTGGGGCACGTATCCGCAGGTAATGTTTACCCTGTTCCGTGACATCAACCTGGACGGAAAGACAGTCATCCCGTTCACCACACACGAAGGCAGCGGGCTTGCCAACACTGTGCAGGACGTCAAGAAAGCCTTCCCAAAGGCCAACGTCAAGCCCGGCTTTGCCATCTATGGCCACGAGGTCCGCACAGGCCGTGCCAAAGTGGAGAAATGGCTGAAGGGATTAGGCTGGTGAATTTGATTCTATCGGTGTAAAGCATCAATGAATCGCTGGATCTCCAGCAGCCCTGCCATGAACCGAAGGTTCGAGATTCGGAGTGTTTGGTCTACTACTTTAAACGCCAACAGATTTCAACCTGTTGGCGTTTTTTCTTGATAAAGGAAAACCTTGGCTATAGTTCATCCCTACAGCAGAGCCTCGATTTCAGCCTCCAGTTCCTGAGGTGTCACGACAGGCTCGAAACGGGCCACGGCGCGACCTTTCCGGTCAATGAGGAACTTGGTAAAGTTCCACTTGATGTTCGGGTTGGATGCGTAGTTCGGATCCTGCCTGGAAAGCATCCCATCCATGAACTTGCCTGTGTCGCTGTCGCCGAACCCGTCGAAGGGCTTCTCGGAGTACAGCCACTTGAAGATCTCATTGGCATTCTCCCCATTGACATCGGACTTGGCCATCAGCGGGAAAGTCACGCCATGGTTCAGGCGGCAGAATTCTTCGATCTCTTCGTTGGTGCCGGGCTCCTGATGGCCGAACTGGTCACAGGGGAAACCGATGACCACCAAGCCCTTCTCCTTATACTGTTGATAAAGGGCCTCCAGCCCATCGTACTGGGGTGTGAAGCCGCACTTGGAAGCCGTATTCACGATGAGAAGCACTTTGCCTTTGTAATTGGCAAAGCTCAGCTCCGATCCCTCGTTGGTCACCGCGGTAAAATCATATACCTTGGTCGTTTGTTGTGACTGGCAGGCAGTAAAGAGCAATGCCATACCCAGGGCCACAAACAGGAGAATCCGCCTGACCTTAATCATTCTTACTGATTGCTTACGGTCGATTTGACAAACTGGCGGAAGTCTTCGATGTCTTTGCTGTCCGGGTGACCGCTGTGGACGGGGCCCATCGAGCCTTTACATGTGAATTCGGCAGTGCTGACTGTAATTCCGCGGGCTTCCAGGGCCTTGCGCATCTGGGGAACGGGCGAGGGGATTATGGCGGACGAACCGAAGCAAACGACCTGCTTCACCTTGTCAGGGGTGAGAGTTGCGATGAAGTCCAAAACGGCTCCGTTAACTTTGCCGAGGAAAACACCTGCGCCAAGATAGAGCGTATCAACGGGTTCCGTGAGCGGAGTATCGACCGTGGCGGCCTTTGCTCCGACAATGTCCTCAATGGCCTCAGCCATTTGTTTGGAATGACCAAACTTACTGTAGAATCTGATTGCAGTACTCATTTTGTTTATTCTTTATTGTTCAAAAGATGTTCAACTTCAGCACGATGCTCATACAAAGCACAACCTCCTGAATGCTCTCCTCCTACCAGATGTGCGTCGCGCAACTTGCGGAAGAGCGGCGAAGACAACGCGCCTTTGACTCCCAGACTTAGCACATTGCTGTCCGAGAAGGGGGAGAAAGGGCACGGCTCGGCGCTGCCGTCCGGTCCGATATGGAAGAAGCCCCTTCCGGCAGCCAGGCATCCGCCCATGTGCTGCTCGTCACCCGGGAAGGAGATAATAATCATTTCCGGATAGCGTTTCCGCTGATGTGCCTGAACTTTTTCCATCATCTCCAGATCCGCTTCGCCGAACGCCAGGTATTCAGTGCCCGGCTCAGTCGGTACGTACTCGACGTAGATGATGAGCTTGCAGCCTATCGCGCGCAGATTATCGACAAAGCCATCGGAGGTCACGAGCCCGAAGTTCTCCGTGGTCACAGTGATGCTGGTGCCGAAAAAGAGATCCTCGGCGTGCAGCATCTCCGCCGATTTCATGGCGCGCTGGTACATCCCCTTACCGCGCCGCTCGTCGGTCGTCTGCTCCAGGCCCTCGATACTGATAACCGGGATCATGTTCAGGTGCTGCTTGAGGAAGTTAATGTAGGAAGGACCGATAAGCGTTCCGTTGGTAAAGATAGGGAAGATCATATCTTCCACCTCCGCCACACGTTCCAGGATATCCCGTCGTATCATTGGTTCGCCGCCGGCCAGAAGGGCAAAATTAATTCCCAATGAGGAGGCTTCTTCGAAGATGTTCTTCCATTGTTCAGGCGACAATGACGGTTTCTGCGAGCCCGGATTATCGGAAGCGATTCCGTTCGCCCTGGCATAGCAACCTTTGCAATGCAAGTTGCAGGTAGTCGCTATGGAGCAAATGAGGAAGGGCGGTACGTCCACGCCTTCTTTCTTCTGTACCTGACGCCGGCGTTTTTCAGATTTCAGGAAAGTCTGCTGCAGGCGCCATATAGTCTTTGCCTCGAGCGGATTGCCCAGTACGTTGCGGTACGCCTTCGCCATAATCCGGCGGATGGCTTCACTCATGTAAGATTGTAGATTTATGTCGTTCACGATACAAATATACAACAATACTTTTATATCGCAAGCGATATTTCAAAAATCTGAAAAAAGTTTTATCTGGTAAGCATATAGCCTGCTATTTTTATGAAAAATGCGTCTTTTTCGTCAGGATGAGAGATCCGATTTCTTTTTGTTAATCAGCGCATCTATATCATTTTCAACACTTTGTAAGTATGCGTCAAGCTTCGCAAGGTCTTCAAAAAAGTTCGAGGATTTAGCTGTTTGGTCTACTAAACAGGCCAGCCATTGAGGCTGGCTTTTGTGTTTAGTAGCGGCGGCTCCGTTGCTTCGGTTTTCTTGCGAAAACCTCGCTGACACTCCGCCGCGGCGCCTGAAGGCGCCTTGTTACCTTCTTTCGTAGTACTTGAGTTTTTCTCGTTGTACACGAAGACTACGATTCTGCGAAAAGTTCGAGTTTGTGAGAATCCGTTTTTTTGTCAGTGGAACCTACATCTCCCGGGAATCGGCTTCCCAGTCGTAGTCAATTTCCTGATCCGGACGTTCATCCATTGCCGGGTCGAATTCCTGAACGGGGCATAGAAGTTCGGCTGCTGTCATTTCCTCGATGATCTCCTGGATATGGCCCGGCAGTTTCGGATAGAGATTGTAGCCGATCTGATGCTCCAGCCAGTTGACGCTGTGACTGTAATCGTAGATGCGTTTACTTTCCACGATCCCTTCCGGTGGGATCACGAACGCTATGGATTTCCACCCCAGGCTGCTACGGGTTTTCTTGCACACGGCAATAAACCATCCGCCTTTAAAAGGGCCATAGACAATATCAGCAGTGCCTTTCGGCTTTTGCACCGCCCAGTTGCGGCATAGTTCCAGGATAGCACCCAGATGCTCAGGTACGGAGGGACTGTCAGCTTTCATCTCCCACATTGTCCAGTTAGGAACGGCCAAAACCGAATCGAAGCCCTCCCAGCGTTCTTCCCTGTATCGGATAATGGCGTCAATTCGATTATCCAGTCTCTCGGGAAGACCTAACGAAGGAAGATGCTTCCGACCCATCCTTGATTGAATTTTTGCAGGACTGAGAACCTCCTGCGCTGAAAGCGGGAGGGAAAGAATTACAAGAAATACTCCAATGTAAAGAACCCTGTTCACTGCTATTTGTCGACGAAAAACTCTTTCAGTGGCTGATACCCAAGTTCTGCCATCAGTTTGTCCCAGTTGTGGGGCAGTTCAACCTTGACCGTAGCATATCCGCCGCCGGGCATGGTCTGCACCTTGTTACGGGCAGCATCGCCGGTGATGAGGAAGGCGGTCATTCCACGCTTCATCGTGGGGATGGTCATCTGCTCGCTTTCAGGAGAATCATACCACTCCGGAGTTGGTGTCATTTCTCCACCCTCATCTTTGCGGATATGGCCCTGGTACTGCCGCAGATTGTGCTTTCCTCCATCTTTTGCTCCGCCTGGATTGGCGTAATAGTTGGCAAAAGCCCTTTCTTTAACCGGCCGGCGGGATTCATCGATCAGGACCTTCTCCAGTGCTTCCGGACTCTTGTACTTTCCGGCAAGTATAGCCGCTACCGGTTCGGTCATCAAGATTGTGCGGAAGGTGAACTGGCGGCCGCTGCCCAGGGCGAACTGGCTGCGCTCGCTGATGTCCCAGGCGATAAGTTCCATCACTTTCTGAGGATTGGTTGTAGAAGGTGCCATATTATTACCCCAGAGCAGCGTAGAACCAAGGGTGATGGTGTTGTCATTGAGGTCGAATCCCTTGCGGACGTGATAAGGCTTCCAGCCGATGCGAAGGCAGGCGGCATCGTCCTCTACCATACACCAGGACATCGGATAACCGAAGGTCCCCATCCTGTCCTGCTTTACATAATAGCCGCAGAGGTTCATCAGCGCCAGATTCATAAAGCGGCCGATGGCCATATTGGCAGCCTCGTTGATCTGTCCCTGGCCGCTGTCAATGCCTAATTGCCGTGCAATCGGACCATTGAGCCAGCTGTATGGGATCCAAGCGTGTGTACTGGCCAGGGTGCGGCGGAAATTACCGTCTCCAAGGCCCTTCGTCAGCGCAATCAGAATAGGCATGTATTCCGGTTTACAGCCCGCCATAACGGCATTCACAGCCACGTGCCAGACCTTGGTATCCCTATGTGCAATAGGAAGAATGGCGACGGTCTCATCCCACTTCATATCGGTATATTTCAGGAAAGATTCCACTTTCTCGAAGGTTGGCGGAACGATGGGGAGGCCGTCAGACCATTTCATCTCCTTGAAGTATTCGTTGACTTCATCCAGCGTGCCGAAGAAGGTATCGTCACGAATGTCTCCCTTGTTTCCGGAAATGCCGGCCGAACGCTCTTCTTCGCTGATGGGTTTGGTGAGTGCCTCCACAATCTGCGGCCATAGAATCTCGCGCGTATTCTTAATCAGTTCATCGGCAGTATGAGTAGCAAATGCCCCCGGATACTGCGCCACCCGCATCACGGGAACACCATTGTTGAGGGCCGTATATTTGGCCTGGTCCACGAAGCCGGGGCCGGCGATAATTACCGAAGGAATACCCAGATACTCAGCGGCGATGCAAGACCCTGTCTCTTTAGGCGTGCAAAGTCCGCAGCCGCCGTTGCCGGAAATCACGGCATCCACACCCATCTCCTTGAGATTGGCTTGAAACTCTTCCTTGGCTTTGCGAGTGACGCCAGGTGCCGGATAAGGTCCGGCGATTCCGATCTCATCCAACAGGATCACTTTTGCCGATGGATAATGCGCCAGAATGAGCCGTTTGATTTCCGGGTGGGTAACACTTGTCATAAAGCTCACACCAACCACAGCAATGGTCTTGCCGTCCAGTGTCTGGAGCCTCGGAGCCTGTTGAATCAGTTCTACAGATGACCTGCCGACGGGACTGACTACGGCAAAGCCGGGTTCTTCCTTTACTACAGATACCGGAGTTGAGGTCGTTTTCTTTGTGGAAGCAGTTGGTTTTGTCTGTGCCGGTTTCGTGGTAACGGCAGAAGCAGTTGCCGGCGGAGCATCAGCCAGTTTGCAGGTTTCGTCACATACGATGCGCTGGGCATTCATTTCAAGACAAAAGAAAGAGCAAGCTAATGCTATAACAATGGTTCGAAGCGGATGAGATTTCATACGGTTTTGGAATTGAGTCTAAACATTAGATGCAAAAAACAAGCAAAGGTTAAATCCGCTTCTATCATATTATTATTTTCCTGATTTTCAATATATTGTGAAAATCTTTCAACCTTCAGAAGGTCCTCCAGAAGGTTCGAGAATTTACCCGTTTGGTCTACTATTTAAAAATGCTAACTGATTAATTACAAATCGGTTAGCATTTATCTTTTGTATGTTTCCAGTTGATTCTGGAGGTGTGTGTGTCGACAGGACGACACCGAATCCGAATTAACCAACTAAACGCTTTTCCCAAGTTCGTACGCCTCTTCCAGTTTAGTGTTGCCGGAGATTTCCCGCGGATCATTGACACCGCCGCAGAAGAGGTGGCTCTTTAGAGTTGCTTTTTCATAGCAGTCTATCCAGCCTTGCAGGCCGCTCTCGGCACGCTTTGGCGTGTGTTCTTCGTCCTCGGCCGCCGTGGTCAGCAGATAGATGTCCCTGAACTTGTAATCTTTGGGGTACATCGCATTCATACGGTCGATGAGCGTCTTCATCTGGCCGGACATCTCATAGTAATAGATGGGTGTCGTCCAGCATATTACATTAGCATTGAGGACTTTGTCCATGATAGCAGGAACATCATCCTTGAAAACGCACTCGCCGGTCTTTTGGCAGGACAAGCAGCCAATGCAGAACTTGATTTCCTTACCGCGCAGGGAGATGAACTCCACTTCATGCCCTGCGGCTTTTGCTCCTTCTGCAAATCTTTCCGCCAATGCATTGCTGTTGGAACCAGGACGTAGGCTGGTTGATATAACCACAACTTTTTTCATAATGACAACGACGGTGAAGTTATTTCAGATTCTCTTTGAAGAAGGATTCAATCTTGTCGTAAGGGATCACGCCAGCTACGTCATCATAGAGGTCGATATGGACAGCTCCGGGGATGATAAGGAGTTCCTTGTTGCTACCGGTAAGAAGACTATAGGCGTACTCGCTGAAATAGCGGCTGTGAGCCTTCTCGCCGTGAATTAGGAGCACGGGGTTCTCGATTTCACCTGCCCAGGCCAAGAGGGGTTGGTTCAGGAAACTCTGGCAGCCGATAACGTTCCAGCCGTCGGTGGAGTTGCCGCTGCGGGGGTGATAGCCGCGAGGACACTTGTAATAGGCGTGATAATCCTTGACGAACCAGGGCGCATCCTCCGGGAGCGGGTCGACTACGCCGCCAGCACGCTCGTATGTGCCTGATGCATAGTCCTTCGTCCGCTGGGCAGCGATAGCCTTGCGTTTCTCCATCCGCTGAGCGGGCGTGTTCTCACTGGCGAAATAGCCCTCCACGTTCACCTTGCTCATATCGTACATCGTAGACGTTACCGTGGCTTTGATGCGCGGATCAAGCGCGGCAGCATTGATGGCCATGCCGCCGAAGCCGCAAATGCCGATGATTCCGATGCGCTCCGGATCGACCAGGTCGCAAGTGGAAAGGAAATCCACCGCCGCCAGGAAGTCCTCGGTGTTGATGTCCGGGGAAGCCATCCGACGGGGCTCGCCGCCGGACTCGCCGGTATAGGACGGATCGAATGCAATGGTCAGGAAGCCACGCTCTGCCATATGCTGGGCATAGAGACCGCTGGTCTGTTCCTTCACGGCGCCGAAGGGGCCTGTCACGGCGATGGCGGGAAGCTTGCCTTCCGCGTTTTTCGGGACATACATATCGGCCGCCAGCTCGATGCCGTAGCGGTTATGGAAGGTGACCTTGCTGTGGTTCACCAGTTCGGACTTGGGGAAGGTCTTGTCCCATTCCCGAGTAAGCGTCAATGTGCTCATATTCTCGTTATTGTTTTGACAGCAGGCAAAAGCCAAAATGGCGGCTGAAATGAATGCTATATACTTCATTATTAATCAATTGATTGATGATCTATATTCAGAGGGAGACATCCCGGTCACTTTTTTGAACAGTCGGGTGAAATGCTGGGGATATTCAAAGCCCAGCTTATAGGCAATCTCCGATACAGGCAAATTCGTTCCAAGAAGCTCCTGCTTGGACAGGGTGACAATCTTGTTCTGGATGTATTCCTGTGCAGTCAGTCCGGTTTCCTTTTTTATCAAATCGCCGAAATAACTGGCCGAAAGATGTACCCGATCTGCCAGCCAGGCTACTGTAGGGAAACCTTTCTGCTCCGCAAGGCCGTCTTTGAAATAGGCGTTCAAGATGCGTTCGAAATCTGCGAGGATGTCGACGTTTACCTTATAGCGCGTGATAAACTGGCGGTCATAGAATCGAAGGCAAATGTCTAGCAATAGTTCGATATGGTCGCAGAGCAGCTCCCGGCTATGTTTGTCGATTGCATGTTCCAACTCTGCCTTGATGCTGTCGATTATTGCCAGATATTGATTCCGCTCGCGTTCGGAAAGATGCAGGGCTTCCGTCTGATCGTAGGAAAAGAAGGTGTAGCGGGCAATCTTTCGTCCAAGCGAGGTGCCGTGAATCAGGTCCGGATGGAACAGGAGGCCTATTGAAGAATTGCTCATACCATCATTGGGCTCTACCTGGACAACCTGGCCCGGAGCAAAACTCACAACGGTTCCTTCCTGGTAGTCATACTCCCGCCGACCGTATTTGATGCTGCAGCCGGCTCCCTGCTTGAGCCAAATGGAATATACCCCGAAGTTAAGCTTGCATTCCGGGTAATTTCTCACCGCTTCTGCCATATTGACAACCGTCACCAACGGGTGCAGCACTTCGAACCCACAGTATTTGCAGTAGGTGTCGATGCTATTTATCTGAATGATATCCTTTTCCATTTCTCTGTAAATATAATCATTTCGATTTATAATAAGGTCAGTGTCCGAACTGAACCGACACGTCACCCGGGCCCAAAGAGCTGGCAAGAGAACCGGGGTCGGTTATCCGTCCAATCTTTGTATAACTGTAGGCGGTATTGAACGTCTTGTAGAAAACGACCACACAATTGTTTCCATACAGAAGGATGTCTCCGGCATTAATAGTTCCGGGGCAGGAGGCATTGGAGGGTAATGTGGTATCAAGATACTTGTACTTCTCGTTTCCGTTCAGTTCCGTCATTTCTAACGTCATCGGCAGCAAGGCATCAAACTCCTTGGCTGTTGCATTGTTGGCCAGCTCGGCAGAGAATACTGTATTTCCAATGGCGATTCTGATAGGAGAGTTCTTTATGCCTAATGCAGCAAGCCAGGATTTCAGTTGTTCTGCGGAATAGCCGTTCAAACGGGATCCTTTTTTCCATTTAATGGTACTGAAAGTGCTTTGTAATTCTGTCTGAGAGGCGTCGATTCCGGAACTGCCAGAGGTGCAGAATGGAACAATCGTCTTGCCGGAGAAGTTGTATGTGTCCAGAAATGTGAGAATCAGCCGGGGCACTTTACCATACCAAATGGGAAATCCCAAAAGGACTATGTCATAATCGGTATTTGCCAGCGTTGTCTTGATTGCAGGACGGGCGGATGCGGGACCGTACTGCTCTTGATAAGCCCTGGTTGATGAGTCGTAATAATTGTTGTTCTCGGAAGTATAAGCTTCATCTGGTGTAATCTGATAAAGGTCAGCACCAAGAACACCGGCCATCGACTCGGCGATTGCCTTGGTATTGTTCGTAAAGGAAAAATATGCCACCAGAATCTTTTTGGGGCCACGGTCCGCTATGGGGGTACGGTAGATTTTGCCTGTCTCCAATACCATATCGCTGCCTGATAGAGTTTTTGTAGTCCCGTCAATCTCGTCGTTGCCATTCAAAAGTATCAGCGAGAAACTGTGATAAGTCCCTTCGGGAACGGGGAAATAGAAGTTCATGGTCTTCTGGTGCCACGAAAATGTGGTGGTAATGGATTTGCTTTCTCCAGCCAGATTCTTGTCTGCGGTAAGCCGGACCGCGGTTGCTTCAGCAGGCACGTTGTCATATGTGACGCGCAAGATGGCCGTCTGGTGCGAGAGCAGGGCGTGATACTTGCCGCTGCCGTCTTTTGAGAGCGTTCCGGCCCAGCGGTGGCGGAAGTCGCCGTCTTTCGTCGACGTGTATTCGGTCGGATATGTAAGGCTGAATACTCCGGTCGATTCATTATAATCATCGGCGATATACGGAAAGGCTACCGCGGCGCCGTCCTCGATGCTGCTGCCCGAAGGAAGATCTGCGGTGAACGTTCCTGTCTGTCCTCCAGTCTTTCCGGAGAGTGTGAAACGGTAATACTTGCCGTCGACGACAACGCCGATTTCGTCTCCGTTTTCCCAGGAGAAGGATGCGGAACCGGCGCCCGTATCGTTAATGAGGGCCTTGGTCTCCGGGAGTTCTACGGTAATGGATGTGTTTCCCTGTATGTCCGGAATAATGCCGGTTGTGCAGCCGGTAACGGCCGCAAGGAAGGTGATGTATGCAAGAGTTGTTTTCATTGCGCGTAGAGTTTTGTCGTTAAAACCACTCTCCCCAGTAACCGGTATCGCCTTCGGCGGCGTCGATTACAGGATTGCTGTCTTGATTTATTGAACCTGCGAGGATCCCCGATTCTGAATGAATTAGGATGAGCTCGGTTTGCGGGCTGTGATATTTTTGCTTCATGGTACAGTGATTACGGTGCAAAGGTATAACCTCCTTTTCACTTTTCACTTACCAATTTTGCTGATGCTTAAAATGGCTCCTGAAACGGAAAATCAGGATATGAAGCCTATTGATTATACAAAGGTAAGACATTGCGCGCACGCGCGAAATCCCCATTTTTAGCGATTTTTACGGGAGCGAAGCGACTTTTACCCCAAAGTCTGATTAAAGGAATTGTTCTCCTTCAGGAACTCCACGAACTTCTGCGCTGCATTCTTGTGATAGCTACCTTTCAGGTAGTGGTAGCAGCCGTCCATGCGGCCATCGG
>JAEEGL012633737.1_pt1 | contig 10569 bp, 8 predicted proteins | sample 9134231 | NCBI WGS metagenome assembly JAEEGL01 (sample SAMN16246548, study PRJNA631951) | gut metagenome | biome: gut microbiome; feature: rumen; material: fiber-attached | host: Bos | place: Iran: Karaj | collected 2018-10
ATCCTGGAAAGAGCGGAATAACCGGCCATCTTATCCTCGGAAAAGTATTGGAAATATGCCGAGATCCCGACCCTCTTCACAGCCTGAAGATCAAGCCTCATGCGGAGAGCGACTAAAATCGCAAGAAAGGCTCTAGAAGCCGCACTCGTTCCGGCAAAACTGCCCGTCACGGTATGAAGCGAGCTCAAGTAGACCATAAAATCGATCGTCTCGGCTTTTTTTGCGTTAAGGGCAATCATCATGAGATCCTGAACGCTGCGTTCGATCATCCTGAGCGGAATACTTTCGGCCGCACTGACCATTTTTTCATAATCCCCGAAGCTCGTGACCATAGAGATAAAGTTACGCCTTATCGACTGCTTTGCCGTGTAGATAGGCAGGTTACCGGACTCCTCCGGGTCGTAAGGAAAGATATCGATGTACTGAAGCGGCGGAAGTTCTGCCTTGACACGCTCGAAGTATACTATCTTGGGCTCTCTGCCAATAGGATATTTACCGATCGTCCTCATAAGCGTAACGATCTCGTCATACGTAACGCCTTTTTTGAAAACAATTCCCGACATACAAAGAGAAAGGAACAGGTCGTAGATATCCTCAAAGTATTTGTCATCCTGTCTCTGACCTCTGATCCTGACCTTGTCGACCTTGATGTCTATTCCGTCGAAAAGTATCGAAAATTCATTCTTTTCGGCAAAAAAGAAGTTCAAAACCTCCCTGAAAAATTTTATTTCATCTACGATCCTTTCATTTTCAGGACCAAACATCTTGATGTTTTTCCAGAAGGTAAAAAAGGACTTGGAAAAGTTGTAACGCCACTTTTTTATCGAGTTTTCAAACTCTGGTCTGTTTCTCCGCTCTTCCATCAGCAGCCTCCGTTCAAAATAGTTTTCGTTTCGGCATCTCCGACGCTTCTACCCTTTTCGATCCAGTTTCTCATCAAAAGGTTTTTCTGAGACCTCTGCCTGACAAATTCAAACACCTGCTTCTTCAGCGGAAGATATTTGTCGCGTTTGAAAATGTTCCCGCGGAGCGTAAAAAGATATTCCAGATGCTCAAGCATCGGAGCCGTCATTTCGCCCTTCATAAGTTTCAGGATCTGCTCGATTTCATCCGGGTCGAGAGTCAGAAACTCAGGGCTTGTGATCCTTCTTTTGATCTGCATCAGGAACATTGAAGGATTGTCTAGTTTGTTCAATGAACTGAGAATGATCATTCTGAGCTCTTTAGTCTCAGAAAAGATAAGCGAGCCCGGCAGATCAAACAGTTCGCTGCGGCCGGAAGAGAGGATTCTGTCGGTATAGCGCTCGTAATCCGTATAGTTGAACTTAGACCTGTTCTCCTGCTTGAAAATCTCGTTGAATATCTGCTTTACGCTGATGATATCCTTGACCTTCAGGAGGTTTTCAACTGCAAGGATCCTTACATCATCGTCCGGAGAAAAAACAGCCTTTTCCCAATATTCCATGTTCTCGTCTGCCGAATAGACGCTGAGAACGTTGGCCGCCTCGACACGGACCTGCTTCACCTCGTGGTTCATGACATTTCTTACAAGCGGCAGGAATTCTGGATTATCGGTATAGCGCAGGATATAGAGAAAATTCCTGACGACATGCCAGTCCGGATCTTCAAGGTATCTCCCTACAAGCTCGGAACTATTCATATTCTTCGCGAGCCATTTAAGGCACTGGATCCGTATCTCTTTGTTCGTACACTCGCAGACCTTGACGAAAACGACATCAAAATTAGTCATACTGATGACATTTATAAGGTCGGCAAAGCTTTCGACCTGTTCAGCATCCGCACTATTTGCCTTCTCGAATATCGCATCAAGGAAAGCTCCGTCGTTGATTCTTTCTATAGTATCCCTGATGTTTTCCACAGTCTCAGTTTCGCTTTGATCTATCATCTGCATCATTTGAAGAAGAGTACTGAGATATACGAACCCGGAAATAAAGTCTCCGTTTGAGATGTTGAGGACCGTATATTCGCAGATCTTTCCGACCATCTTTTTGTTTGCCTCTTTGTTAGTGCCGGAAATTACCAGGCTTACAGCTTTTTCAAGATATCTTTTGACGGCAAAATCCTTACCGCGGCTCTTGAGCCACTTTTCAAATTCCTCTCCCAGCGGCTGCAAAAAACCTTCGAACTCAGTCGCAACGTTTGAAATTTCCCCGATCGTTGGGGTCTTTGACGTCACAAGAGTCCGATAATCCTTCGGTTTTATCGTATTCTTTACCCATTCCGGTTTCCATGGTTCAGGGTCACCCATATCCGGATCCGAGATCGTTCCTATATGTGTGATGCCGTAATCCCAAAGCCTAGTATTGAAATCGTAGTCAAGAAGAGTGTAGTTCAACGTCTCCTTGATCACGGCAAAAAAGTTGATTATCTCTTCCTTGGTTATGCCTTTTACAAAATATAACTCTCTGATATCATTTGATAAAAATATATTCCTAAACTTCCTTTCGCCCTGATCGAAGAGCTTGATCTTCTTCTCCTGATAATAAAAACCGACCTTTTTTGTCGTAACACTTGCATATGGCAGAAGGTTATGGATAAGATCCATGTTCTGCTTCATTGTATCTGAAAACTCTTCGAAAATTTTGTCATGCACATCATAGATTTCCGTCATCTTTGAAACTTTGACCAGCTGCGCGATGATGGATCTGATACCACGGTAAAGCTGCTGCTTCTGTTCCATTGGAATTGAGCGAAAATATTCGGTCATTTCCCGCTTTTTTTCAATGTAGAGCATGTGGTCCCCCTTTTGATATTGATTTTAAAAACATCTTTTCCTATACTAACAGCAACACGAGTTTTATTATATCTATTATCTCTCTCGGAGCAAAAATGTGGGAAAAGGTTTTAAAAAAATTATCTGAGACGACATCGATATCGGAAGATTTTTTGAGCACATTTGCCGTCAAAAACGAATCTCAGGCTGAAATCAACCTTGTATATTCAAGCGAAGATGCGTTTAAACTTCATACAAGGCTGAAAACCATCGAAAAGATAAAAAACATCGCTACCGATCTTTTCGGCGTCAATGTGACTTTTACTTACGATCCATCCGAAGAATCAAAGAAACCTGTCCAGACAGATCTGAACTTGTTGATAGAAGAAAAAAAGAAGCCTAAAGAAGACGACGCTTTTGAAAGCACTCTCAACAAAAATTTCACTTTTGAAAACTTTGTTCCAGGTCCTACAAACAAAACTGCGTTCGAAGCGGCAAAGCTTGTGGCAAGGACTCCGGGACACGACTACAATCCGCTGCTGATCTACGGCGAATCCGGACTCGGCAAAACCCACATAATCCAGGCGATCGGAAATTACGCGGAGACAACACGCAATGACTCCGTTTTTTACACCGACGCAAATGTCTTCACAAATATGTACATCAACTCCATTAAGACTAACGAAATCGATAAATTGGAGAAAAGTATCTGTAAAAATAAGATATTGCTTATTGACGATATACAATTTTTCAGCGGCAAGGAGAGTACTCAGACATTTCTTTTCAACATTCTGGTCTCCTTTTTTAATAGCAATAAAAGAGTTGTCTTTACATCGGACAGATACATAACCGAAATAAACGATATCCACGACAGACTCAAAACAAGGTTCGCAATGGGAGCTTCTTTAGAGATAAAACCGCCTGAATTTGAAACAAGAGTCGCTATCATACGAAAAAAGATCGAACTCATGGAAAATATTAGTTTTGACGACGAAACAGTCAACTTCATCGCTTCGAACTTCAAAAACAATGTCCGTGAAATAGAGGGAGCCTTAACGACCATAAAAATCACTGCTGACCTCTGTCATGAAACTCACATAGACACCGCTTTTGCAAAGCCATGCCTTAAAAAAATGATAACAAAAAAGGTAGAGCTTGACGTTTCCGACATTATAAAGATTACTGCTCTTAACATGAATATAAAACCTAATGACATTTTATCAGCTTCAAGGACAAAAAACATCGTTACAGCGCGTCATATCGCAGCCTACCTTTCAAAAAAATATACTTCATCTACTTATAAAGAGATAGGCGAAAAAATGGGCAACAGAAATCATTCTACTATAATCTGTTCCTGTGAGAAAATTGATAACACTATCAGAAGTGACACCAATATTAAGAAGCTTGTTGAGAAAATCGAGAGGGAAATTGAAGAACAGAACAACAACTGACAACATTTTGTCGAAAAGTTCGTGTCGATTTCTTGTCGATAACTTTTCCAACTTGTTCACAACAAATTACCAACATTGTCATTTTATTTTAACTTACTGTTTTTTCTCAACTTTTTTCGTTTTTTACTTTTCAACATCACTTATCATTACCAATATTTAAAAAAAGAGGAAAAAAATGATCAAGACTACATTCAACAAAAAAGACCTTCTCAAAGCTATCGATTGCTGCAACTCTTCAATCGAAAAAAAGGGAACTATGCCTATCCTTACAAACATCCTTTTCGACATAAAAGGATCAAACGCTCTTTTAAATTCGATGAATTACGAAACATCGACTGTCGTCAATATCGATGCCAAAAACGAGACTGGAGAAGAGGCAAAAATCGCAGTTCCCGCAAAGTTCATGTACGATATCTGCAAACTTTCAAAAAGCGAAGAGATCCATATAGAATACGACGCAAATGAAGAGACGAGCTCTATGCAGATAAGTATAACTGCAGGCAAGTCGAACTTTGTGATCCCATGCTTTGATTCTAAGGATTTCCCTGCAATTCCGACAACTGAAAAAGATTTCAAAACAATAAACATATCAAAGATAATTACACTTCTTAAGAAAGTTCAGATCTCTCTTACAGATGTGAATGTAAACAGGAACTTTGCAGGCATCTTCTGTAAAAAAGTAGTCAACGAAGACGGGACAAACGCACTTGAAATGGTAACTACAGACCGTCACAGAGTCTCTGTCGTAAATATCAAGAATTATGACTTTGATATTGCAGAGGCCGATGAAGGTTTTATAATTCAAGGAAAGAACTTCGCGGATATTTCAAAGATTTTTGCAGACAGTGAAACCGCTGAAATTGCTGTTGATGACGACAAGATCTTCATCAGAAGCGGAAATGTTACATTTATTTCCAAAATTATTAAGAGTGAATTCCTCGATTATAAAAAAATAACCGGAAAATACAGCGATATCAAAGAGAAGGATTTTGCACTTGTCGACTGCAAGGAGCTTTCTGAAGCTATCAAAAGAATTACGATTCTGACATCAAACGACAATATCTGGGCTTCGAGGTACATCTTCAACGGAAATATGCTGAGTCTTACCTCTTCATCAGAGAGCGGAGGCAATTCAAGCGACGAGATCCTCCTTGAAAAGGGTTTTGCAGACGAGAAGTCCATCTCTGTCAATGCAAAATATCTTTTGGATGTGATAGGCATTCTCGACGATAAGAACGCCAGGATTATTTTTGATGTCGGTTTCAAACCTATGATCATAGAAGAAGAGAGCGATCAGTATATCTACGTTCATATGATAATGCCTTTAAGACAGTAATGAGAATAAAGTCTCTTTACCTTTCAAATTTCAGAAATATATCTGAACTTGACCTGGATTTCAGCGACAAATTTTTGATCGAAGGAAGGACAGGTGCAGGAAAAACATCAATAATTGAGGCTTGTTATATTCTTTCTTCCGGAAAGTCTTTCAAGACAACTCAGCTTAAAGAGTGTATAAAAAACGAAGCAAACAATTTTTTCATAAAATGTTCCGCAGAAGATATCGAAGGCTACAGCAGAGAGATCTCTATAGGTTACGACGCAGAAGATAATCGTAAAATATTGATGGATGGCAGTGAAGTCAGAAGAAAGTCGCTTCTTGAAGCCCTGCTTCCTGTCGTTCATTCAAGTTTTGATTTCAATCTTATAACCGGTGGCCCTAAGTCAAGGAGAGATTTTATAGATAAAGTTTGTTTTGTTAATGATAACAGTTATTTGGATGATTTAGGAAGTTACCTTTCCTTTCTTAAAAACAAAAATACCGCACTGAAAAACGGAAATACCAAGGTAATAAAATATCTGAACCTTGCAGCTATACCGCTGATAAGTAGGATAAGGAAAAAACGTAAGGATGCTGTTGAAAAGGTAAATAAGAAGATCAAAGAGACCTCTTTAAGGCTTTTTCCTGAAATCACTGCTTTTTTTTGTTACAATCCGAACGAAGACATTGAAAAAAAGCTCGAGGGGATCCTTGAACTTGAGCTTTCAAAAGGATTTTGTCTTTATGGGCCTCATCTTGATCAGATCAATCTCAATATAAAGTCAGGAAGGGCGAAAAACAACATTTCGATGGGCGAGACATACATCAATTCTTTTTTGATAAAGCTTTCTGAAATTGGGATCTATGAAGACCTTAAGCTGCATCCTGTCTTTTTTATTGACGATATTTTTGTCTTTGTCGACAACGAAACAAAAAAACTTCTTTTTGATGAGATAGAGAGACTGGATAACCAGATCATTATGACAAGTTCTTTAGAAAATTTAAATAAATTCAATAAGATAGAAAAATACTACTTATCCAGGTAAATCTTTATAAGCTCAATTCTGTTGTTTCCGTCGTTTTGAACTTTATCTGTATTTTTAAGATTTCCCCGGTATTCCTCCTGATAGAGTCCTGTAAAGGAGACATAATAACTATTGGCTGTTTTTTCAGGGATTTTTATAGTTGTCGGATGACGTATGATTTCACCCTCTTTCCAGAACGGTGTAGGGTAAGCGCCGTTTGCGATATTTCCGTCGCTCTTCGTTCTCTTGTCCTTTTGATCACCTTCTGTATGAAGAAATACATCATAATCTTTTGAAATTTTGTTTGTGATCGATCTGAAATAGAGGTTTATACCTATATTTTTTCCTTCAGGCGAGTGATAGTTTCCGTCAACAAGATCAGGCTTGTTTGATGTAAAAGTGAAACCTTCGAGAATAATCGAATTGTCGATGTTGGCACCTATTTTTATCATGTCAGCCGGAAGATCAGAAACAATGTATTCTTTAGCTTTGGTGAAATCTCTCTTTTTTCCCTCGCCTTCGACTTTTAATAGCAGGTTTTGTCCGCCTTCGTAGATAGTAACTCCTCTTTTATTGATCCTCTTCATCAGCGAATCAAAACGTTTTTTGTCCGGTTTTCGCAAAATTGCATACTGAGTTCCAGGTTTTTCAAAAAATCTCAGTACGCTTTTGTCTTTGTCCATATGAAGGAAAGTGATCTCATTTTTGAGCCAGAATCCGGCCGATTTTCTCAGCCATTTGTAATAGTCGGCGATCGGTGCCCGTTCAGGGCTGTCCTTCAGATAGGCTTCAATATGGGGTTTAAGCGAAAACTCTTCCGAAATTTTCGGCAGGCAAAGCGCAAAGAAATAGGTCATAAATCCTGCACTGAGTATAAAAAGCGAGTAAAAAGCTATTTTTTTGATCCTGTCGCTGAAAATCATAAGAAAGACTGATAATCCGAACAGAAAAAATACTATGGAAGTGACATATACCCAGGAGTTGATCCACGGGACCTTTCTTGTGTTGTAGAAAGTTACAAGATCAAGAAAGAGTGTATGGTTGTTGCCAAGGTCTTTTCCTATTACACCGAGGAACAAAATCGCCAGTGCGGCTTCAATTTTTGTTCCAAGGGTCCACCCCTCCTGACAAAATTTGTTAAGATAGATCCCGACAATAATTGCCAGAAATGGAAGAACGGGGGAAATATAGTGATAGAATTTAGTCGATGAAAATGACAAGAAAAAGAATGGCCCGACTAGGCAGGCTAAAATAAAGAGGATTTTTCTTTTTTCACAAATTTCGTCGTCGCTACCATCTTTTTTGACAATTTTTGTCAGAACTTTGTAGAGTGCTGCCGGCAGAAAAATACTCCACGGAAAGAGCGAATATGCCATGATCCTGACATAAAGCGTGTAGAGGTCGTTGGATTTATGAATTACGCCGGCTGTTCTCTTGAAGTGATGATAAATAATAAAGATATCAAAGAATTCCTTTCCTTCACTTATCATCATGTATCCGAACCACGGCAGGATCACGGCAAGATATATACAAACACCTATTAAATGTTTTTTAAGGTGCTTCCAAGAGAACAATATGCTGAAATCTCTGATTAAAATCATAAAGACAAATAGAGAGATACCCGGGATCACAATTGAAAGAAGAGCTTTTGCCAAAAAAGCCCAGCCTTCAAAAAAGTAGAAGAGATATAAATATAGATCCTGTTTTTTTATTTTGTATAAATATTCAGAATCATTGTTGTTTCCAATGTAATATTGAGCGAGGCAGAGTATTGCTATAGTGTTGAGACCGATAAAAGGCAGATCGACCATGACCTGACGCGAAAGCATAAAATATTGTGGTGAAAGCAGAAGAACGCAGGTCGAAAGCATCGCTACTCTTCTTGTAAAGAGCTTTGTCAGCAGGATATAGAACCCGACAAGAGTCAAGATCGAAAAGAGTGCGATCGGGAGCCTTCCCATAAATTCCGATATATGGATTTTGTAGAAAGGCATCAGCATCCAGAAAAGAAGCGGCGGTTTTGACCAGAATTTGTTGGAATTCTGATACCATAGCTTAGCGAATGATCCCTTTTCAAGCGTCTCCCAGGCAACATGCGAATAGTGGTTTTCCCAGGGGTCGATGAAATAGAAATTCCCGATCAGCGGAATATAAAGCAGAGCTGCAAAGACAGCAAATGTGATCAGAAAGAATTTGTCGAGATTGTTCAGTTTTCCCGATCTTACAGAATTCAGCGACTGAATATCGTCACCAATCCAATTTTTTAAACTTTTCAACATTTTAACTCCAAAAAAACAGAGGATTATAGACTATTGAGAGGAATAGTCAATTTTACAAACCTCTCAGTCACTGTGCGATTGAGAGGTTTGAGATTTCCTGATAAGTCTGCTTCAGACAAAAAAAAACCCCGCCGAAGCGGGGTGTAAACGGATTTCTCCAACAAATCAACCTACATTGTCAGGGCGTCGTGGAAGAAAGCGAGTGTTGAGTTCATTCCGCCGGCCGTCCAATCAGACGGAACCATATCTGAATCAATAACTGCTGCTACGCCAAGGCAGGTGGCAGCAACAGCTGTGCACATAGTTTCTTTGCCCTCATTAAGTGTTCCGATTTTGTAGCCGTAGAACTTACCACAAGCGTAATCAGTAGCGCTAGCAGGAGTAGTGGTGTCGCCAGAACCACAAGAAGTAGCATCAGAATTAAATTTGTCCATAGACGTTTTGAAACCAAGTGTAGCAATGTCGTTAATGAATTTTACTCCGTTTCCACCGTTCGGATCCTCTTTGTAGACAAGCTGCATCTTAACCATTTCCGAAAGGTTCTGCTGAACCTCAGAGGTTCTTGATTTCTTTGTGTAGTCGCTGTACATAGGAATAGCAACAGCAGCAAGAATACCGATGATTGCGATAACGATCATGAGCTCAATGAGTGTAAATCCTTTTTTCATCTTAAAATCTCCTATAGATGAAGTTAATAAAAAAACGTGTTTTTCACACGAAAAACATCGTGAACAGTCAAGCAAAAAGTGTGCCAAAATGCAAAAATCAGTTGTTTGAGTGGATAAATTTCATGCGGGAATCCATTCCTCCCTTTTCCCAGCCATCTGGAACCATCGAAGCATCTATGACTTCTCCGATAGAGAGACAGTTATCAGGAGCAGTGCAGGCACCTTCATTGAAATTTGTTCCGATGACTCCGATTTTGTATGCGTAAAATTTTCCGCAGGCGTATGTATCGGCGATTGTTCCTGAAGGGTTGCTGTTTTTGCAGTCGTCAATGTTTGCGGCATAAGCGTAACGGCTTGTGCCGAAGCCAAGAGTCGCGAAAGAGGAAGCGTAATTACGTGTAACAGCTCCTCCGTTCGGATCCTCGCGCCAGGTTATCTGGAATCTTGTAATAACTGCGAGCATAGGCTGAAGTTCGGAAATCCTCGCCTTTTTCGAGTAGTCGCTGTAGATCGGAATGGCAACGGTCGCTAAAATGCCGATGATTGCGACCGTTATAATAAGTTCGATTAGTGTAAAACCCTTTTTCATATCAAAAACCTTTTCTAAAGAGCACAGTACATAAAACCGGACATTATAAGCAAAAAGTGTGCTAGAAAAGAATTTTTTAGTAAAATCAGTATGTTGCTATTTTAGTGACATTACGGTCGTGATCCCGTAATGGTCTGAGACGGAATATGAGGTTTTGGTATGAGCGTCGTAATCAAGCTCGGTGAAAAGATTGTAAAGCGAGCGGTAGGATTCAAAGGTATAGCCTTTTTTTGTCTGGAAAAGGATGTGATCCGGGACAGAGTTTGTGCCGCTGACAAACGGATTCTCTTCACAGACTGTACAGAAATCAGAGGCTTCACTCTCCTCTGCATCATATAATTTGAAATAAGGATCGTACCAGCCGTTGAGTTGGAATATTCCTACCGGGTCTGTGTTGAAATCAGGAATATCTTCTCCAAGCGGGAAGTTGCTGTTGAGGTCGCCGAGGATCACACGCTGGTTTACGTTTTATTCGACCGGAATGGATAAAAGCTGTTCGACCTGG
>JAEEGL015454542.1_pt1 | contig 10569 bp, 11 predicted proteins | sample 9134231 | NCBI WGS metagenome assembly JAEEGL01 (sample SAMN16246548, study PRJNA631951) | gut metagenome | biome: gut microbiome; feature: rumen; material: fiber-attached | host: Bos | place: Iran: Karaj | collected 2018-10
TAACTATAATCATCTTGTCGGAATGGGACAGGTATCCGCTGCAGTCATGCTCCGCGCGGCGGTATGCCCGTATTTGAATGACAGAAAGTCGAAGGTATCCTCATGGTATATCTGATAAATGTTTCCATCGCACTGTTCGCGGGACTGATGATGACCCGTCTGCTGAAGGTGCTTCACCTGAATTTTCCTGATGTTACAGCCTTCCTTCTGGCAGGACTTGCCATCGGCCCTTACGGCATCGGCCGTCTGGGTCTCAGCGGCATCGGTTTCCATAGTATGGAAGAGGTCAATGCAATGGGCGTCATTACTTCTGCCGCCCTCGGCTTTATTGCTTTTTCCATCGGTAACGAATTCCGCCTCTCCCAGCTCCGCGCGACAGGCCGTCAGGCAGTGGTCATTGGTATTTTTGAAGCTACCTGTGCCACGATCGTAGTAGATATCGTGCTGATATCGCTTCACTTCATCTTCGGTGACGATGTCATCACACTGCCCGCAGCCATCACGCTTGGCGCGATCGCTGCCGCCACGGCACCTGCTGCCACGCTGATGGTCGTCCGACAGTATAAGGCACACGGAAAAGTCACCGAGCTCCTGCTCCCGATCGTCGCACTTGACGACGCCATCGGCCTGATCATTTTCGCGGTCTCTTACGGGATCGCCCAGGCACTCAAAAGCGGCAATGTCGATCTCGTCTCCATTATCGTGGAGCCCTTGCTGCAGATCGCGGCATCCCTGGTGTTCGGTGCCTTGCTGGGCGCCCTGTTCGCCAAGATCGAGACCCTTTTCTATTCCAACACCAACCGTCTGAACCTGACGATCATTTTCGTGCTGCTTTCCGTTGCGCTGTCCAGTCTCCGGATCCCGCTCGGCCCTGTAACACTGTCCTTTTCCTCGCTCCTCGTGTGCATGATGGTGGGTACCATTTTCTGCAACCTGTGCCCGCGCTCCGGCGACATCATGGAACGATCCAACGGATGGACGGCGCCCCTTTTTGCGCTGTTCTTCATCCTGAGCGGGGCGGAGCTTGAACTCGGCGTCTTTAAAAGCGGTGCAGTTGTCTGCATAGGCCTCATCTATATCGTCTTCCGCTGTGTCGGTAAGTTCTCCGGCGCCGGGATCGGTTCGATCCTTATGAAGTGTGACCCGGTCGTTAAGAAATATCTGGGTATCACCCTCTTTCCGCAGGCAGGTGTAGCTCTCGGTATGAGCGCCACTGCCGTAGCCATGCCCGGAGACGGTCCGCTGATCCGTAACATCGTCCTGTTCGGTGTCTTTGTCTATGAACTGCTCGGTCCCATGATGACCCGCTGGGCACTCACCAGATCCGGCGATATCGTGGAGGCATCTGCCGACAAAAAGAGCCACGACCGGTTCAATACGCCCAAGGATGTCCTGCACTGGCGCAACACTGTTGCCCGCCTGAAGGCACATTCCGCTGTCGTGGCAAAACGCGGCCCCGAGAGCCGGTAACACACGATCCTGCTGTAAGCATATTAAAAACTGCATTCTGTACATTCACCGGCCAAAACCGGACGTACAGAATGCAGTTTATTATTTCCCTTAGAAACGGTCAGATCCGGAGCATCCCGGCGCCATGGAGGAACAGCTCAAGAAGCCTCTCATACTCTCCGTTTAGGTAAAGGTAGCCGAAAAGGGCTTCCAGTCCTGTGGCACGGCGGTAATCGGTCACGCTCTGATGCTTTGCGGCTGTCATGGTGCTGGCATTCCGGCCTCGTTTGAAGATAGCTGTTTCCGTCTCCGTGAGCTCCGGCAGCAGCGCGCGCACCATATCAGACTGCGCCCCGGCATTGACCAGCTCGACAGTCCTGCGGTGAAGCTTGTCAGCCATATGTGAACCGTGATCCAGCATATAGCTCCGCACCATGAGCTCGTAGACAGCATCCCCGATATAAGCCAGCGATGCCCCGTTGAGAAGAAACGGATCCGCCGGGTCCGCAGCGTCGGAATCGATGCCTTTCCCGGAGTTCCCCTTTGAGGAAAGGATTCTTAACATCTCCAAAGAGCCGGACAATGCCGGCTCTTTTATCGATCTGTCACTTTCTTCCGTATGGGAGGTCATGCTTATGTTTCCTGTCATCAGGCCCTCTTCCACTTCACGCCGTCCTTGGTGTCCTCCAGGATGATGCCCATGGTATTCAGCTGATCGCGGATCGCGTCTGCCGTCTTGAAATCTCTTGCCTTGCGGGCTGCCTGACGCTGATTGATCAGATCCTCGATCTCCGCGTCCAGTCCTTCCGCCTTTCTGTCGGTGATCACGCCGAGCACGCCGTCGCAGAGCGTACGGATGACGCCGAGAACATACTCCAGATAGGCCTTGGATGACCCTTCACCCGCAGTGGAATTGGCGAGACGCACGATCTCGAATACTGCTGTTTCGGCATTGGCTGTGTTGTTATCATCTTCCATGGCTGTTTCAAACTCACGGATAAACTCTTCGACCTTTGCCTTCTGTTCCTGCTCCTCCGCACTCAGTTCGTCACCGGATGCCGTCTTCAGGAGATCCTTCAGCTTGTCGGTGCAGTTCAGGATGCGCTCATAGGAAGCCTTGTTCTGTTCCATCAGCTCACGGGAGAAATTAAGGGGAGTACGATACTGCGCGCTCAGCATGAACAGACGCACTACCATCGGGTCATACTGCGCGGTGATATCACGTACAGTGAAGAAGTTGCCAAGGGACTTCGACATCTTTTCCCCGTCGATCTTCAGGAAACCGTTATGCATCCAGTAATGGCAGAAGTCCTTGCCGGTCGCGCACTCCGACTGGGCGATCTCATTCTCGTGATGCGGGAAGATCAGATCCTCACCGCCGGCATGGATGTCAATGGTATCACCCAGGTATTTCTGGCTCATGACAGAGCACTCGATATGCCAGCCGGGACGTCCGTCGCACCACGGTGATTTCCAGTACGGCTCGCCTTCCTTCTTGGGCTTCCAAAGCACAAAATCATTGGCATTGCGCTTCTGTTCCTCACCGCTGACCTGCAGGTCACGGAGTCCGGACATCATGGCATTCATATCCTTGTGGCTCAGCTTGCCGTAGCCCGGGTCGGTCTCCACCGCAAAGTAGACCGTGCCATCCTCAGCGACATAGGCATGTCCCTTGTCGATCAGCGTCTGGATCATACGGATCATGCCGTCGATCTCCTTCGTTGCCTGGGGATGTGTCGTCGCGGGCTTGACGTTGAGGTCGCTCATATCCTTTTTGCACTCGGCGATATAACGCTCGGAGATCACTTCGGAGCTGACGCCTTCTTCATTGGCAGCCTTGATGATCTTATCATCGACATCCGTGAAGTTGGATACATAATTCACGTCATAGCCTTTGTACTCCATGTAACGGCGGAACGTATCAAAAACGATCATCGGACGCGCATTGCCGATGTGGATCAGATTGTATACGGTCGGGCCGCAGACATACATGGTCAGCTTGCCTTCCTCGATGGGTACGAATTCAACTTTTCTTCTCTGCAGTGTGTCAAATATCTTCATAGGTCTTTCCTTCCTCTTAATGATCTGATCAATAAAACCGCATTACGGCTCATTCCTGCTGATCAGGACAACGGCATGTGCCGCGATCCCGGAACCGTCTCCGGTAAATCCGAGCCCTTCTTCTGTCGTCGCCTTGATGCTCACCTGATCCTCTTCCAGGCCGAGGATCCCCGCGACCCGACATCGCATGCCCGGAATATAAGGGCGCAGCTTTGGTCTCTGACAAAGGACGGTGCTGTCGATGTTTTCGATCCTGTATCCCTTTTCCTCCAGGATCTTCCCGACCTCCGCAAGGAGTACGGTACTGTCCGCGCCGAGATACCGGTCATCCGTATCCGGAAAATGCAGACCGATATCACCTTCCGCCGCAGCCCCAAGAAGCGCATCCATGATGGCATGCAAAAGCACATCCGCGTCAGAATGGCCATCCAGTCCTTTTTCAAAAGGGATCTCCATGCCGCCCAGGATCAGTTTCCTTCCCTCAGTCAGTTTATGTACATCATATCCGTGTCCGATACGGATCATCTTCTGTCCTTTCCTTACCGCAGTACTTTCAGCTGCTGCTGTACACAACGCACATCCATTTCTGTCTGGCTGCGGATCACCTCGCCATCCGTATGGACCGGAAGAGCGTGATCCAGATGGATATGGGCCTCCCTGCACTGGAAAAGCCTTACGCCGCGCCTGCTTTTGAGCCCTTTCCAGCGTCCGCTGCAAAGGACCGGGATCAGGGCCAGCTTGTTCCTCCCGCTGATCACACAGATCTCAAGCATACCGTCCTTCGGATCTGCATAGGTAGCGAAACGAAAACCACCGCCCTCAAACGGATGGATATGGGATGAAACGAAAAGGATGTTGTTGAACTCGACCCTCCGCTCGCCATCCAGTATGATATAGCCTCTGGAAGGCCGTGACAGCATGAATTGCCGGATTCCCTCCAGTATATAGCCAAACTTTCCCAAAGGGTGGAACGGAAACCGGCTGTTCTGTCTCCGTTTGACCAGCCCGCTGCATACAGCCGCGTCGTAGCCCACACCGGAACTGTTGATAAAACGCCGCACCGTTTCCCCGTCCCCACAGGTCAGAACACCGTAGTCCAGCGATTCCACCCGGTGAATGCGTGAAAAATTCCGGATCACGCGGACGGGATTGCCGCTGATATGCATGCTCCGCGCCAGGTCGTTGCCGGTCCCGGAAGGAATATATCCCAAAGTGACCGGAGCCAGCAGCCGCAGCCCGTTCAGGACCTCATTGACCGTACCATCCCCGCCTATGGTGATTATATCCATCGGCTCCGTGCATGCTTCAGACAGTTCACGGGCGCGCCTTGCCGCATCACCGGCAGCAGTCGTAAAAAAGATATCATAATCAAGGCCGTTTCTTTCCAGAAAAGCCCTGACCCGATTCCACTTTTTCAGGCCGCGTCCGTTGCCTGCGTTGGGATTCACGATGAAGTAATATTTCATGTCCTGATTTTATACCACATCCGTCCGCATTTCAACCCGTGTTTCGGTCTGAGAAGTAATACGCGACGATCATATCCGTGACAAGGTCATAGGAAGCATATCCCTCCTCCAGACCTTCCGCTTTCAGGTAAGTATCGTTGATATCGTGCATCGTTTCTGATGCGCGTCCCTTATAACCGTCCCAGTAACGGTTATTATCCTGCAGATCCCTGTCCGCTTCCGGGCAGATCCGGGCTGCCAGCTGCCTCCAGATCCCGGGATCGCGTTTTTTCATTTCGTTCCCGCAGTAGACCCAGCCAAGCATGGCACCGCTGTAATGCAGATCCGGCGCCTGCCCGCGGATACAGCTCAGATAGCCCAGGAAATTGGCTTCTTTTTCCGACTCAAAGCCCTTGAGATGCGACAGTTCATGTCCCATTGTAAAGGGAAGATTATACGGAGGGATGTCCCTGTTGAAGTTCGCCTCGATCGTGAACATGCTGTAGACACCGGTGATGTCGCAGCGGCTGAGCAGGGTCGAGAAAAACACGGGTTTCGGGTGCGGATACCATCCGGAAAGCTCCGGATACTCCTCCCCGAGAGCCTGCATGGCTGCCCGCATCCGTCCGGTAAGACCTTCCGAAACCTGCATGATCCCCTTTTCATCCCTGTCGACAAAAGGCGCTGTTTCGTTGATCTCACCGATCAGGTAAGAACAGACCTCCTCCAATTCCTCATTGGTATAAAAGGAACGCTCGAGACCGTAACGCGCAGCGAAACGCGTTCGGGAAAAATAAACATCTTCGTTGATCTCAAATAAAAGGATGAGCGCGGCGGCAAGCAATGTAAGAAAACGTATATCCGCGAGATATCTTCGCCTGCACGGCGTTTCCCGGTTTCGGAAGCACAGATCCGCAGCAAGGTGATATGCCGCCCGTAAGACCATGATGCCAAGCAGGCAAAGAAGAAGTTCAAAAAGCGAAAACGGCAGCATCCCGGATACTCTTCCAAGCGAGCCGACCATGAGAGGATTGACAAGGTCCGAATACCGGTCCGCAAACCCGGGGAGTGCCCTGGAAAGGATCCTGAGCAGCAGCGCAGCCGCAAGCATGATCAGACATATGGCTGCCCATCTCCTGTTTTTTCGGGTACCAGGTGATTTTTCCGGCTTTTCTTTGTTTTCCCCTGCGGTTTGGTCTATAATGAAATACATGAAAAAACTGTTTGCGAGCGATTTTGACAATACACTTTATTTCCGGCAGGAAACGCCCCCGATCCGTCCCGGCATCGCGGACGCGGTGAAGCGCTTTCAGGAAGCCGGTCACCTCTTCGGTATCTGTACGGGACGGCCGGCCCGGGGTCTGGAAGAATACTATATGGGGATCTTTCGTCCCGATTTTATTATCGGCAGCAGCGGTGCCGTGATCCTGGACCGGGACGGAAAAACTCTGATGGAACAGACGGTTTCCTTTGACACCCTCCGGGAACTGGAGCGATCAGGCCGGGACCGCGGTTTCACCTGTGCTGTCCAGGCAGAAGGGAGATTTCTCCTGTTGGACCGGGAGGGATCGTCTTCCTGGAACATGCCCCGTATCCAAAGCCTCGATGAGGTCTATGGGCGTGCAATCCATGGCATCAGCTTTCTGACAGGAAGCGACAGCGCTGCCGGATCCTTCGTCCGCGAGATCAGTGAACGGTTTTCCGACAGCATCAGCGCATGGCAGAACAGGACTGCAGTTGATGTCAATGCGGCAGGGTGTTCCAAAGGAAATGCCCTGCAGCAAACAGCCTCGCTCCTGCAGGCAGACCGCACGTACGGTATGGGAGACTCTCTCAATGATCTCCCGCTTGTCAGCAGTGCGGATGTTGGCTTCACATTCCGAACAGCGCCGGAAGTTCTGCAGCATAAGGCAGCACGACTCGTCGATACAGCCGAGGAAGCCATCCTTCAGGCGCTTGAGGATGCCGGATAGACCCGATGGCGCAGCTTTTCTGCCCTTACCCCTCTTCCGGCCTTACGCCTTTCTTATCTGTGATCAGCGGCTTGATCGAGCGGTAGATCTCCTTTACGCGGTCAGGAAACTTTTTCTGAAGAGCGTTGTTGATACCCTGCTTGGTCTTGTAAGAGGTGATGATCTTCGCCACCGCGGAAGCGTCTTCCGGGTTCCCCAGGGCAGCTTCTACCTTCCGCAGAAATTCCTGCTCCGCTGCTTCCCGTTTCTGTGTGGAGATTGCGGACACTGCCTTCACCCTAATGTTTTTGCCGTTCCAGAAGGAGGCGAGGACGGCATATCCGTTGTCTTTGGAAACGATGTAGTAATCGCAGAGCGCCTCCTTCCCGCTGGCGCCGATCAGATAGCCCAGGTAGGAAGTCAGCTGGAAGTCGAGAGCATTCTTATGGCCGACCTTGACCTTCTGGTAAATGATCTTTGCCTGGGATTTCATGATCATATTCAGCATCTCAAAGGTCAGCTTATCGGCATTCTCACTGTAGAAGATGTGTACGACATCCTCTTTGGTCAGTTCCTCAATGCCGTTCAGTCCCTCGGCTTTGACATTTTCATAATCTATCAGATAATAATTCATTTTGTTACCTCGTTATTGATCATACTGTATTGAATGGAGAATTGTTTCTATGGTGATCAGGGAAGACTGTATCTGCACGCCGGTGGGCAAAAGCCGTCGGCTCCACATCTATCTGCCGGACGGATACGACCGCAGCGAAGAACGATATCCCGTCATGTATTTTTTTGACGGACACAATCTGTTCTTCGACCATGACGCGACCTACGGCAAATGCTGGGGTCTCAGGGAATATCTCGATGCATGGCATAAACCCATGATCATCGTTGGCTTTGAGTGCGGTCACGAAGGGCGTGAACGGCTGAACGAATACAGTCCCTATTCTTTCAACAGCAACTATATCGGCAAAGTTGAAGGCATCGGCACTACGATCCTTGATTGGATCGTCAGCGAAGTAAAGCCTATGATCGATGCCCGTTTCAGGACCTGGTCTCACCGGGAAGCCACCGGGATCGGCGGCTCCAGCATGGGCGGTCTGATGGCGCTGTACGGCACGATCAAATATAATCAGTATTTCTCCAAGTCAGCCTGTGTCTCCAGTACAGTCATCCCATGCTTTCGGAAACTATGTACGGATATCCGACATGCAGCTCTGCATCCTGACACACGTATCTGGCTCTCCTACGGGGAAGATGAAGCCTTTGGCAGGAGTGAAAGAACACGCAGTCTTTTTGAGACCAGGACCGCATACTGCACAGAAAAGATCCTGGAGCTCCTTGCAGATAAATCAGTCATGACCCGCGCATATATACAGCCCGGCGGGCGGCACTGCGAAGCTGACTGGGAAAAGCAGGTGCCGATGTTCATGGAATATCTCTGGATGTAATGAAAGGAAACCTCTTATCTTCCATTTTTACGTTATAGGGCCGTCCTGTCTGCGTTCCTCAAACATAGACCGGACGGAGGGAGCATTCTTTGTTAATCTCTTAATGCTGACATCTTCCAGTTTATTATTTGCTGTATTGAGATGGTTTTCAGACTTGACCAGATTCTCTCTGATTTTAGTCAGGGCAGAAATGGTGTTGTCAATACCTTTTATAGCATCATTAAAACGATCGTTGGCTTTTCTGAAACTGTCAGCAAAGCTGCTCTTAAACAGGGAAAGATTCTCTTCAAAATGATAGAGATCCAGCTGCTGATTCTGTACTTCGGTGAGCTTCTTCTGGTATTCCAGGGAATTCAATGCGGCATTTCTCAGCAAAGAAATGATCGGAATGAAAAACTGCGGTCGTATCACAAACATTTTGGGATATCGATATGATACATCTACAATTCCATTATTATATAGTTCATTATCACTTTCGAGAAGTGTTACCAGGACTGCATATTCGCATTTCTTTTCATTGCGATCCCGGTCGAGTTCTTTAAAGAAATCCTCATTTTTATGTTTTGTGGCAGTCGTATCCATCTCATTCTTCATTTCAAACATAATGGATATGAATTCTGTGCCTTCCGAGGATTCTCTGAAAATAAAATCTCCCTTACTGCCGCTTCTGATATCATTGTCTTTTTCAAAATAAGCATTTGGAAAAGCAGTCATACGGATCTGATTGAATTGGGTCATGCAATGCTGCTCCAGACTCTCTCCAACCATTTTTGTTGATTGCCTTGCCTTAAAATCCTTCAGCCTTTCTATTTCTTCATCCCGGAGTTTTAATTCTCCCTTATGCTTTTCAGTAAGGTTGTGTTCTCTCAGTTCCCCTTCCTTTTTCTGCAGATCCAGGTCGCTTTGGAGTTTTGTGATCTCAGTTCCCTTTTCTGATAACTCCCTGTTTTTTTCCTGGATGGCTTCTGATACGGCAAGTTTCTTCTCTGTATCAGCTTTATCAAGTTGTGCTTTCAGGTGCTCGATCAGCCTGTCTTTTTCAGCAAGTTTATTTTCTATTTTCAATAGTTCGTCAGCATGACTCTTTTCCTGCTTCATCCGAGCTATCAGTAAGTCGCCTTCTTTTCTCTGTACCAATTCCTTTTCACGGCGTTCAAGTTCCTTTTCAAATTCTTTGTCACGTACCTGCTGTATTATCTGGGCATAGCCGGCCGCATCGACCTGAAAGACCTTGCCGCAATTTGGGCATCTGATTTCCTGCATAACTCCACCTTATTCCCTGTGATACAAACAAAACTCTACAGCCTGCTGACCCGATCTGCCCGGCGGATCACAAATGAGGTCAGAACCTCTGGCCGCACTTCGGACAAAAGGCGAAGTCTTCATCCGTCTCATACCCGCAGATCACGCAGCGGTGATGTGTGCCGCCATTTTGCGGAGCACTGCTTTCCCTGATCGCTTCCCGATCTTCATATCCGGCAGGCATATAGGTGCTGCCGCCCTGCCACACTTCTCCGGTACCGGGCACCTGCACAAGGTCTGCCGGACGTATCTCCGGATTCTCTCCCCGCGCGATCGCCTCACCCACTGCGGGGTCGAGTGTATAAACCGTCCCGCAGCAGCTCATTCGCACAAAATACTGCCGGTTCCACTTCCAGACCGGGATGAAGAAAAGCAGAAGCTGCGTGTACGTCATAAACACTTCATAGGCGCCATACCTTCCGCAGGCTCCGCATGTCGCCGGCTGCCTGTAATCAAGGTCCTTTTTTCCGTTGGTCACACCGATCATAAAAAACATGGCATATACCCCCGCGCCATTATACCACAAACTGCAAAAAGAGAACAAGCCGCCCGGAATACCGGTACGGCCTGCTCTCTTCACTCCCGAAAGGGAGGCAAAACAATTCATCTAAAACGGATCACTTCTTCTGCTGGAACATCCAATCTCTGAAGCTCTGGGTCGCATACATCGGGACCCAGGAGAAGTGTGCGGAGGTGCCGAACACAGTGCCCGGTGCATACAGGGTGGTCCTGTAGCTGACGCCTGCCGCGTTGAGGGCTGCCAGGGTCGGATAGTAATACTCGTTCGGCTTAACCTGCGGGTCATCTGCCGCGTGGAAGATCCACATCGGAATACCCTTCAGGGCACTGACCTTTGCCGGATCAGCACCGCCGGCATCGGGAGCGATCGCCGCGAAAGTCTCA
>JAEEGL015558607.1_pt1 | contig 10569 bp, 8 predicted proteins | sample 9134231 | NCBI WGS metagenome assembly JAEEGL01 (sample SAMN16246548, study PRJNA631951) | gut metagenome | biome: gut microbiome; feature: rumen; material: fiber-attached | host: Bos | place: Iran: Karaj | collected 2018-10
AGGTATGCAAGGGCTGCCACTTTGGTAATGCCCATTGCCGCTGCAACAACATTGCCCTCTCCGATTAGTTCCAATTCTTCGGTATCGATAAAGTTCGTGATCGCATACACGGTTGCGATGGTTCCAACCACGTTTTCCTTGGCAATAAATCCGGTGATGGCTGCAGCAGCCAGCTGCCAGGATGCGATGCCCACAACCGGAATCAGCAGTACTGCAAAGGGCTGTGCAACGCTTGCCAGGATTGAGGTGCTTTCCGCCCCCTCTTCCACTGCCTGGAATTGCCAGTTAAAGGACTGCATGATCTGAACAACTGTATTGCAAACCAGAATAACCGTTCCCGCTTTAACGATGTAAGCCTTACCTCTTTCCAGCATGCTCTTTAATGCAAAGCCAAGGCTCGGCACTTTATACTCCGGCATCTCAATGATAAAGAAGCTCTTACGGTATTTCATGCCTGTAATGGCTTTGATCAAAAGTGCCCCGAGAAGGATCAGAACGATACCCAGCATATAGCAGACAAAGCTGATCCATTTTGATTCCGGGAAAAACGCCCCTGCAAACAGCGCGATAACGGGAAGCTTGGCGCCGCAGGGCATGAAGGTTGCCAGCATCGCCGTACTTCTGCGTTCCCTCTCATTTTTGATGGTTCTGCAGGCCATGATAGCAGGAATACCGCAGCCGGTTCCGATGATCATAGGAATAACAGATTTGCCGGAAAGTCCAACCTTCTTGAAGATGGGATCCAGTACAACCGTAGCCCTTGCCATATAACCGCAATCTTCCAAAAGTGCGATCAGGAAGTACATAACCATAACCAGCGGCAAAAAGCCCACAACCGCTCCGACGCCGCCGATGACGCCGTCGATCAAAAGCGCATACAAAAGAGGGTTAGCATCGCCCAGCTGTTCACCGGCCCATTCCTGGAAGGTTTCGATCCATCCCACCAGGATGTCCGCAAGCCATGTACCCACCGTTGTCTGACTAATGTAAAATACCAGGAACATGATCCCTGCAAAAATCAGGATTCCCGAAACAGGATTGGTTACAACCTTATCAATGGCATCTCCCTTTGTTTTATCCTTAGTCAGTGTTTTTCTGACTTCAACCTCTTTTACAATGTTGTTTACAAAATCAAATCTTTGGCGGTCTGCCGCTTCCACGGCTTCCTTACTCTTTAAATCCACATCCCCCTGATGGTAGGGCGCCTTCTGGCCTTTTCCCTGCAAGGCTGCAGCTGCACTTACTGCTTCTTTGATTCCTTTATCAGAAGTAGATACAGTCTTGATGACGGGACATCCCAGCTTTTCAGACAACTTTTTCTCATCAATGGTGTTGCCTTTTTTATCATTTACATCGATCTTATTCAGGGCTACAACCACCGGGATCCCGAGTTCCAAAAGCTGGGTTGTAAAAAACAGGCTTCTGGAAAGATTGGTGGCATCCACGATGTTGATGATGGCATCAGGATGCTCGTTTTTCACATAGCCGCTGGTGATGCTTTCTTCCGAAGTAAAAGGTGACATGGAATAAGCACCGGGAAGATCTACTGCGATAAGCTCACTGCCACTATCGTTGTACTTGTCCTTGATCTTACTTTCCTTCCTGTCAACCGTTACGCCGGCCCAGTTGCCGATCTTTTCGTTTCTTCCCGTCAGCGAATTATACATGGTTGTTTTTCCGCTGTTGGGATTACCTGTTAGTGCGATTCTCATGATTTGCCTCCTCACATAAATTTACTCTTAATTCTTGATTTGAATAGCCGATGCTAATTCCGGATCGATGTTATATCTTGCATCCTTGATAGACACAAAGAGATTCTTCTTTTTATCCACAACCGTGATCTTCTCACCGCTATAGCACCCAAGTGAAAACAGAAAGCTTTCCATTTCCTCGTCCCCGCCGGTATCTATCCCGGCGATCTCATATTCAATTCCCAGATTTGCCTCATTCAGATTCATCTCTGCACCCTTTTCCTTATTTGCATAACGCTTTCCGTATTAGCCTGTGCTAATTAGCACACGCTAACCATCTGTCATTATAATTACCCCATGCTAATCTGTCAAGCAATTTTCCATCGCAAATCAAAAAAGCCTTTTAGATTCGGTTGATTATAATGGGTATTTATGATAAGTTATTGCTAATAACAGACTTTGTGGAGGACTTTTCCTATGGCATTACAGGAATCCGGAGAAATGTATCTTGAAACGCTTTATGTGCTTTCCCAAAAAAATAATGCCGTACGCGGCATTGACATCGGGGATTATATGGGATATTCCTACCCTTCCGTCTGCAGAGGTCTTGCAGTGCTTCGGGAGGAAGGACTTGTGAAAAAAGATAAGGGTGGCTTTTTCATACTGACAGAAGCCGGCAAAATTCTGGCCGAACGCATCTATGAGCGCCATACCATCCTGACGAAAATGTTTACAAATCTGGGAGTTGATGAAGAAACAGCCTCGGAAGATGCCTGCCGCGTAGAGCATTACATCAGCGACAAAACCTTTGATGCGATCAAGGCACATATGAAGAAGTATGAGGGATAAAAACCCGCTTACTCTCTTATCCTCTTGTTAAGACCAATAATTTTTTCCGTGTTACTTAGATGAAACTGTATTCCTCTATCATAGTCTGAGACATATTGAACTAAATCAGTCCCAATGATAATCTGGGTCTCATCGTCCATTATAAATGTAAAGTCAACGATACCGTCTGCAGTAAAAATCATCTCTTCTTTGTCATCAATTTCTTGGGCTATTTTCACATCCCGAAATGCACTAATGTACTCAGCAATCAAGGAAGAATCTTTAGTCGAAAACTGCTCATATCCTCCTTCACCTCCAAAACCCACAAGAATCTCTACAGGGGTTATTTCTCCCTCGATGATACTTTTAAACGTATCGTCCGGAAATACACGTTCTATATCGTACTTTGTCTTCTCATTTTCTTTACTGCAACCAATAAGTAATGTGCTACAAGATAATATATACGTAATCAATATAATAAATCTAAAATGGCGCTTCATAACATCTCAACCTCTTATTTCTTCCACAACCCTGCAATTATAACTCATGATCACTATTCATCCCAAATCTCCTCATAATGCTTATCCCAGCGCCACATCCAATACCATCATCAGCACAAATCCCATGGCAAAGGCCACCGTTCCTACATTGGAGTGTTTTCCTTCCGACATCTCCGGGATTAATTCCTCTACCACCACATACATCATGGCACCGGCAGCGAAAGCCAGCAGATAGGGCAAAACTGAAACCACAGCACTTGCCGCAAGAATGGTAAACAATGCCGCAATGGGTTCTACGATACCGGATAAAACTCCGTACCAGAATGTTTTGGCCTTCGGCATGCCCTCTGCCCTGAGCGGCATGGACACAATAGCCCCCTCCGGGAAATTCTGAAGTGCGATACCCAGTGCCAGCGTAAGCGCCGCCGCCCGGCTGACTCCCGCTTCTCCCGCAACCCAACCTGCATATACCACGCCCACAGCCATACCTTCCGGGATATTGTGTAGCGTCACAGCAAGAATCAGCTTGGTGGTGCGCTTTAAGTTGCTTTTGGGTCCCTCAGTCTGCTCATCCATATGCATGTGCGGTGTTACGTTGTCCAGCAAAAGTAAGAATCCTATACCAACCAGGAAACCTACTGCTGCGGGAATGAAGGATAGCTTACCCATGCCCTCTGCGCCGTCCAGCGCCGGCTGTAACAGACTCCAGAAAGAAGCCGCCACCATAACTCCCGCGGCAAATCCGGTAAGCATGCGCTGAATACCATCGGAAATACTGTCTTTTAACACAAACACCATGGCTGCCCCGAGACTGGTTCCCAGAAATGGCAGTAGAATACCTGTCATCACTTGTACGTTCATATCATACCTCCGTTTTTAGTTGTTATCCCAGATGCTTTTGTTTCGGTCATCATATGCGTAAGCATCACACAATATATCGTACATTGTCCCTCTTAGCACAAACAAAAAGGTAATATATTACTTTGTAAAACTACTGTAATATATTACCTTTTTCGTGTCAAAATTTTTTCTCAGAACATCTTTACAATGCCGTGCTCAGCGTTTTTCATTTACGTAGGTTGTAATACGGTTCTGAATAATGTCCGCTGTTTCATCCAGATCCTTCTGCCCGTGAAAATAGAATGAAAGATCTTAATTAATCTTCATTCCGGAGTGTACATACTGAAGCTGCTCCCCCATGATCTGCTTCATTTCATCAAAGGCTGCTTCTCCCGTACAGTGACAGGTATAATACCTGATGGGATATGTGCTCAGAGCCTTTGCGATCTCTCTGATCTCTTCCAGCTCCTTTTCCCGATACTCCCGTTTTACCATGAGATGAAAACCGCTGATCACCACATCCGGAAGGCTGTCATATTTTTCCCTGTATGCATCCAGAATGCTCAAAATCCCGTTATGGGCACAACCGGATAACAGCACCCTTTGTCCCCCATCCTTTACAACCAGAAACTGCTCATGGGCAAAGGTATCCGCCGTATATCCCGTTTCCGTCTGCATCAACAGCCTCTTATTGGGAAAGGGTAAGGGGTGGGTTCTATGCTGAATGGTAAAAAGCTCCAGTTGTTCATCGATGACATGATCCCCCTCTATCAGCCTCAGCTGCTGAAGCCCTAAAATCTCCTCATCGATGCCGATGTATCGATAGTGATGTCCCTCTGATACTTTTCCGTCATCAGCAAAATATGCACCCCCTGCCGTCTTTTGCATATAGATAGGCGCCCGGTCATTGATCCTTGTAAAGGGAAGGATCCCTCCTGCATGATCATAATGTCCGTGGCTTAATATAACGGTATCCACCGCCTCCAAATCAATTCCGAGAGTCTTGGCATTTTGCGCAAAAAGATCCGTCTGCCCCAAGTCCAGCAAAGCTTTGTGCTTAGATGTTTCGATGTAAAAAGACAGCCCATGCTCATACAGACATCCCGGGGCGCCTTCTGTATTCTCAACTAGATTTACAATTTCCATATATTTTACCTCTGCTCGTCATCCGGCTGCTCTTCATGCGGCTGCTCTTTGCTTTTCTTATTGTATCATAAATACACCGAATTTCTACTCTACATTCTTAAGCGCAACGTCCAGCGGAATCCGTTTGATCCGAAGGAAATCAATGACGGAAACAAAGGCATAGCCGATCAGCATATACAGTACGGATAAAACCATGGAAGGCACGCTCATATAGAATGCAAAATATCCATCCAACTGTAACATGAACACATGGAAGATCCAGATCATCAGATAGTACCCGGCCACAAAGCTGATAAGGGAACAAAGTACCACTACGATGGCTGTGGGCACGATGTACAGTGCTCCGATTTCCCCATTCAAAAATCCCAGAATCTTTACCATGGAGATGGCGTGTTCGTTTCTCTCAATAATGATCTTAGCCAGCAAATATATGAGGGCAGCAGCCATTACGATCAATGCATATTTAAAGATTTCCATCATGCCTCCCAGGGAATGGGTCAGCTGGTTTGACACCTTCAAGATATCATCCTTGGTGATGACCGTTGCAATGGACTGCTCATCTATATCATGGATCTCATGCCTGGAAAAGAATCCTGAAAATTCATCCTCTTCTCTGTCAAAGATTTCCCGAAAGCTCTCATCGTCCATGAATGCAGCGATGCCGCCGTCGTAGTCAATGACTCCCTTTACCGTGAATTGGTAGGTTTTGTTTTCATACTCCTCATGGAGGGATATTTCTTCTCCTTCCGAAATTCCGAATTTTTCGGAAAATGCACTGGAAATATAGACCTGATCCTTTCCGGTTTCATCTTTCAAAGCTACATAGGCGCTATCCTTTTTGATTCCATATACAGATACTTTTTCGTCTCCTCCGCTGCCCATACCTGTACGGAAGGTACTCTTCTTTTTGGGATACTGCAGGGTTGTAATACTGAAGGACTCTGCACTGCTTTCCGATGTTTCTATCAGCTCTCCGTCGGAATCTTTATAATCCATGAGCATATACTGATACTCGGACAACATCATATCTCCCGCACTATCAGCGTAGTGACTCAGGGAATCCGGCAAACCAAAGGCAAAGCAAAGCATCAGCTCAATGAACACAACGCCGAAGATGAGTACCAGATAATTGGGCATATTCTGGAACAGGATCCGCAAACGGAATCTTCGAAGGAAGGACCATCTGGGCAGTCGCACGGCTTTGCTTTTTTTTGTCTTTTTCAGATCATGGCGCAAAAACTGCAAAGGACTGAGCTGCAGCTTTTTCACGATGACAAAGAGATTGACAAAGAACATCAGCATCAGCGGGATCACCGTGGTTTTCACGATGGCTGTCTGAGACCATACCGCATGACAGGTAGGGAGGCTATAGCTTTCATAATACAGATTCACCGCAAGGTCCTTAAGCGCCGTATAACCCAGCACATTTCCGATGATGGCTCCCAATATTGTGACGATCACAGGCATGGACATATAGTGCACCACCAGCTCCGTTCTGCTGTATCCCGATGCCCGCAGGGTTCCTATGACAGAGGCTTCCTTGTCAATGGTGTTGCTGATGGTAATGGCAAAGATAAATGCAATAACGCCGATAAGGATATAACACAAAATACTGGTTCCCGATGAATCTCCTTCAATATCGGAAACTGCAAAATTGCTGGCCTGCCGTAAGTACTCCGGCAGATAATCCTTGATTTCATTATCATACACAAGGCTCTGGGTGATCAATCCCTTTAACAGATCTTCCGATGCATCCGCAAGCTTGTCTTTTTCCTCAGGCTTAGAGTCATACTTGAAGGCGTAGCTGTAATGTACTCTGCTCTTTAAGGTTCTGAATGCATCCGGGGTAACCATTGCCACATCAAACCCGAAGGCATCAAACATCAGATCCGTATTTGACTCATGAAGGGTTAAGTAGTTTACGTAGGAAAGAAGTCCTACTACTTCAAATTTTCTGTTTCCCACGGTTATGGTATCACCAAGTCTGATACCCACATTACTTGCATGCATTCTGTCGATGGCGATCTCATTTTCATTCTGTGGCATACGGCCTTCGTTAAAGCTTGCCTTGTTGATCTTTGCATCGCTCAGAAAAATCCGAACAGTGGCATCCTTTTTGCCGTCATTGTTATGGTCTTCCGATTCTTCTCTGTAGAAATTATCGTAGATCGTCACCTTTCGGGGGGAGAAGTCTTTTGCATTCAGTTCATATCGATCTGCGATGTCATTCCATTCTTCATCTACGGTTTCAATGACTTTTTTATGCGCTTCTTCATAGGCCTCTTTTTCAGCCTTTTTAAATTCCTCTGAGTTCTTTGCCTCTTTGACAGCATCTTCAAAGGACTGCGTCATGGCCTCCTCGATCTGTGCCTGAATGGTTTCCTCATCGGTGATGCCATAGGCTTCACAGGTAATGCGAACCTGCTCCTCAATTCCTTTTGTAACTTCTTCAGTTATCTTCTTCTCAATCTCTTCGGCAACCTTTCGCTCTGCTTTTTTGTTGCCCTTTTCGATGAAATAGGATCTGACATCTGCCATCTCTCCCGTGCTGATCTCATCCAGCATTTCCCGGGAAGCTTTATGGGCAAGTTCAAAGCTGCCGTCTTCCAGATTCAGGGTTTCCCTTCCGCCGTAGATTGCCGCCAGCATGCTGTCATGGCCGACATACATACCGGAGATCACGCTGATCATGATCACCATAAAAACAATGATCACCAGATACTTATGCCAATCTGACTTCAGCTCTCTGGGAATTCTTCGGATAAGTGGGTTTCTCATTTTCCTTCCCCCTTCCTACCAATCCAGCTCAAGAGCTGTCAGCTTCTGTTCATTGATATCATTATGACGAACCACTCCATCACGAAGCTTTACAACGTGATCTGCCATATACTTAATGGCTTCGTTGTGGGTTACCATGATGACGGTGGTGCCGTACTTTTTGTTACAGTCTTCAATGAGTGCCAGGATTTCCTTTGAGGTTTTGTAATCCAAAGCTCCTGTTGGCTCATCGCACATTAAAATATCTGGATTTTTTACAACTGCTCTTCCGATGGATACTCTTTGCTGCTGTCCGCCGGATAATTGATTGGGATATTTGTACTTATGATCCTTCAGCCCCAGGGTTTCAATGACTTCCTCCACATCCAGGGGTTGATCGGAAAGATAGGCTCCTACTTCGATGTTTTCCTTCACGTTGAGATTCGGGATCAGGTTATACATCTGGAACACATAACCGAGATGCTTTCTGCGATACAAGGTAAGCTGTCGTTCACTCATCTCTTCCAGCTTATCACCGTTGATGCTGACAAAGCCTTCATCCGGGGTATCGATCCCGCCGATGATATTCAGCAGGGTAGATTTGCCGGATCCGGAAGGTCCAAGCAGTACACAAAACTCACCTTTGACTACTGAAAAATCCATACCCCGCAGCACCTCTTGTCTGCTTTCGCCGCTGCCAAAAGCCTTAAATAAATTGCTTACTTTCAGGAATTCTTTTTCTTTCATACATTGTTCCTCTCATGTTCAGAATGTTTTAAATATTAAAAAGACCGGATATGCATTTGTCATATCCGGTCGTAAATGATCTTTATGATGGAGGGCACGATCCATGTATGACAAAGCATACATGAGTCTCACAATTCAAAACAAGCCAGGTGTTTAAGCACCGGTATGTTGGCTTGCTACTCACTTTCGTGAGCCTGCTACTCCCTCATGGGTTGATCTCAGTATAGCCATGAATCCTCATCCTGTCAACCCCCATTATGGCAGCAATTTTGCACACCCTCAGGAAGGCTGTTTTAGAAAATACGCCGCTGCCAGCTCCCCCATCTCCTTTTTTCGCTGGGGATGCAGATCGTTGATCTCCCCTGTTTCCAAGGCCTCAACCAGGTAAGTTCCGGGGATGTCGGCGCAGGCTCTTTGGCAGCTTTGCATATCCTCCCAATGGGTGTTTTTCTCATCGGTTCCATCCGGTTCGTAGGTCACCAGATCAAACTGCGGAAGCAGCACATACACAAAGGGAAGGGTTTCGTCTCTCCAGAGCTTCCGATAGCTGCTTACCAGGGTTCTGAATTCCGCCTCATAAATATCCGTTGCCAGCAGATTGGATTCTCCCTGGTAGAAAAAGATCCCTTTGATATTGTACTTTGTGCAGGGATGGAGCATGCCGTTATACAGGGCTGTGGGCTTCCAGCTGACAAAATCCGTAGGCTCGATCTTTTCAGAAGCGGTGCCGATGCGATAGGTCCAGGGGCCGTCCAATCTGACTACCTCATAGCCCTCTGCACTTTCATAAAAGCCGTCGGTGCTCCTTTTGCCGTCTCCGTACAAAATCCCATATACCTTACCGTCGGTTACCCGGCCCGTTCCCTTTTCCACCAGCATACGGATGGTGATGATGTTTTCTCCTTCCTTCAATAAACCTGCGGGAATCTCATATCGTCTCGGAGGATAGCAGTATTCCGTCTTTCCCACGGAAACGCCGTTGATAAAGATCTCATCGCTATCCGTCATGGTTCCGAACCAAAGCAGGGCCTCTTTTCCCGCCTTGTCTGCGTCTATTTGAAAGCTTCTGCGAAACCAGATGCTGCCGGTAAACCCTTTCAGCCTGGGTTCCTTTTGAAAGATGCAGGGCAGAGTAATGTCTTCCCAGCCATCATCATTCCCACTCTGCTTCTCCTGCCAGCTCTCCTGCAGCCCCGCATCGTGGATATCAATCCATGTATGCCAGCTGGTATAATGCTCCTCGTTTTCTGCCAGCACCTTTTCCAGGTAGGTTTCGTCCTTATAGGGCTCTACAATCTCAAGCTGCTTAGGAAACGCCTCCAGCATCTCTTTGCTCATCCAGGATTCAATAGCGGACCCTCCGAGAGTGGTGTCAATAAGCCCCACTGCAACGCCGCTTTTTGCAAAGAGCTTTTTAGCCATAAAGTATCCCACTGCCGAAAAGTCAGGCAGGGTATCTTCTCTTACAGGCAGCCAGGCTCCGGTTTCCGGATCCGAAAGGGGTGTGTGAAACTCCCTTCTTTCCACGATCTTAAAGGAGCGGATCATGGGAAGATCAGGGGCTTCAAATTCCTCCGGATAGGTTTCCATCACCCGACTCATGGGAAACTCGATATTGGACTGTCCTACCAACTGGATCACATCTCCTATATACACATCTGAGATAGTAAGGGTATCCTCGCCCCCTTGGAGCTTCAGAGTATAGGGACCTCCCGCCTTTCTTTGGGGAAGGATCAGGGTAAAGCTGCCCTCCTGTACATCTACCGCTGCCTCAGATAACAGGCTCTCCCCTTCCCAAAGCTCTGCACTGATCTTGTTACAATCCGTCTCGCCGCAGATCCTGATTTCCTTATTACGCTGAAAGATACAGCCGTCGCTGATGAGTCTCATGGGTTTTAACATGTCTTTATCCTCCTTGGATATTCTCTTTCGTCACCTTCTTTTTGCTTCGATCCGCATGGTCTCCGGGGGAGCCATATAGGAGGGCTGCACCATGGCATCCTCTCTTCTGATCACCAGCTTTTCCAATACAAAGCAGGGACTCTGTGCATAGATCCGGA
>JAEEGL016141845.1_pt1 | contig 10569 bp, 9 predicted proteins | sample 9134231 | NCBI WGS metagenome assembly JAEEGL01 (sample SAMN16246548, study PRJNA631951) | gut metagenome | biome: gut microbiome; feature: rumen; material: fiber-attached | host: Bos | place: Iran: Karaj | collected 2018-10
ATGAAAATACATTGTATAACGCAACAGAAAAACCTTTATTTATGGCATAAAAAAGGGGCTTCGCTCAGTTGATAGGATCAACTAAAGCGACAGCCCCTTTTTGAGCGGAGAAGGAGGGATTTGAACCCTCGCGCCGCTATTAACGACCTGCACCCTTTCCAGGGGTGTCCCTTCGGCCAGCTTGGGTACTTCTCCACACGCTGCTCGACAAATAAAATGTCTATGCAAATCAGTATACTAACACAACCAGCGGGAAGTGTCAATAATCGCATGGGGAAGATTTATCTTCCCTACGCGCCACGCAGGCGGCATTCGGCGTAAGCCGAAAAAAACCTTGCGCCGCCCTGCGCATAAAGAGAAGGATCACTTTGAAGAACCGTTTGTATCGGCCGCAGCCGTCAATGTCCGCTGCTTCCTCCAGCTCATGCGGTATCCCTTCTTTAATCCGGCTTGTGAGACATATCAAAAAAACTTTCTGATTCCCTGCAATGGTGCTATGATAACAAAAGGGATTTTTTGGGAGGTGTTGCCATGAAAAAAATAACATTGGGGAAGACGGGGATCGTTACTGCGCAGAACGCGTTCGGCGCTCTGCCGGTGCAGCGCTGCGATATGGAGACGGCGGCGGCGATCTTAAGAAAAGCGTATCAGGGAGGGATGACGTATTTTGATACGGCAAGGGCCTATTCGGACAGCGAGGAAAAGCTCGGGTATGCCCTCTATGACGTGAGGAGCAAGATCTTCATCGCCACAAAGACGACGGGGAAGGACCCGGAAGCTGTGAAGCGGCAGCTAGACGAGTCGCTGCATAATCTCCGCACGGACGTGATCGACGTCTATCAGTTCCACTGTGTGGATCAGTGCTACCGTCCGGGAGACGGGACCGGGATGTATGAGCTGATGCAGGACTTGAAGCGCCAGGGCATCATCCGCCACATCGGCATTACGGCTCATAAGATCGGGATTGCGGAAGAGATCGTGGAATCGGGGCTTTATGAAACCCTGCAGTTCCCGTTCAGCTATCTTTCCGGAGAGAGGGAGGAAAAGCTGGTGCGAAGCTGCGCCGAAAAAGGCATCGGCTTCGTCTGCATGAAAGCGCTGGCGGGCGGCCTGATCACGGACGCAAAAGCCGCCTTTGCCTATATCGCGCAGTTTGACAACGCGCTGCCCATCTGGGGGATCCAGAGAGAGACCGAGCTGTCCGAATGGCTGTCCTTTATGGACGAGCCGCCGGAAATGACGGATCAGATCCGATCCCGGATCGAAGCGGACCGGGCGGAGCTGACCGGAGACTTCTGCCGTGGCTGCGGCTATTGCATGCCCTGTCCCAAAGGCATCTCCATCAACACCTGTGCGAGAATGAGCCTGCTCCTTCGCCGCGCCCCGTCACAGGGCTGGCTTTCCGAGGAATGGCAGGCGGAAATGAAGAAAATAGAAACCTGCATCGAATGCAGGCAGTGTGAGAAAAAATGTCCGTATGAGCTCCACACACCGGAGCTTCTCAAAAAGAATTACGAAGATTATAAGAAAGTACTGGCAGGGGAAGTCGCGGTCTGAGCCGCGGCCCCCTGCAAAAATAAGCTTCATGCCGGGGTCCGGTGTTCCTTTGCCCTTCTCATCAAAGAAGAGACGACTGCGAGCCCCGTACCGGCCATAGCCAATACCGACGTAAAGAGCAGCATGGGTTTTATGCCCGCATTCTGGATCACAAGGCCGCCGAAGAAATAGCCAAGCATGCTGCCGGCGGCCTGTGAAGTCCCCATAAAGGTCTGCCCTGTAGCAAGATCTTCCACTTCCATACACTCATCCGAGAAATAGACCTGCACGCTGACCACCAGCGCGTAGGAAAGCGGCTGCAGGAGCTGGATCAGGAAAACGGCGGTAACATTCGTCGCGAAGAAATACAGGATCCCGCGCAGCGCATAGACCGCTCCGGCCAGCGTGATGAGCCAGTAAGAGCGAAACCGTTTTACCAGGCGCCCCGTCAGGAACATGACCGGGATCTCCAAAAGGGCCGCCAGAAAAAGCACGATCCCAAGGCTCCCGCTGTCTCCTCCGACGGACTCAACGATCATGACCATATAACAGCTCGTCATGATCTGAAACGTAAGGAACAGGGAACAGGCGCCCACCATCAGTATGAACGCCGGATACTTCTTAAAGAACGCCAGGATATTCTTTGTCCCGCCGGAAGCCGTCTTTTTCTCCTGCTGCTCCAGCGGCCCGTCATAAGGCAGGGAAAGCACCAGAAAGAACAAAACTGCCGTCATGGCGATCCCCGAATAGAGGATGATCTGCATCCCGAGCGGCGCGATCAATTGTCCCAGCAAAAGCGAAAGACACGCATAGGCAAACGAGCCGATCCCCCTTGCCACGCCGAAATTCATCTTTGTTCCCTTGTGCTCATAATAGAAACAGGCCACGTTCATAAGGCCCAGCGCGATGTTCATGATCATCGAATACGCGCCGAAGACCAACGCGATGTAGATATTGTTTTTGACGAGCAGAAGGCTTAAAAGAAGCACCAACAGGATCCCGATGACCCCTGTAAAAAGGAGCTTCCAGTGAAACCGCCGGCTGCGGTCCGCCAGTCTCCCTGCCGCCGGCTGAAGGATCGCAGCGAGCAGTGACGCAACCGCAAACAGGATCCCGAGCTTCCCCGCAGAAAAACCAAATTCTTTCAGATACGCGATCCCGTAGCCCCAGATGATGACCGTGCTCATCCAGAAGAAGGCCTGCAAGAGCCTGTATCTTCCCTTTACTCCCATAACCTTACTCCGTCGATCCCACTTTCACCTTCGCCTTCGGATTTCCTGCCCTCTTCAGCTGTTTCTTTAAGAACCGGACGCTCGCTTTGTCCGGAGCGGTCATCGTCAGTTTGTCATCGGTATTCCGGATCGAATTCTTCCCGAAGACCACGCTCCCCGCAAGAGTGATCGTTTTCAGATTCGATGCGTTTTTGAACGCGCCGTCTCTGATCCGCAGCATGTTTTTCCCCAAGTGGATGCTCTCGATCAGCTTATTCCCCCGAAACGTTTTTTTCGCGATCTCATTCACCGGGAAAGCGATCCCATCGCCGCCCGTTACGCTGTCCGGTATGCACACGTCCTTTTCTGACGTCTTCATACTCTTTAACATGACGCCGAGGGTCCCTTTTCCGCGATACTGCGCGTCGGAGACCACCGTGTTGTCCTTTGCCGTCTCCGTTCTGGAGATCTCGATCGTATTCCAGTCATAGGAAACAAGCGAGACCGTGACGACCGCGGAGCCGTCTGAATGAGTTTCCGTCTGCTTCGCATTCACGGTACCGTTCTTTTCCGTAACAACGATCTTCTCGTCTTTATTCCCTTGCGGGTCCACAACGGTCACTATTTTGGTCTCTGAGCCGTCCGTATTGCCCTGCAGGCTGGTCTTTGTCGTCGTTCCGTCTGCTGCCGTTTCCTGCGTCACGACCGGATCACCGACCGGCGTTTTCTCGATATCCGGAAGCACTTCCTCCGGCGTCCCGGGTTGCGGCTCCGGCTTCGGTTCCGGTTCGGGGTCCGGCTCCGGCTCAGGTTCGGGATCCGGCTCCGGTTCCGGTTCGGGTTCCGGCTCCGGTTCCGGTTCGGGTTCCGGCTCCGGTTGCGGCGTCGGATCTACAGGATCTTTCTCCTTTATGGTCAGAATGCCCGTTCGGTAGCTGACGCTGTAGTTCCCCTGAAGCTTCCCGCCATCCGGCGTGATCGTATAGGTTCCGGCCTTTTCCCCCTGATCGCGGGTGATCTTATATTCCACCTTATCGCTATCAAGCAGTCCGCTGACCGTCGCTGTAAAAGCCGGGTCCTTCTCTCCCGCTTCCTTCGTCACATTGTCCGCCTTGACCGTCACCGCTTTCGGTTCGATCGTCAGCGCCGCGCCGGTCTCCACAAACGCATATGTCTGACTGTCCTTCGGCGTAAAAACGATCGTCTTGGACCCGCTGTCGGCAACATTCGTAAGCTTCTGTTCCGCCTTGAAAGCCCAGGTTCCCTCGACCTTTTTATTTTCGCAGGTGGCAGTTCCTGAAATATCAGATCCGTCGGCCGCCTTCCCCCGATAGACAAAACTGATCGGGCTCACCGTCAACGTCGGGATCAGCTTTCCGGTGACGCTGAGCGTGACCTCCACATCATAATCCTTATAGTTTGGCGCGTCTGTCACAGAGATTTTCACCTTCGCCGTTTTCCCGATCAAGGCAGCGTCGTCCTTGAACTTATAGCTCAAAACATTGTCCTTAAACATCGGGCTCCCATCTAAAACGCCGGCCGTATCCGAAATTACCGGGGCACTGATCTCTCCCTTTGGCGCGAACACCGGATTTAAGTCCGCTGCACCGGAGGCGCCATATCTTGCCGTCCCCGTGATCGTTTTATTCGTCCAGTCCGCCTTTTTTATTTCAAAGGTTTTCTCGATCGTTTCCGCATAATTTCCCTTTCCTGTCGCGGTCACCGTCGCAGTGCCTGCCTTCTCATTGTCTTTCCAGGTAAGGGAATAATCCGTATTCTCCTTCAGGTCTTTACCGTTCTCGCTAATGGTAACCTCCGGTTTTTTCTCGAGGCCGTCATATATGAACTCCGTCTTATCGAGATTCATGGTAACAGAACTGCCTTTTAAGGATCTCGGGTTGATCGTAAACCCTTTCTTCAGTTCGCCCTTATAATTACCTATGCCCGTTGCCAGGGCATACGCGTCCGAGCTTGCGTTTTTATTGCGGAAATATTGAAGGGTATAATCCGTATCCTTCGTTAATGTTTTGTCCCCGATCTTAACCTCAGCCACGGGTGTTTTCGCGGTTCCGTCATAGGTATAGCCTGTTTCCCCCAAAGTCATTGTCCCTACGGAAAAATCCGCCTGCTGGATCTCATACACCCTCTTTGCAGTGCCGCCATAAGGCGATTTCCCTGTTATGGTAACAAGGTATGTTCCTGCATTTACAGGGTTTTCAGGTAATACCACAGTGTAATAGGATGAATCCAGCCTTACGTGGTTCGCATCCGAGACGATCACATCATTGGGTAAATGCTCCTCTCCGTCATAAACAAAATCTATTTCCGTAAGCTGAATCTCCCCGTCCTCAATGCTCTCCTCATCGATCATGGAGAAGTTATCCGTCTTCGTTCCGGTATAGTTTCCCATCCCTTTCGCCGTCGCAACAGCGCTGCCCGTTGACACCGTTGTATTAGACCACGAAAGCGTAAAATCTTTGCCCTTTTCCAACGTCATTCCATTGAAGGTTAAGGTTGCGTCCGGATTTTTCTGTTCTCCGTCAAATTTGTAGGAATAACGTTCCAACATCATGTCGGCGCCCCCGATCGGCGCGCTGTCGATCGTAAACGTTTGATCGCATTTATCCTTATAATTCCCTTTTCCCGTAACCGTGACGATGGCTTTGTTTCCCGCATTGATATTATTGCTGTAGCTGACCGAAAAGTCCTTGCCGGATTCCAGTTTTTCATTTTCGTCGCCGCAGGTAACACTGTACAGGGCAGGCGTTTTCGGTGTCCCGTCATACGTTCCGCCGCTTTCTTTGAGCACGACCTTGGCGTTGCTGAGGGAAGCAGGCTCGATCACATAGGTTTTCTCCACCGTTCCGGTGTAGTTTTTCATCCCCTCCACCGTGACGGTAACCGTCCCCGCGTTCGTGCAGTCCTCTCCGAAGGTGACCTTATAGTCCTCCTTCTCCTTCAGAGTTGTCCCGCCGTCCTTCACGGTCACATCCGGTTTCTGTTCCTGCCTGTTATATGTAAACTTTTCCTTGGAAAGGCTCACCATGGTCGACTTGATCTTCACAGCCCCGGTCCGGCTTTCCACGCTTATGCTTTCCCTTTTCGCGCCAAACGCTGTTCCCGGCAGCGCCGCGATCATCATGGCCGCCGCCAGCGAAACGGCCAGCCCTTTTTTCAACAATCCCCTCATTTTAGTCATCTATTCCTCCCCATGATCGGCAGATAATTCCGGTTAGTTGCGTTATATGATAGCACGGAAATCGACGGTCAACAAGTGTCGTACGGGTAAGAAAGGGTGTTTTTTTATTCGCCCGGTGTTACACTGAAAAAGGCCCCGCGCGTATGGCGGGGCCTGCAAAGATGGGCCTGAATATTTATTGGTCTTTGCGAAGAGGCACGCCCGGTTTGTACTGCTCATTCGCCTTTCGGATCTCATCATAGCAGTCGGCGTACTTATAAAGGAATTCCACAGGAGTCATGTTTGAGGCATCAACATGAGAAAGCTCCAGATATAGTTTAACTATGCTGTGGAGTTCGTTGGGTGTCAGTCGATTCATACGCTCAATTCTCCTTTCTTGGTTGATATATTGATTATAACACAAGAAGGGTGTTGAGTGAAAGAAAACTCTTCCGCAAAGCCGGAGGCGAAAGGCGATGTGTACACCTATGAGAAGGTGACCATACCGGAAAGCGTGGCGCTCATCGGGAAAGAAGCTTTTGCCGGCTGCAAAAAGCTGAAGACTGTTATCATCAAGGATGCGTCTTACCTTCAGTATACAGTACTGAGCTTTACCGAACCGCAGTCCTGTTGTGCAGAAAAAGAAAGCCCCGCAATCTCACGGGGCTTTCTTTTTCTGTAAGTAATCCTTTAAGATTTCATATTTCTCATTGATCCGCTTCGAGATCTCCTCGTTCTTCTCGCCGGTATCCGGGTGGTATTCCTTCATGGTTTTTCTGTAGCGTACCGTCAGTTCATCCAGAGTCAGTTCGGCGGGATTTTCAAACCAGAACGCCTGCATCGCTGCTTTAACCTGATCCGGCAGCGGGGAGGACATGTCGGGCTGTTTTTTCTGCTCCTGTGACGACTCCGATTGGGAGCCGGAGCGGCTTCTTTTTTCCTCCCACTCTTCGTTTCTGACCGACTGGCCTAACTGGATCAACGCTTTCTTTAACCCCATCACAGGGTCGTTGACGATCTGCCCTCCCATTATCTGCACCTTGATCCTGTTTTTCAGGCGATAGGTCGCACGAAGCGGGTAACCCTCGACGAGTTCATATGCGATCATAAAAAGGATGTCTGCGGTAAGAGTCTCTTTCTGAAAGATCTTCTCATGAACCTGTGTTTCCGGGTCATAATATACGTCCCAGGTTTTGACCCGTCCCCATTGAAACGAAGCGGGCTGCGCGTTCAGTAGTTCGTCGTATACAACGACAGATTTTTTTGCACGGTCAATCTTCAGCGCGTCTATTCCGGAAAAGACCGGTGCAGCCCCGAACAGGTCCGCGCGCGTGTTTTCCAGATATTGATCCATGACATGCAGCGGCATATCCCCATTTTCAACGAGCCATCCCAACGGATAGGAAAGCGCACAATTATCGCAAAGGTAATCCGGCCCCAGCGATACCGCCTTTTTCTCCCTGACCTCGTTATGACATTTCGAACACTTTACTTTTGTAAACATTCCCATGGCTGCTTTTCCTTAGAACCTTAATTCGGACAGGCTGATCCCCCGCATCGCGTAATAGATGCCGGACAGATTGGTGACCATTTTGACAAAGATATAGATCAACAGCACGTAAGAAGCAAGATATAAGATCCACATGATGACATTTAACACTTTCACCGCAGTGTTTTCCGTGGTGATAACGGTGGAACTGCCTGTCTGGTTATTGCTGGTGACGCTTACCTGTTTCCGGAACGCTTTCAGCCCGAAGGGTTTTGAGGAAAACGGCAGTCTGGCGTTGCCGGTCATGAGATTTCCGATCGCCGTAAAGAGGATCGTGATCTGCAGTCCCCTGGCAATAGAATACGTCAGCATGTGGAGCGGCATGTTCAAAAGCGCGGTATCCAATGTCAGAGTATATCGGTATAAAAATTCAATGCCGATAAAAAGCGGAAGATTAAGCAGGATGTGCCATCTGGAATCGTTGATCCCGTTGATCAGGAAAAAGAGCAGTCTGATCACAATGCCGGCAAGGAAAAAATCCAGGATGAAAATTCCGATAATGTCCAGGCCGACCAGGGAGATCGCGTTGGCGCTGACATCGATCTCGCCCATATGCACGAGTTTATCGGCGATGAACAGGGGCATGTATTGGCGGAGCGTAATAAACAGCATGCAGATAATGCCGATCTTGGGCGGGATGGCTTTGATGGCTTTGACACCCGCCTTTATGCCCTTGATCGCCAGAATGACAAGGATGACGAAAACGACGATCACTGCAATAACAGAGACAACAAATAAGATCATATCCGTTTTGCACAGGCAGCCCCGTGCGCCCCCCTTTCCGGAATGATAAGAAAAAAACCCGCTGTTGTAACGGGTTTTATACGGAGAGAGTGGGATTCGAACCCACGCGCCCTTTCGGACAAACGGTTTTCAAGACCGCCTCGTTATGACCACTTCGATATCTCTCCAAGCCGTTCCATTTTATCATCCCGATATCGTTCCGTCAACTAATTCCTGCCAGATCGCATCCCACTCATACCTCCTTCTTCAGCTCCTCAAACCTCTCCTCCGAAAGCGTAACCTCTCCCATCGGGTATACGCGGCCCAGGCCCTCGTATTTTGAGACACCGAGGCGGTGGTATTTTAGGATTTCATACTCCGCGCCCACATCATGCGCGATCCGGCTGATCTCCTTCAGCTCCTCTTCGGTGTCATTGACGCCGGGGATCACGGGGGTCCGCACACGGATCTTAAGATCGGGACGTGCTTTTCTGGCCAGATACAGGTTCTCCAAAATCCGCTCATTCCCTGCCCCGGTCCATTCCTTATGTTTTTCGGAGTCGTGAAGCTTCACGTCCATATAGAGTACGTCGAGGTTCTTCGCAACCTCCTCCATCACCCCAGACGGCGCCATCCCGCAGGTTTCCATGGAACGGTGGATATAACGCTTTCCGGCTTCAAATAAAAGCGGGATCGTAAACTCCGGCTGCGCCATGGGTTCCCCGCCGGAAACCGTGAGCCCGCCTTCGGAGTGCTCGTAGAACTTGCGATCCGCTTCCACTTCTTCCAACACTTCTTCGATCGTCACTTCTCTTCCGATCTGCTGCAGTGCGCCGGCAGGGCAGATCCCTTCCACTGTTCCCGGAGCCAAAACCTTTTCCCTGTCAAAGGCAAGTTTCCCTTCCTCAAACCGGCAATTGAGCTCTTTAAGTCCCGAAACGCAGCCTCTGCAGCCGATACACTCCTTCGCGGTCCAGGAAATTTCCGGGCGGAAGCTCTGGGACTCCGGATTCGCGCACCACTTGCAGCGCAGGGGGCACCCCTTTAGAAAAACGACGGTCCGGATCCCCGGACCATCGTGTATGGAAAAATGCTGGATATTGAATATCGTTCCTTTTACTTCCATGTGAGTTTCTCCGGAAGGGCGATCTCAAGCGGCTCTCTGACGAAGTAATCCGAGATGGCCGTGGGCTGTTCAAGAACTCCATTCTCCACGCACCAGTCGGCGATGTTCTGCAGATGGTCATAATCCTCAGCGCTGAACGCCACGTCAAAGGTGAAGGAGTCAAAGCTCTTTAACACATCTTCTTTTGAGACCGTCAGATAATCCGCGCAGATCTGTGCCGCTTCATCCGTATCGGACTTGATGAAATCAACGGCTTCCTGTGTGCCCTTTAAGTACGCTGCCACCGCTTCCGGATGTGCCTCGGCAAAGGCCTTGTCCACAGCGATAAAGCCCTGGGATTTGATCCCGATATCGCCGGTGGTGTTTAAGACATGGCGGCCTTCCGCTTTCTCGATCTCCTCTGAAAACGGCTTCAGCCCCAGGATCGTATCAACCTGCTTTGCTACATACGCCGCAACCACTTCGCCGTCAGAGCTCAGGTAATTGATGTCGGCATCGGCCGTGGTCAGCCCGCCGCTTTCCAGTTCCTTCGCGATCAGGTACTCGCCGAGGGTTCCCTTCACGATACCGATCTTGCCCTTCGAAAGATCCGCCGCCGACTGGATGTCGGGATTGGAAGTTTCAAACCAGTAAGACCCGTCCGCATTCGTCACAAAGTTCGAGAGCACACGGACGTTGGATGCCGGAATAAGGCGTGTGCAAAGGGCGTAATCATAAGCCGCTCCGATATCCGCCGCGCCGGTCACGATCGCGTTGATCGTTTCGATCCCGGCGGCATAGGTCGTGATCTCCACATCGATCCCATTGTTTGCATAAAAGCCCTTTTCCTTGCCGATCACCTGCGCATACGCAAGCTGCATGGTGTCTGTGCCAACGCGCACCTTCGTGAGATCTGCTGTTTTTTCTCCCGCGTTTACCGTGGTTGTTCCCGGGGTTGCATTTCCGCAGCCGGCTGCTCCAAACGCCATAAGAACTGCCATGGCTCCTGCAATAATTGCATTCCTTCTGTTTTTCATGATACTACTCCTCCTTAGTTGAAAATGATTATTGATTGATCCTAATTTCTTTCACGCCGTAGTGCTTTAAATACTTGTTTCCCAGTGTCCGAAACAGCTTGTCGAACAGAAATCCGAGGAGCCCGAGCGTGATCACTCCGCAGATGATCCAGTCTGTTCTGAAGTAAAGCCTTGAGTTATAGATGAGGTAGCCCAGCCCTTCTTTCGCCGCCACCATTTCGGCTGCCACG
>JAEEGL016360225.1_pt1 | contig 10569 bp, 18 predicted proteins | sample 9134231 | NCBI WGS metagenome assembly JAEEGL01 (sample SAMN16246548, study PRJNA631951) | gut metagenome | biome: gut microbiome; feature: rumen; material: fiber-attached | host: Bos | place: Iran: Karaj | collected 2018-10
CACTTTCCATGTCACCTGAAAAGTAATTAAAACCACATTTTTGGTAGTCAACTCTAACCCTTAATTCATCAAGTGTATCTAGAAGGCTGCCTCTTACAATTGGTGTCTTTAGTCTTACATACTTCGTTATTTCCATATATTTCTGTTTTATTGTTTACAGGTGCAAAGGTAATATATTTATTTCAAATATCAAAATATAATTTCAACTTTAACATTTAATTAACATTTTAGACTTTCCTGTTCAAAATGGCAGCAGGATGTGCCTTCACCTGTTTTCCCACTGCAAAGGTAATAATAATCCATGACACTACAAAATATAAAGTGTTAAACAATTTAAAAGGCACAAAAAAATGCCATTACTTTTTCAAGTAATGGCACTAAAAAAGATATACTTATTTAGGTGCGAGCTAACTTATAATAATACTTGTTTATCCCTTAATGCAAAAGCCACATCACATATATTGCCCATTGTGACACATTTTGACCCAAGGCATCTGTTATCACTTGACCACTTATAGATGTGAACCTTAATTGTCCATTGGTCTAACTTCTTGCGAAGATAAGTTGTAACTTGAACCCATTGTGTCAATCCATTAACATATATTGGGTCTGATTGACTTCTTTTAATTATTAATGAATATGTCATAACCTTTAATTGTTTATTTGTTGGCGCAAAGGTAATAATAAAAAATGATTTGAGCAAATATTTTATTTAAAAAAGTGTTAATGAAAAAACATTTTTTCTCTAGGTTTTATTAACAAAATATATTTGGTAGTTAGCAAAAAAAGTGTTACCTTTGCAGTGGGGAAACCAGGAAGGTGAGACTCAGCGTCATCAGTGTTGTTCAGAAACAAGCACAAAAAAAAGGTGTGACTTTCGCCACACCTTCCGTCAAACAATAAACCTACAAATTATGAACGAAGATGAATTGCTTCAACAAAATGGATTCGAACCATTGGCTTCCATGACTATAGCATGGTGCTCTAACCACTGAGCTATTGTGAAAAAAGTGGGGGAGGGCTTGCAGCAAATGAGCGAACACGGAATAAGACCAATCGCTCCGGGCGTCAACTTTCCCTCCCCCTTCTTTTTGCGCCACCTCGGTCTCACTTGCTCTGTGGCGCTTACCACACGTTGCTCTAGAATCAAACATTGCGGTACTTGTGTGACCTCGATGCACCGAAATTTATCGGGGACTGACTTCTGTCACACTCACCTTCACCTATTCCGGATTTTAGGGTGTTGGTGCTTTTTTCAGTAATGTAACCCCACCTTTCAACCATCCACTCTACTTGGCAATAGATTTGTGCGCACGCTATCCCATTTGGAGGGGGTGGCAAACTTAGTGAGGTAATGACCGAAGATGCCCCATAACACCCAATGTAGCGGCTCTTAATAGCGGCTTGGGGGTGAATGTGCCTATCGGACGTGGCGGCTCATATACTCTGTTGGTCGCTCACTTGGCACTTAACGGCAGGGCTTAGATAGCGGTCTATAAGTTTTTCTAATACTATTAATTAAATCAGTGCTATAATATAATCACTTAATTGGGTCGGTCTCTAATCATACTATTAAAATATTTCTGCATTTATATTTACATTAAAATTAAAATACTAAATTATCTAATATATTCCTTAACCGGGCGGGGGTCGTTCCATTATTTTCTCTGTTTAATAGGTTTGACATTTAATAAAAATGTAGTGGTTTCCCCATTCTTGGTGTTCCAACGTTACCTAGCAAGCGAATCTATCTGTATTCGTGGCGGCAACCTTACCATTCGCTATTGGTTTGTTTTATCCACTACTTGAATTGACGTAGGTGGCGCATATAACTCGGCTTTGTTTCGCACACCTTTTTGGCACGTCAGTTTGGCTTTTATCCTAATCCGTAGATGTTATAGAATTGCTTTACTATCTCACCCTTAGAGTTCTTGACACTTCTACTTGGGATTGCTACCACACGATTGCGTTTTACTGCGTTCTTAAAACTTCTTTTGCTCATAATCTTTTATTTTTTTTATTTGTTACTTGTTTTGTTTTGACGATGCAAAGGTACAATATTTTTTGTTATAAACCAAATGTTTTTTTCTCTTTAACATTACTTTAACACTTTGCTTAATTTCTGTTAAATCAACTTTGCAAAGGTTGTACCTGAATCTAACTTGTCAGCGTTGAAATCCATAATGAATCCTTCTATTGAATCATAACTACCGAATGATGCACCCTTCACTTCTTCATCTGTCATTTCGTAAAAGCCTTTTTCTTCGGCGGTGTTTTCAGCATCAACCAAATAAATTCTCTTACTACCTACTACTTCTTTTTCGTCAATCCTAAAATCCTCATAATAATCATCGTTTGCCGTTTTAATAAATGTATGTCTCTCTGAACTTTCCACAATGAAATCATCACTTGGATTGTTAACGTTAAGATTCTTATACTTTGGACTATCAGAAATTAAAGTGGCAATTTCATCATCCATTGCTTTTTGAGCCAACTCAATAGATGCACATGGGATGACGTTTACAATAATCTCGCCATCAACATTACTTTCTTGTATTAAATTAAAAACTTTCATAATATTGTAATTTTTAAATGTTTAATTATTTAACTTGTGCAAAGGTAACACATTAATTTCAAATTTCAAAATATAATTTAAACTTTAACATTTAATTAACATTTATCGAATTCCGGTTCAGGATACGCTTCACACGAGTCGATTACAGTAATCCCACTGCAAAGGTAATATTTTTAATTGATATATACAAATATTTTATGTTAAAAAATAAAAAATGCGCCACTTTTTGGGTGGCGCAAAAACTACCTAAACTCTTGCAAGATATACACTACTTGCCAACAATGTTTAATTAGACATATCTTTTATCCGCATCAGCTTCATACGTTAGAGAATTGCCATATACTCCATGTTTAGTGTTCGTTAGTATAAATTTAGGCGTTGGCGTATTATACTTATTTAAGTACCTAATTTTTACTTTGGCGCAAACATCTTGTTAATGTTATCCAACTTGAACATAGTAATAGCACCGAATCTTGGGTTGATGTAGATGTTTTCGCCTTGAGCAAGGAACACCACATTCTCAATCTTTGGCTGCTTAACCTCAACAATATTGGTTATTCCCAAAGCCTCTTGTTTTGCGCTTGCTTTCTTCTCGGAAACGTAACGAAGAATATCATTCATCAGTTCGCTACCTTCTTCCACGATAGAATAGTTGTAAATAGTGAAGTAAACAACCTTAGTAGGCTTGCGACCATTGTAAAGACGAAGATACTCTTGCTCACTATCATTGTGCTTTAAAATAATGTTTGCAAGTGCATCATCAGTAGAATCACAATAAGTACTCTGCTTTGGAAAAGCAATAGTAAACTCTTCGTCAGTGAAGTTAATACCCTCACGCTTGCACTCACTCTTTACAATATTGTAATAGTTCAAACCTGTTGCAGCGTTTTGGTAAACTGCAAGTGTGAACACCTTACCCAAATAAGGATTCTCAGGCGTTGTCTTACGCATTGCAGGAGTTGTGCCATTAGGATATTTGTTCATCTTCTTTTCAGTGAACGTTGCAGCGTATAAACCAAACGTGCCACGCTTAATACCTCTTGCGAAGTCCTTGATGTTTGAAATCTGATTGTTATACATAATTTATATATTTAATTATTTAACTTGTGCAAAGGTAATAAATAAAAATGATATGTGCAAGTATTTTCTTGACTTTAACATTTCATTAACATTTTACTATTTTCAAATTATATTACATTTAATACTATTTTACAATTTTCCTTGTATTTTGTAAGTTATTGAAAATCAACAAGTTGTTATAATGGATGTCCGGTCTTCTGGTTTTACAGTAATCCCCACTGCAAAGGTAGTAATATTTTACGATATATGCAAATATATTTTCAAGTTTAACATTTAATTAACATAAGTGTTAATATAGCGTTAAAGCCTAAAAAATATTTGGTTATATGCTGATAAAATGTTACCTTTGATGTGGGGTGAACAGGCTCTGAAGGCGTTGGCAGTATTGAGGCGTATGAACAAAAATGGCACAAAAAAATGCGTTGCATAAAAGCAGCGCATCTTTTTTTTTAACACCTCTAATTAATAGAAAGGTTCAAATGATTGTGAAGGTTTATTCATAATCCTAACATTAGTGGGTGTACCTTGTGGTATTTTTGTACCGCCATACCTCATAACTTGATAATAGACAAAATATCCTTTGCGTTGAAACTCTCTTGCAACTTCTTCTGCAAAATATCTGCAAGATACGTTTTGATAATCATCATCAATTACACCCCAATCAAGGTAGGCGGAGCCACAATCTTTCTCATACCATTCACCATTGATGTACTTGCCACCCTTCAACATTTCGTTTACTAACTCTCTTGCTTCTTCAATGCTTCTTGCAATCATACTTTTAAAATTTTAAATTAATATTATTGTTTGTTTCGTTCACGTTGCAAAGGTAATAATAAAATCCCACACTCACAACCGACTAAAGATAGCATAACTTTTATTAACGCTAGTGTTAATGAAATGTTAAACGCCAAAAAATATTTGGCTAATTGAAAATAATATGTTACCTTTGTAGTGGGAAAACAGGTGACGCCAGGGACCACGAGCTCTCCACATCCAACTCTATTAAGCGCATAAAAAAATGCCACCACTTTCACAAGTGATGACATTCCAAGATTAACTAAAACTATTTGACTATGACTAAGTGACCCGTTTGGGGTTCGAACCCAAGACCCCAACATTAAAAGTGTTGTGCTCTACCTACTGAGCTAACGAGTCTAACCTTTCTCTAATTAATAAAACTTTCTCATACAATAATATTTTAAATTTAACTTTTTGATAACAACTCTCTTTTTCTTGCTCTCAACTCTTTCAGTCTTTGCTTTGATTCTACGTTGCCCCATGCAGCCAACACTCTGTGCTTATGTATGGCTGCATCAATTCTATCTATTTGCTCTTTTTTTGTCAGTTCCATAATATTTTATTTTTTAGTTATATCAACCCAACCTATAATCCTTCCGTCATAAGGGCTTCTAATAGCCTTTAATTGCTTTCCATTCTCTGTCTTATAATTCTTTGCCATAAATTAATTATCTTTATTTAGCCATTATTTTTACTTCGCAAAGGTAATAATAATATTTTAAATATGCAAGTTAATTAACAATTTTAACAATATAAATTTTAATATGCCATTTTTTCTTTCATACGCCTCACACGAGCGTCATACAGTAATCCCACTGCAAAGGTAATATTTTTAATTGAAATATGCAAATATAAAGTGTTAAACAATTTAAAAGGCACAAAAAAAACGTGCTACTCTCACGAGCAACACGCTTTAAATGCGCTAAATATTATTCCTTATCAACTTATTTACCAACCATATACATTTGCAACATAGGGGCGCAGTGACCTTGTTGCACGTCTAAACCCTTCTTCGGTCATTCCATTGTTGACAATCATATTAACAAGTTTTTCTGCAAACTCTTTATTTTTTGCAACACGATAAATAACGTGATTTGTTCCGTCATGATGTATCATTTCTGCCTTAACATTGTGAACATCGCAATACCATGTAACATAATCATCATTTGAATAAAGAATATCTCTTACATTAGTTCCTACAAGTTTTGCGCCATTAACTCTGCCATACCACAACCCAAGACTTGCAAAGGCTACAATATAGCCGTCAACCTCAACATTCAAGTTTGCCATCTCATCTTCAAGATTTGTTTCGCAGCAAAAGCCATAATATTCGGGTGTTATTTCTTCATCAGTTATTTCGTCCTTCATTGCATCGCACCATTCCTCATAATCATTGTTTGTCCAAATGATACGTCTTTGCTTATTGATAGGATATAACACAATCTTTCCATTCTTACGCTCAAAAGGCACACGATAATAATTATTGAAATTAAAATACTCAATAACTCTGTGTTCTGTTGCATCATTGTCTTTTACGAAAAAATCTGCTGCCATAACCAACGCACCATTTTCGTAAATCTCACCACGCAACTTATTCTTGCTTTCAAAGACTTTTAACGTCCTTATTGGCTCTTTTAATATTGATATTAACTTTCTCATAATTCAACCATTTTATTGTTTAACTTGCTGCAAAGGTAATAATAATATTTTAATTATGCAAGAAAATTAACATTTTTAACATTTCAATACTCCGGTGTTAATTAAATGTTAAACATAAAAAAACATTTGCATATATGCTCAAAATATGTTACCTTTGTGGTGGGAAAACGCCTCAGAGCTTCGAGCGTCATCAGAGTTGTTCAGAAACAAGCGCAAAAAAAGTGGCGACTTTCACAAGCCACCACTTTTACCAATTATGATAAAAACAAAATCAACTTTTCATTAAAAATAGGTGAATCTATTCTCCCGAACAAACGCACCTTAAATGCTAACTAAAAAATACAAGTATGAATGTTTAACATTACAAATATACTAAATTTATTTTATATAACAAAATGACTTAACATTAATTAAGAAAATAATAAAAACGTGCTACTTTCACAAGCAACACGTTCTCCCAAAGTTTAACCTTAAATCGAATTATGAATCAGTCAGAAAACCTCATTATCTTTATTTCAGCATATTTTTCAATTCAGCCTTGATTCTCTTTGCGACTTCACCTCTCCAAGTGCTTGCATTTGCAAGAAAATATCTTACCATTGTATCTGCGCCATCACACATATATCTATCATTGATAGAATTAAGTGTTAGCATTGCACCCAAATAAGGTTTTGCGCCAAAGTAAATCTTACTTCCCCAATCTTCACGAATTTCTTTTGCAATCTCATAAAGGGGACGAACTTGTTTTTTGTTATTTGTTTTCTTCATTGTAGGCATAATATATAATTAATTTAATTAAATTCTTGATATACTGATTACCCTATCACAGCCGTAGATAAAAGTGGTTTCAACTTTCTTGTTTAACTACTGTCACGAATATCTCTTTTCATATTGCAAAGGTAATACATTTTTTTCAATTAACCAAATGAATTAACAATTTTAACATTACTTTAACACTTCATATTATATACTTATTTAAGTACCTATTTTTAGTATTCACACAATTCAGCGGTGTAAGGGGAATAAATGGTGCCGGATTCAACGGCTTCAGATTCAACCGCAAACAAACCGGTGCCCTTCTCATAATATATTTCAAGTTCAAACTCAATGTCAGATGCAGCCTTTTTTGCTTCTTCTTCACTCATTCCACATTCTTCCATTAGTTCCTCAACCTTCGCATTGAAAGCCTTTGGTGTTTTATCCTCTGAAAGATGAAACGTACCTATTGATTCGTATTCGTCTGAATTATTTAATTTAACTGCCATAATATTTATCTTTTATTTTTTTGCCAATATTTTAACTTTTTATGCTTTGGATGAAACTCAGCCCTATTAACACTTACAAAATCTGTTTTAAGCGGCGCATAATATTCTCTTGCTATTAATGTATAATAGTAATACATTATTCCTCAACCTTTTTAAGTTCTTCAACCCACGCTTTCAAACTGCCATTCTTGCGTATGCCATTATCAACGACAACTGCAATCACTACTATAATAATAAATGTAAGTACCATAATTCAATTTGTTTAATTAATTGTTTGACTTTCTTTTAACTTGTGCAAAGGTAATAATAAAAATTGAAATACACAAGTATATTTTCAAATTTAACATATTATTAACATTTGACAGCATCCTGTTGCCAACAGCCTCAGGATACGCCTTCCCTGTTTTTCCCACTACAAAGGTAATATTATTTTCTGAATTGTGCAAATATAAAGTGTTAAACAATTTAAAATAAGGGAAAATAAAAAAGCAACACATTTAAGTGCTGCTTTCTATCTACATATTATTGTAACCCAACTCTTGATGTTTCCTTGCTAATGATATTATCTTATCTCTAAGTTCTTTTGGCAACGCTCTGAAACTATTTTCCAACCTATCATAAATCTGCGAAGGTCTTGCAATCAAATCAGTGATATGACGATTAGTAATATTGTTGTAAGTTTTAATAATACCTTTGTCAGTTAACTCAAACCTTTCGGGTCCATTTCTATGACCTCTATCTTTAACATTAGTGCATATAACATTATTAGTGTCTTTAATTACATAAGAAATTAAATACTCTCTACTTCTTCTTTCTTCTACAAAATGCCTTGTTTCTACCATGACTAAACTATTTAATTAATTGTTTCTATTTGCAAATATACAAAATATAATATAATAAAAGAAATGATTTATACGTATAAAAATATATTTTCTTCGCTTTTAATTTTATTAACAAAATATATTTGCATATATGCTGAGAATTTGTTACCTTTGCAGTGGGGAAACCAGGAAGGCGTGACTCAGCGTCATCAGCGCTGTTCAGAAATAGACACAAAAAATGTGGCGACTTTCACAAGCCACCACACTCTACTATTAACTTAAAACTTATCGCTATGAATAAAAGAATCTCTCTACATCGATACTTCAACTTTAGCACTTTCTATCTTCTTTCCCATAATTAATACGGCTTAATATTTTCAAATTCATCCAAAATATCATCCAAAGAATGTCTGCCGCCAATGCGTTCCATTACAAAGTTCATTACAATGTCATCATCATAATCTTTGCCGCCAACTAAACCACGCTTACTTAACTCTGCAATTACGTTTGGATATAAAAGCCACTCAACAAATTCTTTTGGCAAGATAACATTATCCATTTCCAAACAAGGGCGAAATAACTCTGCAACTTCACTAACCTTGAAGCCGGCGATTCCGCAACCAAGTTTTGTTACATAAAAAGTAAAATCCTTGAATCTACTTACTTCATTAATAAATACTTCTATATAAGGCTTTATTTGATTAACGTTATCAAAAGGCTTTGTATAACGACCTATGCCAATGCCTTGTAATCTAATACAAGTGGGAATAGCATAAGACTGACCTTGATAACCAAACCCTTTACCAAGTTCAGCACCAAACTTTTGAAATGCTTGCCATGCTGCGCCACCAACGTGTTCGCCTTGTATGTTAGAGCCAAATACGAAAACCTCGTTCTTTCTTAAACTATTAACTCTTTCAGGTGTAAATCTCTTTATACTCATAACTTAATCGTTTTTAATTTTATTCAAAGGTAATATATTATTTTTATATATACAAATATATTTAATACTTTAACATAATATTAACTTTTATCAATGCCAAGCTTTTCATACGCTTCAGAACTGTATTCTGTACTTCTCCCACATTAAAGGTAATATAAAAATTTGAATTATACAAGTATTTTTTCAACTTTAACTTTTGTTTAATATAGTGTTAATAAAATGTTAAACACAAAAAAACATTTGTATATGTGCTAAAAAAGATGTACCTTTGTGGTGGGAAAACCTGTGAGTCACATCCATCATCAACGTTGATGAAAAAGAAACACATAATAAAAAAAGGTGGAACTTTCATTCCACCTTATTCTTTTGGTACTTATTTAAGTACGCCTTAACTGATGATGTACTCAAACCTATCCTCTGCTGCTTTCTTGTCAGTGCCGACGTAAGCGATGTCATTTACATCATACTGAACAACCTTTGTCTGTTCGCACTCGTTAACAACTCCTGCTGATGCTTGCTTCCTTGAATAACTGCTGCCACCCTTGAAGTATGTCTTGAATCTTCTAACCTCTTCGTCAGTAGCAACCTCGCCATCGAGAAGATAAACGCTCTCGAACTTTGTACGCTCGTCACACTCACGATAGTTTATTGAAAGGTAAATCTTTCCACTCCTATCTGCTTGCTTGAAGTATGGGAACTCAATCCATGTCATTCCACTTGGCTTGCTTGGTGTAAAAGCACTACCGTCTCCCTTTGCTGAAACCATGCTCTCGTATTTTACACCCAAACGTGCGTTTGTGATAATTGTAGCCTTGTGGATTCTACCAATGTAGTGACGTCCACTTGCCAATAACTTGTTATCACATGAAGTAAGTGCAACTATGCAAATACCGAACTGCCCCTTTCTTGTTTCGTCAACAACTGATTTTGTCAACTGATAGCCATAACTGATTTTCTTCATAACGATAAAATTTAATTGTTTAACTTTGATATTGCAAAGGTAATAAATTAATTTGAAATATGAAAATATTTCAGGTTAATAAAACTTAAAAATTTAAACAACTTAAAACAGCACAAATCAACGGGCTGAAGCACCGAGTCGACGGGGATACTGTTTCCCACTGTAAAGGTATAATATTTAATCAACATATCAAAATATATTTTGTTAATAATTTTAAAAATTGAAATCTTTTTTCAGTAATTAAAATAAGCCATTTTAAAACGTTTTCTATTATATACCTGATAACTTTATCATTAATATAATAAAGCACTATTAGAAAGGCTTAAAATAAGCCATATAGGGGGTAGTGGGGGAGGGGGTGTAGGGAACCCCTACCCCTTTTTTGAAATTTAAGGGTGTTTAAGACGGGAACAGTTGTATAAATAAAATTTCCGGAAAAATCCGGTAAAAATATTAATGATATGTTA
>JAEEGL011204127.1_pt1 | contig 10568 bp, 11 predicted proteins | sample 9134231 | NCBI WGS metagenome assembly JAEEGL01 (sample SAMN16246548, study PRJNA631951) | gut metagenome | biome: gut microbiome; feature: rumen; material: fiber-attached | host: Bos | place: Iran: Karaj | collected 2018-10
ACGCAAACGGCAGTACCATTACCAAACCTGCAGAATTAGTCGACCTCAACCCAGGCGTCTATCTGTTTGGCTATAACGAGACTTCAAACGACTCACAACCAATCACTACATATTTACATAAACTACCGGTGAGGTATTAGAGCGTATGGAAAACGACGCTAGTAATTCGGCCAATGTGAATCAATCAATTAATTTTCACAGCGAAAATATCGCCAATACCAAAGCGAAAGAAAAACGCGAAATCTTTATTAACGTACAACAAGAAAGGCCGCTAGAAAGAGGTGTTAAATCCATACAACAAAAATACGGCGAAATAAGAACAAGCGCCAGAGACGCAATTACGTCTCAGAAGGAGAGAATAGTCGAGGTAAAGAAACGAGGAAACAACTACAATATCAAGAAAATCATAATAATCATACTGATTATTGCGGCACTTGGAGCTGGAAGTTATTTAATATATCGTTATTTAATAAAAGACGATCAGCCATCTACATATAATACAGTAAGCGAATACCTCGCAACAGATCCAGAAAAATTTATTTCGACATACGATCAGCTGATAGACAAAGCCAGCTCGTCTATCGAAAAAATCGATTTGCTATTTGCCAGAATAAATGCATTAAGATATACATATGGCGAAGAATACGCAGAGCAAATGTTGCAAGATGCTTACCGTGCGCATGAGATATATCCATCATACACAACCGCAAAAATGATAATCGAGCTCGAACAGGAGTACGGTACAGCTGAAAAAGCAAAAGAATGGCAAAACAAGCTCAACGAGTATCGTGGCATAGAAATATACATCAGCAATGGCTAGATAATACACCGTTTATTACGCCTCAACAAATACTTGCCGAAAAATAGCAAGAGTGGTATAATAACACTAAAGAGTTTCCGCTCTGAGGTTTATGCTGAAACCAGAAGGGCAATATATACTAAATACTAACAACAATAGTTAAGGAATTTGGCTGTGCCAACAATTAATCAATTAATCCGCAAGCCTCGTAAAAAGGCTTCCAAAAAGTCAAAGTCTCCAGCTCTTGGCTCAATAGTTAACACTCTCAAAACGCGTTACTATGACCAGGCTGCCCCACTAAAACGTGGAGTTTGTATCAAAGTAACCACAAAGACTCCAAAGAAACCTAACTCTGCTCTTCGTAAAGTAGCACGCGTCCGTCTCACAAACGGACAAGAAGTCTGGGCCTATATCGGAGGAGAAGGTCATAACCTTCAAGAGCACGCTGTCGTCCTCGTACGCGGCGGTCGCGTTCCAGATCTCCCTGGTGTTCGCTATCATATCGTCCGCGGCACTCTCGACCTTCAAGGTGTCGAAGGCCGCAAACAAGGCCGTTCTAAATACGGCGCAAAGAAAGGAGACAAATAATGCCTCGCAAAACTACCAAGTCTCTCGAACGTAAAGTTTCTCCGGATCGCCGTTATCAGAGTATTCTTGTGCAACGCTTAATCAATAAATCTATGCTCGACGGCAAGAAGCACGCGGCAGAACGCGCCGTTTACGCCGCACTTGAAGGCGCCGCAAAACACTTAAAAAGTGAAGATCCAGTTGAAGTATTTGAAAAAGCGCTCACAAACATTTCGCCAGATTTTGAAGTTAAATCACGACGCGTTGGTGGCGCCAACTATCAGATTCCATTCCCAATCTCTGGCCACCGCCAACAGCACTTTGCGTTCACCTGGCTCGTCCAAGCAGCGCGTGCTCGTAGTGGCATGCCATACAGCAAACGCCTAGAAGCGGAAATTATCGACGCCTATAATGAAACCGGTGCCGCTTTCAAGAAGAAAGAAGATTGCCATCGTATGGCCGAAGCAAACCGCGCTTTTGCGCATTTCGCCAGAGCGTAGCATAGCGAAAAAATCAGCTATTAAAAATAGCTGATTTTTTTTATTAAATAAATTCATACAGATTTTCCCATTGCAAGCGCCAGTTCGAAGAAATAAGCAGAATACTTCGTCACCTCTCCATCAAAACTCTGCATAATATGCGAGGTATTTTCTTGTAAAAAAATATCGGCCATGGTAGAATAAACGTAAGTATATTTATTGGAGGAAATACTCATATGGTAAAACTAGCAATCAACGGATTTGGCCGAATCGGCAGAAACGCCCTAAAAATCGCCATGGAGCGCCGTGATATCGATATCGTAGCAATAAATGACCTTACCGATACCAAGACGCTAGCCAAGTTGCTGCAATATGATTCGAGCTATGGTATTTACGATTTGGATGTAAAATACGACGAAAATAACCTCATCATTGGCGATCATAAAATCCGCGTACTAAGCGAAAAAGACCCCGCTGCTCTTCCTTGGAAGGAGTTAGGAGTAGATGTGGTAATTGAATCCACAGGCCTGTTCACCGACCCAGAAAAGGCTCATGCGCACATTGACGCAGGAGCGCGTAAAGTTGTCATTTCTGCCCCAGCCAAAGGAGAAGGCGCCAAGACAATCGTTATCGGTGTGAATGAAGATACATTAGATAAAGATGATGTAATTATTTCCAATGCATCATGCACCACTAACTGTATTGCTCCAGTTATGAAAATCCTAGAAGATAACTTCGGCATCGACAAAGCCATGATGACAACTGTGCATTCATACACTGCCTCACAGCGCTTGCAAGATGCACCAGCAAAAGACCTTCGCGAAGCACGCGCTGCTGCAGAAAATATTGTTCCAACCACCACAGGTGCGTCAAAAGCGGCTGCACTTACTATTCCATCACTAACTGGACGCTTCAACGGTCTTTCAGTCCGCGTCCCAACGCCAGTCGTCTCTCTTGCTGACATCACTGCAGTTCTTAAACGCAACGTCACTAAAGAAGAGCTTGTCAAAACGCTAAAAAATGCCGCCGCTGAACCATACTATGAAGGAATTGTAGATGTCACAGAAGAAGAATTGGTATCAACTGATTTCCGCGGCAACGCTCATTCTTCTATCATCGATTTACCTCTTACTGACGTCGTTGGCGGTAATCTCATCAAGGTCGTTGCTTGGTACGACAACGAGTGGGGCTATTCCAATCGTCTGGTCGAGCTAGCTGCCGATTTCGGAAAGGATTAATCAGCACCATGCAAATATTCCTCGCCTCCGACCACCGTGGTTTTTCACTCAAATCAAAGTTAGCTACAGATCTTCCGCATATTCAGCTCGCATCAGAATCCCATATAAGCATTGTCGATTTGGGTCCGAACGCCTACGATCCAGATGATGATTTTAACGACGCCGCTATAGCGGTCTCAAGAGCAATCATCGAATCGCAAAAAAATAGAGACGAGGAAGTTATGGGTATACTTATCTGTGGATCTGCAATTGGGATATCCATTCAAGCTAATCGCTTTAAAGGCATTCGCGCAGCTGTAGTGACGGACATAGAAACAGCCATGTCATCACGTGAGCATAACAATGCGAACGTACTCTGTTTATCCGCCGACCATCTTGCGCAGGCCAAGGATCCGCTAGAAGGCGAAAAAGCCTACGAAGATTTGCTTGCTATAGTCGAAAAATTTTTAACTACGCCATTCTCTGGCGAAGCACGTTATGTTCGTCGCACAAAACGTTTAGATGAGGAGGTAAAATGAGCATCATTGCTCCAACAATATTAACTAACGATAGAAATCTCTATGCCAGGCAATACGAAGTCTATTCAAAGTTTGCCAAACGGATTCAGGTTGATATTTGCGATGGAGTGTTTTCGCCTGCGCTCACTATAGACGAATCTAACGCGCTACGCCAACCAGACTGGGCATCGCTTGACTTGCATATGATGGTCATGAACCCATCTCAACATATCGCGACAATCTTGAAAGTTAAGCCAAGTCTATGCATCTTCCACGCAGAAACTAACGAGAACCTTTTGCCAATTTTCCAGACGTTGAAGCAAGCCGGTATCTCTGCAGGTGTTGCTATTCTAAAGCAAACCTATCCTGGCAGTATCGCTCCATATATTGAAGCCGCCGATCATGTACTAATTTTCGCAGGACGTTTAGGTCAACAAGGCGGAGAAGCAGACATGATTCAATACGAAAAAGTTCCTATCATTCGCAGTATCAAAAGCGAGGTTGAAATCGGTTGGGACGGCGGAGTAAACATGCAGACCGCGCGAACCCTAGCGCATTGCGGTATAGATGTCTTAAATGTTGGTGCAGCACTCGCAACATCACAAGACCCGGCCAAGACCTTCGCCGATCTCACAGCTGAATTAGACAAATCTGGGGTAGTCATCTAGTTATGGCGCGCATTGTTTCCCTCGGATCGGCTTTACAGGATATCTATCTCATCGACCGGGACGATTTCGGGTCCGTCGAATTCGGCAGTGTATCTATGTTTAAGAACCTCGAAATCGGTAGCAAATACGACATTGAAAAACTAAACTTTTTTATTGGTGGCGGTGGCACCAACTCCGCGGTAACGTTTGCGAGGGCCGGACACGAAGCAATCTACTTCGGGAATCTTGGTCATGATCCAGCAGGCGAAGCCGTATTGAAAAAACTCGACGAGGAAGGCATAGACACTAGCTACATTTCGTTCCCGCCTCGCGGCAAAACCGGTTGTTCAATTATCTTACTAGACAGTAAGTCTGGGGAGCGCACCGTTCTAACATTCAGAGGAGCATCAGCACGTTTTAATAATATTTCGTCTTCTGACCTCGATTTAGTTCAACCAGACTGGTTATACGTAACTACCTTACGCGGAGACATGGGAACACTTTTGGATTTCTTCGAGAAAGCTCATTCAATTGGCACGAAAGTCATGTTCAACCCTGGCGTCTTGGAACTCGCTAATCCAAAGCAAGTACTTGGATTATTAAGCGATGTTAACGTATTACTGCTCAACAAACGCGAAGCTAGCTCTCTAGTCGGAGGGTCATTACTAGATGAACTATTGAACAAACTGAAAAATTACTGCGAAACCGTAATAATCACCGATGGGGCTATGGGCGGAATTGCGACTAATGGGGAAAGGACTTACCGCTTTGGCATCTATGAAGATTCCAAAATAAAAGATACTACAGGAGCCGGCGACGCATTTGGCTCAGGATTCCTCGCTTCTATTGCGTCCGGAGATAGTTTCCGCACCGCACTTATCTATGCAAGTGCCAATTCTACGGCCGTCGTTCAACATTTAGGAGCAAAAAACGGTATCATTTCACGCGATGTCACATTACACCCTATGCCAATCCAACTCATTAAATAAAAAGGAGAGAAAATGCAAGAAAAGAACGCAAAAGAAAGCCCAATAATTCAAGAAAATCTCCTCGCAGAACTCGAGTCAGCCGACTACGACCGTGCACAAGCCTATGCTAAAGATTTGCTTGCCGGCCTCAAAATTGTCAGAACTTTTCCACAAGGCGTAACAGTTTTCGGTTCTGCACGCCTCAAGGAGACCAATAAGTATTATAGACAAGCACGCAAGCTTGGCGAGCTCCTTGCAGAGAATGGCCACACGGTAATCACCGGCGGAGGCCCAGGCATCATGGAAGCAGCCAATCGCGGAGCATTCGAATATGGTGGACGCTCCATTGGACTAAATATCACGCTTTCCGATGAGCAACACCCCAATCCATATCTCACCGATATGCTCAAATTCGAGTACTTCTTCGCCCGCAAAGTCATGCTCGCCATGAGTGCAAAAGTTTACGTTTTCTTCCCAGGCGGATTTGGAACTATGGATGAATTTTCGGAAATTCTCATCTTAATGCAGGAAGGTAAAATGCCAGTTATGCCGATGTTTCTGATAGGCAAGAGTTTCTGGCGACCGCTAGATAAATTTTACGCCTCCAAGATGATACCATTAAAGACGATCAGATCTGAAGATCGTAGAATCTACAAAATAACTGACAATATCGAAGAAGTCGTCGCTGCAGCAAACAAAATAGGCCATCCTAAAGTCAAAACTAATTATTATGACGGTTTTGCCGCCGCACAACACAAGAGCTCAATCATCTGATAATATAGGTGATATAATGGGTGTATGATTTATTTTGATGCATCTGCAACCACGCCACTTCTACCGGAAGCACGGGAAGCCATGGTCAACCTCATGGATTTATCCATATCAGGCAATCTTGGGAATGCGTCAAGTCTCCACACGGCTGGTTCACGCGCCAAAGGAGAACTCATTAGAGCGCGTACGGAAATTGCGAAACTTATCGGAGTGCCACCTCTAGAGCTAATATTAACAAGTTCGGGCTCCGAATCTAACAATACCGTGCTGCATACATTCGAGCATTGTCCAATCTTTGTCAGCGCCATAGAACACCCATCAGTACTCCGCCCGGCAGAAGAGTATGGAAATCCATGCATCAAAGTCCCCGTTAACGAACAGGGGACCATCAATCTGAACTATTTAAAATTAAAGCTAACCGAAACAGCAAAAGCAGACCCAAAACAAAAAATACTAGTTTCGATTATGCTCGCAAATAACGAGATTGGCACCGTAGAGCCAATTAGAAAAGTCGCAATTATAATCAGCGAACTACGGAAACAAGGGTGCCGAAACATCTATCTACACACAGATGCTACGCAAGCCATTGGTAAAATACCAGTTGACGCAAAAAAATCGATGATTGATTATCTAACATTTACGGCGCACAAGCTCGGCGGGCCAATCGGTATAGCCGCATTGTATGCCCGCACCGGAGCACCATTTAGGCCACTCATCCTTGGAGGATCACAAGAAAACAAACGCCGTGCCGGCACCAGCAATGTCGTTCTCGCTGCCGGTTTCGCCGCTGCCGCCAAATATAGCAACGACAATAAAACTTGGGAAAAATACCTAAAAATCAAAGAATTACGAAATTATTTAGCCGAAAGAATAATGCAAATAATCCCCAGCGCTAGAATTATCACACCATTAAACAATCTATCTTCAGAACACGAAGAGAGCGCTCTTCCGAACATTTTAAACGTTTCGTTTCCTGCTGCCGAAGGCGAATCGACGCAACTATACCTCGACCTCAACGGCATCGAAGTATCTACTGGCTCCGCCTGTGCTTCTGGCGCTTTAGAACCAAGCCACGTCCTCATGGCTATGTTTCACGACGCCGAAGTAGCACATGATTCGGTCCGTTTTTCCTTCAATCTAGACACGACAAAACAACAGATAGACGTACTACTAGACAAAATCCCCGGAATCATAGCGAAAATACAAGATCTATCAACCCTGAACAAGGAGTCGTACAATGAGCGACAACGAATGCACCAATAAATCAAAAAAAGCTGACCCCTGGGCTTATACTGAAATTGTCAAAGACCATTTTCTGAATCCAAGAAATTTCATTATGGGTGATGAAACAAAATGGCAAGCAGATAGTGAAGGCCTGGTCGGAAATCCAGTCTGTGGCGATCAAATGTTAGTCAAAATTCGTGTCAAAAAAGGCAAAATTTCAGAAATAGGCTGGAAAACTTACGGCTGTGCCTCTGCGATAGCGTCTACGTCTGCACTTTCAGAACTTGCGAAGGGGAGAACGTTAGAAGACGCCGATCGTATCACCGCCAAAGAAATCTGTAATTACCTTGGCGGCCTTCCGGAACATAAATTTCACTGCTCAGTCCTCGGTCACCAAGCCCTTCATAAAGCCATTCAAAACTACAAAGCCAGCCACGATTCATGATATAATAGTACAAGGAAAAGGAGAGATTTTTTGAAATGAAAATAGGAATTCTTGGTGCAGGGGCCTATGGATCAGCCATGTCAGGAGTATTACGCGACAATGGGCATAAGGTAAAATTATTTGACCCCTATCGGCTCCCTGATACAAGCCTAGAGGAAACCATCAAATACGCCCAAGTATTGGTAATTGCCACACCGGCGGAGGTAATTTCAGGGCTCTTCAAACAATTCCCCGCGAATACTTTTGAAAAACCGGTTATTATCCTTACAAAAGGAATTATGGCGCTCGAGCCATGGGAAAACTTTAAGTATTACGAAATCGTCTCAGGGCCTGGTTTTGCCGAAGAAATATGCAAGCGCAAACGCGTCAAACTTACAGTAGCTGCGCGCGGCGCGCTAGAAGGAATGACTCTCTCCGAAAAACTATTCTCAAATTCTTATGTCAAATTTGATAAAACAGACGATCGGATTGGCGTAGCTCTCCTCTCTGGATTAAAAAACATCTACGCTATTGAATCCGGGCGACGCGGTCTAGCATCTCAATCAGTTGATTTCAAAGAATATGCCGCAGACGTAGCGCGAGAATGTGAAAAGTTTCTACTCTATAATGGCGGGTTCATAGAAACCGTACGACTTTCTGCTGGGCTCGGAGACATAGTTTTAACATGTGGTAGCGAACAATCACGTAACTATCAGTTTGGCAGTCTCTTAGGCGGTAGACGACGCGTTATAGAACGTAAGCGCCTTGTTAAAAAATTTTTGAAAGAAAATACAGTCGAAGGCGTATTCGCTACTAAAGAAATTGATAAGTTAGGCCTAGCCATGCCAAAAGAAGCTGAAATTCTAGCCGATGCGACAAAGAGAATTAAAAATGTCGTTAAACGCTAGGCAAAAAGAAGCAGTAGAATACATCGAAGGCCCACTCTTAGTATTGGCGGGGCCAGGAACGGGCAAAACGCACTTATTAAGTAACCGCGTAGAATACATCCTTCAAAATACTGACACGAATCCAGAAAACATTTTATGTCTAACATTCACAGAAAACGGCGCTAGTAATATGCGCACACGTCTTATTTCTACTGTTGGTAAAGCGGCGCGTAACTTAGAAATTCATACTTATCATGCATTTGGAGCCGATTTACTTGCAAAATATCGTAATTACACAACAACATTCAATCGTAACCTTGATGCATCAATCGACGAAGTAACACAATTCAAGATAATAAAAGAGATTCAAGAGAACCTAAACGCCAACGATATCCTGCGCTCAGATAGCACAAAAGACATCGTAGATACAATCAACAGCGCTAAATCCGCAAGATTAACTAGCGAGAATTTAGCAAAAATAGCAGAAGACAACATACTGTTTTCAGATAAATTTACAGACGAAATTCAAGACTTATTTTCCGAACTCGTACCGCGCATGAAATTTAACGATGCTCTCGAAAAATTCTACAAGCCGCTGCTTACGGCATTTGCGAGCCATACCTCAAATCGAAACATCGTCAAAGACATCGAACCGCTCGCCAACACTTTATATTTAGAACTAAAGAAAATAATTTTAGAAGAATCTGCACGAGAAAGACCGAGCATCAGTCCACTAACTAAATGGACCAGAGCAAACTTCATAGTAAACGACAATGGGGAACATCAGCTAAAAACTCGCGTACCCAATCTCAAATTAAGGTCACTTAGCAATATCATGCGGCTTTACGACGAAAAGCTCTCAAGCGAAGGCCTATATGATTTCTCCGACATGATTGAACAAGCCATCAAGGCGCTAAAAACCGATAAAGGTTTTCGTCTCACTATGAGTGAGCGATTCCAGTACATCCTTCTCGATGAATTTCAAGATACCAATCCTTCACAATTCGAGATAGTTAAGCTACTTACAGATTACGAAGATCCCAATATCATGGCTGTAGGTGATGACGATCAAGCAATTTTTGAATTCCAAGGCGCAGAAGCATCCAACCTCCTTACATTCCAACAACACTATCATGCTAAAGTCATCAATCTTGAAGAGAACTACCGTAGTAACCAAGAAATTCTTGATTTATCACGTAAGATCGCCGATCAAATAGATGGCAGTTTTGTAAAAAATCCAGCCATAGAAAGTAAGACCATTATCTCTAAGCAACTCCAAGCTGCAAAGGGCGCAGGAGCAACAATAGTTCGACACGAATTTTTAACTAGCGATGGCGAATACTCATTTGTAACTTCAGAGATCGAAAAGCTAATAGACGCTGGGGTTCCGCAAAAAGAAATCGCAATCATTGCACCAAAGCACAAATACATCGCACCGATGCTTCCGTTTTTAAAGGATTCAGGCAAAATAAATATCTCCTACGAAAAACGCGATAATTTATTAGAAGATCCTCGACTATCAGAAATACTTACGCTCGCAAAGTTTATCTATAATCTTAGCCAAGGAAGAAATGTATCGTCTCAGCTCCTCGAAATACTCAGTTTCGGTTTTTGGGAAGTAAGCCCATCCGAAGCAATCCGCTGCATATGGTCCGCTAAACAGGATAAAAAGGCTCCTATTGACTATTTAGTAAAAGCCGATTCCTCTCGTCTCCGTGATATCGGCGAATTTTTAGCTAGGTGTGCTATGCTCAGCTTTGACACGCCGCTAGAGCTAATGTTAGATTATTTTGTCGGCACGGTTGCCGTAAAACTTCCGAGCGAATTCTCTTCCGACAAAGATCTCAGTACGGCTATGATTTCCAAAGATCCAGAAGAAGAGTTAATCTCGAAAGAAGGCAAGCTCCGTCGCGAAGCACGCGAATTTCGCAGCCCATTCATAGAGTTCTACAGCCACGAGCAAAACGAATACGAGACCTTTGAACTATACGAAAACCTTTCTGTTCTTAAAGATGCAATCTTATCACATACTAAAGCTAAAAACCTGCGCCTTAAAGATCTAATTAC
>JAEEGL011298197.1_pt1 | contig 10568 bp, 4 predicted proteins | sample 9134231 | NCBI WGS metagenome assembly JAEEGL01 (sample SAMN16246548, study PRJNA631951) | gut metagenome | biome: gut microbiome; feature: rumen; material: fiber-attached | host: Bos | place: Iran: Karaj | collected 2018-10
AGCGGTCATGTGTATGAACGTTATCCTGTGAACGATCAGATGGTCGGCATAGCTGGTGCTACCGTTACGATGGTGGGTCAAGACGAGTTCGGTGACTCGCACACCTATCACTTCACCACCAACGGTCAAGGTGCCTACACTGGACAAACTTATGCTGGTTCCTACAACGGATCGGCCGCTTGCACTGGCTATCAGCCCGTTAACGAACCTGTCCAAGGCAACCCGATAGCCATCACTTACAACGAGATGAACAGTCCTATCGACTACGTCATGGATGAGAACTTTGATGGTCCTTGCACGGTTGTTGCTCAGTACTATCCCGATTCATTGGACATTAACTCTCCGTATGTGAAGGTTTACTGGGGCTGCGGTCTGCCTGGTGGCGGCGGCGCCGGAATCATCGAAGACTTCGAGACTGGCGATTTCAGCACGTTCGATTGGCAGCTTGATGGCAGTTATCCTTGGGTCATCACAACCAACAATCCTTATGAAGGCCAGTACTGCATGAAGAGCACTGGTGAAGGCGTTGCCAACCTGGTGAGCAACATGAGCGTCACCGTTGAAATCCCGAATGACGGTATCATCAGCTTCTACAGTAAGGTGAATGGTGAAAACAACTGGGACTACGGTCACTTCTATATTGATAATGTCCAGCAAGCCCAATACACTGGTATCGGTAACTGGGGTGAGAGACACTTCGGTATCACCGCTGGTCAGCACACCTTCAAGTGGAGCTTCACCAAGGACGGTAGCGACCTCTTCGAAGTTGGTGACGACTGCTTCTATGTCGACTACATCAACTTCTGCGGACAACCCGAACCCGCACAACCCGGTTGGCACACCTATTTGGAAAGCGAATTTGACAATGCCTACCGTAGCTCTGTTGGTCAGCCTTCATGGGGTTACGAATATCCTATGAGCCTCACCACGCAGTATGCCGGATTCAACTTGACCAAGGTTGCTGTGTTCAGCGATGATCAATACGGTGCTGTGGGTGGCAACTTCACCTGCAACGTGTACGTTGGCGGTACTGCACCTGCCGAAGGTACGCTGGCTTCAAGCATCACTGTTGATGTTACCCCAGGTCTGGGTGCCTGGTGCGAATATGACCTGACGCCTCCTGTCAACGTCAGTGGCACCGAACCCATTTGGGTAATCTGGCATGCTAATTCAACCACTGGTTATAATGGTGGTTATCCTGCCGGTTGCGCCTCACACCCCAGCCAATTTGGTGACTGGTGGAACAACGGCCAAGATGGTTGGGAGCATATGGGAGACTGCACCTGGACGATGAAGAACTACTTCACCAACCGTGGCGGACGCACTGTGGTTTTGACTGATGCCAAAACTGCTCTTGCTGCCATTAATTCACCTGTCGTCCTCGACAGCCGTCTCCGCACCTTCACTAAGGGTGTGGCTGACAACACTACAGAGTGCATCAACCCGAATGCTACGCCTGTCCCGTCGGAGAACACCCGTGCCTTCTCGCACTACAGAGTGTATCGTACCAACTGCTACAACGATGGTCCTTATACTCCTCAAAACACTGTCGTCCTTGCTTGCGAACTGCACGACACGATCTATATCGATGTCGATTGGCCGGATGTCGAACCTGGCGTCTACAAGTGGGGTGTCGGTTGCGTCTATGTTGGCAACCGTGGCGAAGAGATTGAGAGCCCCATCACTTGGAGCGCTCCTGCCGCCATCAACCATGTCAATGGTGACCGCACTGGCTATACTGAAAAGGTTGTTGAAACCCTGCCTGGTGCTCACCTGAATAGCAATATGTCGGCCCTGAGAGAAAGTTTCCGTGGCAGCAATGCTTACGCAATGTGTCTCTATGGCTTGAACCTGCCTGAAGGACTCCTCAACTTCGACACTGATAATGTTTCTGGAGCTGGTGTCGTGGGTGATGTCGCTGTAGTTGGCGGTGGTGCCTATGATGTTACTACTGGTCATATCTATGTGAGTGACTATAACAATGGTCTGCTTTACGAGGTGGATCCTGCCACAGGCAATGTCCTCAATTCGGTGGAAACCTCTTATCCTTTGCTCTCTATTTGCACCGATCCTACCACAGGCGCAATCTATGGTTTGGATAACTACAACTACCTCACGGTTGTTGATCCTGCCACGGGTGTGAATACTGATGTTGCTGCAATTGATGATGATATGGTCTCCATCGCTTGCAACTCCAATGGTCAGCTTTATGGCCTTGGCTTAGGCACGCCTGCTTCTCTGTATACCATTGACAAGAACACGGCTAGCTCGACATTGCTCGGCGAACTCGGAGTGAATGCCAACTATGCACAGTGCATCGCCTTCGATGGCAACACCGATAAGCTCTACTGGGCACAGTGCTATGATGTTAGTAATATGGGCTTCTATGAGATTAATGTGAACACGTTAACGGCTTCCTTGATGGTTGCCAATACTGGCGAGTTGTGCGGTATGGTTATCCCCGCCGCTGCTGGTCCTGGCCCAGGTCCTGGCCCAGATCCAACCCCGACTCCTGGTGGCGAACCGATCCAAGAGCCTCGTGAGAGCGATATCGTGTGGTCGAACTGCCTCGACAAGGACATGTACCTTGGCGAAAACGAGGTCAGCATCAACGTGTTGCTCAACAGCGCCGACAGCTCTGAAGGCGTGACGGTGAGTTTCGAGAACTACAATGAACTTGAACAGGAACTCTATCCTGTCGATGACGTGGTTCTTGACGGTTCTGCCTTCTACGCTTGGGAAACCTTCCGTAAGGGTTATTACAAGGTGACTATCACCAATGAGGGTTACTATTCCATCGTTGACAGCGTTAGCATTTGGGAACCCACAGAACTCCGTTATGTCATGACCGAGATCCTCTACGGTGTCGACAACCTCTATGTGTCTCGCACTGGCTGGGCCATGTGGGAAGGCCATGGTCAGACCCCGACTCCTGGTCCTGGCCCAGGTCCTGACCCGCAACCCGGTGAATCCTTCTTCGATGACTTCGAGAATGGTTTGGGTAACTGGACGCTCATCGATGCTGATGGCGATGGTGAAAACTGGTACGAATACGATCCTTCTGAAGGCTTGAGCATTAATGCCCATAGCGGTTCGATGGTTGCCAGCTCATGGTCATGGAGAGGTGCTACCATTGTACCTGGTCCTGACCAATACATGATCAGCCCGATGGTTGAGGGTGCCACAAGTGTCGAATACTTTGTGAACACCAATGCTAGCTACCCGGATCACTATGCAATCATGGCTTCCTCCACTGGTACCAATCCTAGCGACTTCACCATCGTGATGGAAGAAACTGCTCCTGGTGCCAAGGGTGGTGGAATGGTTTCCGCTAATGATGTGACCCGCGGTGGTTACCGTGGTGCTTGGGTTGCCCGTACGGTTGAATTGCCTGCTGGCACCAAGTATGTGGCCTTCCGTCACTACGATTCATACGATTGCAACTACTTGCTCATTGATGATGTTACCATCAACGCTGGCCGCGCTGCTAAAGCCGACCGTCACCTCGAGTACTACAAGGTGATGTGCGAAAGCATCGACCACGCGCCGATCTTCAACACCAATACCGTGAATCCGTTCTGCCAGGTAGCTACTGAAGGACTCGTCGAAGGCGAGCTCTACATCTGCAAGGTGGCTGCTGTCTACAGCACTGGCATGAGCGATTATGAAGAGTGCATCTGGCAGTATGAAAGCTGTGAAAACTATGCTGGTACTGTCAACGGCCTTGATGTGAACGGCACAACCGTCACTTGGGACTATCCTGGCACTCCTGGTCCTGGCCCAGGTCCTGACCCGGAACCTGGTGAGACCTTCACCGATGATTTCGAAACCGGCAACTTGAGCAACTGGACGCTTATCGATAGCGACAATGACGGTGAGAACTGGGAGATTGGTACTCCTGCCGAATATGGCATTGGCAACGCTCACAGCGGCACTTACTGTGCTACCTCATGGTCATGGAACAGCTATACCTATGTTCCTGGTCCTGACAACTGGATGATTTCACCTGAGGTTGCTGGTGCTACTAGCGTTTCTTACTATGTTGCCACCAATACTGGCTATCCGGATCACTACGCCATCATGGCTTCATCTACGGGCACCAATATCAGTGACTTCACTATGGTGTTTGAAGAGGATGCTCCTATTGCTAAGGGCGGTGCTGCCAACGCCGTTAAATCATCGATTGCTGGCGGTGGCCATCGTGAAATGAGTCCTTGGACTGGTAGAACGATCCAGCTGCCTGCTGGCACCAAGTATGTGGCCTTCCGTCACTACAACAGCTATGACATGAACTACTTGTTCATTGATGATGTGACGATTACCGCTGGTGCTAAGGGCAACCGTGACGGACAGTGGTACTACTATGACAATGGTACCAACTATAATGCCATGGGCTTGCAGAGTGGTGGTGGCTTCTATTGGGGCATCATGTTCCCGGCTGGTTCATTCGAAAGCGGCAACCTGTCAAAGATTTCCTACTTCGATTCTGCAGCACATTCTGGTCAAGTGCTTATCTCGCAGGGCGGTACTACGGCTCCTGGCACTCAGATCTACGCTCAGAACTACACCACAACAGGTGCTGAAAGCGTGATCGAAATCAACATGAGCGATCCTGTTGCTGTCGACAACGCTCAGAACCTCTGGGTTGTAATGCACAATACCTCTGGTCAGTATGTGGCTTCTTACGATGGCGCATCTCCTGGTCAAACCAATGGTTCATGGCTCTCCACTGACGGTGCAGAGTGGTACGAGTCCTTGTACTCAGCTACAGGTGGCGGTTACGGTGGCAACTGGAACCTCCGTGCCTACATTGAGGATGGTGTTCCTGGTCCTGGCCCTGGCCCGACCCCGAATGCTGACATCCTTGGTGCTATGGTGTTCCTGAATGGTGAATGGGTTGCCTTCGTTGAAGCTCCTACCAACACCTACACCTTCGATGAGGAAGGCGAGTACTGCGTCCGTATCGTTTATGATGGTACTGATGTTCTCCCGAGCAACAACTTCTACTATGCTATGAGCTGCGAAGAGTGCGCCGGTGATACTCCTGGTACCTGCGAAGCTGGTGATCCTATCCATGCCGAGGTCCTCGGCGCCACCGACCAGGTGAGAATCTGGTGGGGCGTTGAACCCGCTGCTCCGATCAACGAATGGCTGTACTACGACAATGGTCAGAACACAGACGCTATCGTTCTCCAAAGCGGTGGTGCGTTCTACTGGGGCATCAAGTTCCCGGCTGCTTCGCTGGCTGACTTTGCCGACTGCGCCGTGACGAAGATTGGTTGCTTCGACTATATTGCTGAAACTGGCGTCGTTCGCATCTATCAAGGCTCGACTGGCAATGGCCCGAGCACCAATATGATTGGTTCTTACAACTTCACGGCCAACGGTACCGAAGACTGGGTCGAGTGGAATATCACTCCTGCCGCCTTCGACAATACCCAAGACCTGTGGATTGTTGTGAACAGCGCTCATGCCCCGATGGGTGCCTACACTGGCGACCCGAACGGCACTATGCTGTCGACCAATGGTAGCACTTGGTACACGCTGAGCGATGCTTCTGGCGGTGAGCTCGAAGGCACTTGGAACCTCCGCTGCTTCGTGACCAACCAAGCCAAGGGTGTTGCTGAAGCCGTTGAGATGCCTCTGCCGCAACTCAATGGTGGTGAGCTTGCCAACGTCGGCGTTGCTAAGGGTGGCGATTTCACTCCTTTGATGACCCGCGCCAACCTCGTGAAGTACAACGTGTATCGTTCTGACGATGCCAACGGCACCTACACCTTGATTGGTGAGGTCCTCGAGGCTGGTCAGTCCCTGTACGAGTACTTCGACACGCCTGAAACTGCTGGTACTTACTACTATCAGGTGAGGGCTGAATACAGTGATGGCTGCGTGTCTGAGCCTGCTTTGGCTGCCGACGACCCGACTCACAACTATGTGAGCGCCAACGTTGACGCCATCGGCGAGAACAGCGACAATGTTGCCCTCTATCCTAACCCGACGAAGGACAACGTGACAATCGAAGCCAACGGTATGAGCCGCATCACTGTGGTGAGCTTGCTCGGCCAGATGGTCTTCGACACCGAAGTCAATGCTGATGTCTACACCTTGAACATGAGCCAGTTCAACAATGGTATGTACATGGTGCGCATTTACACTGAAAGCGGTGTGACTGTCAAGCGCGTCACTGTCATGCAATAATTGACCATCGGTTAATGTAGAGACGTTTCCTGAAACGTCTCTACAACCGACCGATAAAAATTGGAAAGGCAATCCGTTTGGGTTGCCTTTCTTTTTGTATTTTTGCGGTACGATTTTTGACGGCATCAAAACCGCAAAACAGAATAATGACATTATGACCATTAAGGAAATACAAGACAGCATCGTGGAGGATTTCTCCATGTTTGACGACTGGATGGACCGCTACGCCATGCTGATAGAGATGGGAAAGGAGTGCCCCATCATTGATGACAAATACCGCGACGAGGCACACCTCATCAACGGCTGCCAGTCGCGCGTGTGGCTCAACGCCGAACTGAAGGACAACAAAGTGTATTACAGCGCCGACAGTGATGCTGTCATCACCAAGGGCATCGTGAACTTATTGATAAAGGTGTTCTCGGGCCAGACCCCTGAGGATATCCTTGCCGCCGACCTTTCGTTTTTGGACGAAATCGGGCTGAAGGAGCATTTGTCGCCCACCCGTTCCAACGGCCTCTTGGCCATGTTGAAACAAATGCTGCTCTACGCAGAGGCTTTTAAATTGAAGGAGGGACAAGCATGACACAGGAAGAAACCAACACCTTGAAAGAGACCGTCATCTCGGTCTTGAAGACCATATACGACCCTGAGATCCCCGTCGACATCTGGACACTGCACCTGATTTATGGCGTTGAAGTTGATGAAGATGGCAATGTAAAGATTGTGATGACCGTGACAGCACCCAACTGTCCCGTGGCAGAGACCTTGCCTGCTGAGGTACGGCAGCGCGTTCAGGCCATCATGGGCGTGAAAAACGTTGATGTGGAGCTCACCTTCGACCCCGTCTGGAGCATCGACATGCTCTCAGATGAAGCCAAAGCCGAGTTGGGCTTGGATGGGGATTTCGGCAGCTTCACTGCCGCGGATTTCCTGTATTGAAAATCCTGTCTCTCATGTCATTCCAGCAGAGGTTTGTGCGCTGCGGGAATCTGTGAGGGACAGGATTTTTCCTATTGATGGTTTCAGAAGCCATAGATCCCATGCTTGCCCACAAGCCAGCGTAGGGATGACATGTCTTCTAAAACCTACTAAAGATTGTCGTAATTGTCCAGCAAATCCTTCGCCATACCTAAGAACATAAACGCAACCGCATTGAAGTCCATGTTGAGGTCCTTGCTGAGGCCGACGCGGTCCTTAAAGATGGCCACGTTGAACCATTGCAGGCATTGGAACGCGCGATGGAAATAGAGACGTTGCAGCTCTTCCTTGTTGGGTTTACGGCCCACATAGGCTTCCAATAAGGCCAAAGCCTTGTCGAAGCCCGCATTGCCGTAGCAAGCGATGTCATAGAAGGGGTCGTTCATGCCGGCAAACTCCCAGTCCAAGACGTAGAGCTTGTCGCCGCTGATGACGAGATTGGTGGGCTGGTAGTCGCAGTGGCAGGGCACCTTAGGCACGTTGACTTGGGTGGCACGTATGGCATCGAGCTTCTTACGGAGGTTGAGGTATTCCTGCGGGAAGACGTAGCCCGTTTCAAGGCAATAACGTTGGTCATCATCAAGGCGGCCAAAGGCATTGTAGTCTTGGAACTTCATGTCGGAATTGTGGATCTTCTTCAAGGCTTTCACCGACATTTCGTTGTAGGAAACCACATCGGTGGTGCTCATGATGGTGCCTTCCACGTACTCGGCCAGTTTTTCGCCTGAGCGGATTTCAACGTATTCGGTAATGTTGTTCAACCCCAAGCGGTTGACTTCCTGAATGTTGGCCCATTCTTCCTCGCGGTCGACGAACTTCTCGGCGTATTTGCCTGGCACGCGATAGGTGTACTTTTTGCCATTACATTCAACAACGTAGGTATAGTTGCTCATGCCGCCGTCGAGGCGCATCACAATGCGGGCCCCTGAGCCTGTCGAATGGTGGTCATGGAGTAGGGCGTTGACTCTAAAAATGATATAGTCTTCAATAGTCATTGTAGTATTGTTTTAATGATTTTTCAATTTGGTCGGCAAAAATACGCTTTATTCTCCAAAGAAGTAAACGTTTTCGGAAGATTTAATTCCGTGAAAAGGAAAATTTCATTCAAGAATACCTGGATAAGCATTTTTATTGTATTTTTGCAGGCTCAAATGGGGATTTAGCTCATCTGGTAGAGCGTCAGGTTCGCAATCTGAAGGTGGCCGGTTCGAGTCCGGTAATCTCCACTAAATCAATAAAAAAAGCCGCTGAAAAGCGGCTTTTGTCGTTATTCCTCCACTTGATTCACAACCAATATGTTGTCGTTCTTCAAACGAACCTTCAGCCATCGTTCGATGCGGTCGTGGAGTTCAGCATCCATGGGGCTGTCGGTGGTGATGAAGGCGATGATTTGTTCGGTGGCAGAGCCATCGGTGGCATGTACCGAAGAACCTTGACTCAGACTGACTTGGGTGATGTTCGGGTATTGGGCGAACAATTCTTTGGAGACGGCTCCGATGGGAATCTCTTTCGATTGATAGTCGGAAAGTGCTGCTGTCAATTTGGCGATGCTGTCGTTCAACATCTTGATTTGCTGGTCGGTATGTTCGTAAATACCTTTCACGATTTCCGCTTCAGAGAGTTCTTGTCGCATGCTGGTGGCATCTTCGTGGAAGACGATTTGGCTGCGCGTGATGCCATATTGTTCCGCATTGTTGTATAGTTTCTTCTTGGCTTCGTCGGTCAACGTTTCACCGGCGAGGAACAGTTCCAACTTTGGTGCTTTGCGCGAATAGGTGGTCTTGTGGTCGTAAATGAAACATTTGCCCAAGTTCTTGTTTTCGGCCACTACTTTCTCGGCATGGATGTTGAAATTATTCTCCTTAATCGTGTTGATAGCGGTTATGATACTGGGAACCAATACAATAGTGAGGATGATATAGACCGCTGCTTTTGGTAGGTGGGTACGATTTTCGCTTGAGACTTCGACGATGGGAAAACGGAAGTATTTCACGGCGGCAAAAGTGGCCAAAGCGATGAATATGCTGTTGATGGTGAACAGGTAGAGTGCACCGAAAATGACTTGTCCTTTCCAGATGGAGATGCCGTAGCCGACTGTGCAAAGTGGCGGCATCAGTGCGGTGGCGATGGCCACACCGGTAATGACACTGCCTTTATCCTTGCGTGAGGTCTCGATAATGCCCGCCAAACCACCGAAGAGGGCAATCAAGACATCATAGATGGTGGGATTGGTACGAGCCAACAACTCTGAAGGATTAGCTAAACTCAAAGGGCTGAGCAGGAAAAACACGGATGAGGCGATGATGCTAATGGCGACCATCACGCCGAAATTCTTCAGCGAGTCCTTCACGAGGTGATTGTCCTCGGTGCCGAGTCCCAGTCCAAAGCCTAAAATGGGTCCCATCACGGGAGAGACCAACATGGCGCCGATGATGACAGGGATGGAGTTGACATTCAAGCCAACTGATGCGATGATGATGGCGCAGGCCAAAATGAAGACATTGGTGCCTTTGAAAGCGATGTTTTTGCGGATAGATGTGCTGGCGTTCTCGTAATCGATTTCGTCGGCAAGGTGGATAAGGGATTTCAGATATATGAGGATCCTGCGGATGATGTTTTTCATGGCTGGTTAGTTTAATCTGCAAAAGACGGCAAAAAACTTGAATTGTGCAAGTGTCGACGGCGGAAAATGCTTCTGGCTGCAATCAGCAAGGGGAAGATTTCGACACGGCCTAAGAGCATGATGAGCATGGCAACTACTTTTTGGAAGCCCATCAGCCCGGCATAGTTGCCCATCGACCCCACATCCCCGAAGCCTGGTCCCACGCTGCCCATACAGGCGATGGAAGCTGTCAGGGAGGTCTTGAAATCCATACTGATGGCAAAGATAATTGTGCCGATGGCGATAATGAGCAGGTAGGTACCCATGAAAGATAGTACGGAAGAGATGTTTTCCTCGGTCTTGGTTTGACCATCAATTTTGGTGCGGTTCGCATTGTTGGCCGAGATAAGCGACCGCATGACGTTTTTCAGGCTTTTGACGGCCATCACGAAACGGTCCATCTTCATGCCGCCCGAGGTGGAACCGGAGCAACCGCAAACCAAGGAGCAAAGGATCAAAATGCCTATGCTGCCTGATGGCCAAAGGTTGGTATCGGCGGTGGCAAAGCCTGTCGTTGTCGATAGCGAACACACTTGGAAAGCCGCCAGGCGCAGAGCCTTCGGGAAAGAATTGCAATAACCACTGAAATATAGGTTGGCCGTGACGGCGAGAATGGCAATGGCGACAAGCGCTAAAAACCATCGTACGACTTGTGTGTTGAAGAGGGTTTTGCGGTTTTGCTTGTCGGGCCAAACCGTCGAAAACATCAAACTGAAATTGGTGGCACCCA
>JAEEGL013206030.1_pt1 | contig 10568 bp, 6 predicted proteins | sample 9134231 | NCBI WGS metagenome assembly JAEEGL01 (sample SAMN16246548, study PRJNA631951) | gut metagenome | biome: gut microbiome; feature: rumen; material: fiber-attached | host: Bos | place: Iran: Karaj | collected 2018-10
AGATGACTGAGACCAATTTCTAGGAATTTTATTTAAATTTATTCTAACTTGTTTAGCCATAATATTATCTTTAATTTCCTTACGTGAATTACCTTGATAAGGTCTATAACGATGCATACATTCATAACCAATAACACCTAAAGCAAAAAAATCAACTGTCATAGAATGTTCTAAACCACACATTACTTCAGGTGACATATATCCAGGTGTACCACTTGTATCTTTAGAAGTTGATGTATTTAATGATATTTTCTTTGCTATACCAAAATCAGTTAAATGTACTTTACCATTTGAATCTAAAACTAAATTTTCTGGTTTTAAATCTCTATGCATTATTTTGTTTTTGTGTATATATTCTAAACTCAATATTATACATGCTATGAAGAATTTTGTTTCTTTTTCTGAAAAGTAATTTTGACATAATTGATATCTTAAATCTCCACCTGTAAATAAATCTATTATTAAATATAAATTTAAATGATCTTGAAATGCGTAATACATATTTACTAAAAAAGGATGATTTAAGTAACTTAGGAAATTTCTCTCGTTTTTTATTGAGTTTATACTTTTTTTATCTATTATTTTTGCTTTTGACATTTCTTTCATTGCGTAATTTTTTCCTGTTTTTTTTTGAGTTACTTTCCATACTTTACCAAAACCTCCTCGACCTATTATATTCACATATTCAAAAGAATTTCTTGTTAATTCTAATTATTTTTTGTGAAAATATTATTTACGTTCTTGTTTTATTGTTTATTTTGAATTTTTTGTTTTTTTTTTTAAATTATTTTTATTTTGTTTTTGATTCATATCTACAATTTTTATAAAATTTAATATATTTGTTTTTGACATTTTTTTAAAATTACAGTTTTGATTTGTAATTAAAAAATAATTTTTATTTTTTTTTTTTACCTTTCTAATTTTTATAAATATTAAATATATTTTATGAGTAAATATGGAATGTTTTTTATTTATGATAAAAATATTAAAATAATTTATAAATATGATTAATTATAAATAAAAGAGATAATATATATTTTCTTATGGATAAGTCCATATAAGAATGAAATAATATATTATTTCATATTAAATTAATACATCATACATTTATTTTTATAGATTAAAAATAAATTTGCTTCTTAATTTATATTTAAATCATCATTTTTACTATTATTTTCAACTACAAAATTATTTGGATTAATGAAAATCTGTTTTGTAGTGTTATTATTATTATAAATCAATTGATTATTTAAATTTTGATTTTGTAAATTATCATAAAAATATTGGAAATAATTATCTGAATCTTCTTTAGATAATTGACATCTATTACAAATAGTTCGAAAAGAAAAATTTAAATTCTTACATTTAAAACAAAACCAATCACCAACTCTTTCAGAAAATTTTTGTTTTAATAATAAATCATTTTGATTATTTTGATTGGAAATTTGAGTATTTTTTTTTTTAAAGTTTACATTTATTTTTTGTTGATTTTTATTTTTTTGATTATTTTTTCCAATTTTACATCGATTGCATTTACTTCTATTTTCATAATTAAAATTATTACAATAATTACAAATCCAACCTTTTTTACCAAACATTTCTAAATTTTTATTTGAATTATTATTTTGACTAAATATAGGAAAATTATTATTTATCATCATCATTGTATTATTTGACTTTCCTTTATTTTTATTATTCCCTTTATTTATTTTATTTTGAAAATGATTATTTGATAAATTATTTTGAATTTGCATATCATTGATTAAATTAATATTTGTATTTATTTGATTATTATCAATTGAATTTTCATTTGAATTTGTTTCTTTAGATGAATTTGAATTATTTTGTTCATTTAAATAATAAAAATCTTTCCTAATGAAATTACTACTTTTTTCCATATCAATTATATTATGATCTTCTGAATATTTTCTTATTAAATATTGATTACTTGTTTTAAAATATGATAAAATAGGAGATGAATAAACCTCTATATCATTTTGAAAATATTGAGGCATTATTCCATTATATTCTGGTTCTAAATTTGATATTTGTTGAGTAAATGGATTGAATATCTTTGATGAAGATATTGTTTTGACTTTCATTTTTATGGATAATTATTTAATCTATTATAATGTTATTTTAATTTTTATCTTTTTTTTTTATTTATTTTTTTTTTAGATACTTCTTTATTTTTTCATCGATATTTTTATTATTTTAATTTATATGTGAATAATTTTAATAATTTATTTTGAGAATTCAACATCCTTATGATTAACAATTTAATAATTTTATAAAAATTATAAATAAATTAAATTATAAATTATACTTAATGAACAAAATAAATTTTAAATAAATTTATTCATTTATTTAATAATCAATAAAATTAAATAAAATATTTAAAAAAAAATTAAAAATTAAATATTTAAAAAAAAATAATATAAAAAAATGTTAAATGGACTTTCCTTACATCCAAAAAAGAAAAGTATATCCCATCAACAAACAAAAATCTCTGAATACAAAATAGAAGGAACCTTAGGACAAGGAGCCTACGGTAAAGTAAAATGGGCAATACACAAAGCATCAAACGAGAAAGTAGCAATAAAATTTGTAGAAAAAAACAAACTAATCCGAGCAGGTGATGCCGAAAGAATGCAAACAGAAATGAAAATAATAACATCACTAGATCATCCAAACATATTAAAAGCCTATGAAATATTTGAAGATGAGAAATTTTATTATATAGTAATGGAAAAACCAGGAAAAGGAGATTTATTTAATTACATATGTAACAAGCATCGTTTAACAATAAATGAAGCAACATACATATATTATCAAATAGTAAATGCAATTGATTACTTACATAGAAATAATATAGTTCATCGTGATATGAAACCAGAAAATATAATGTTAACTGATGATATGATAGTTAAATTAGGTGATTTTGGTTTGAGTACTTACTTTAAAAATTTTGATAGTAAATTAGGAACTAATTGTGGTTCTCCTTGTTACTCTGCTCCTGAAATGCTTAAGGGGAATTTATATAAACCTACTCCTATTGATATTTGGGGTATTGGTATTATATTTTATTGTATGGTTTGTGGACAATTACCTTTTGAAGATGATAATCAAGATACTTTATATAGGAAAGTCGTTAGATGTGAATTTACTTGTCCTTATTTTATTAATAGTAATTTAAAGTTACTTTTTAAAAAATTTTTTACTGAAAATCCTAATAAGAGAATTACTATGGATGAAATTAAGAATAATGCTATTTATAATATGGGTAAAGCTAATTTTATTAAGGAGTTTAAAATTTATGGAGATGATGGGGATTTATTGGATATTGTTAAGAAGTATATTAGGGAAAAAAGTTTGAAAAGTATACAAACTGAATGTGCTATGGAAATTAATTCTAATAGTGAAAATACTACCTCTTATAAGATTTTTTTTTATAAATATATGCATAAGACTCCTTGGAATGAATATTATATTCCTAATTGTAATAGTGAGAATAAGGAGGAAATTAAACATTTTAGTTCTAGAAATGATAGTGAGGAAAATATGAAGACAATTAAGAAAAATGATTATTATAATAATAGAAGTAAAAGTCCGAGAATTAATTTTGGTTTTCATAATAAATTTATTATTGATAATCATAATAAAAATAATAGTAATAGTAATAGTAATAGAAAAGTTAAGTTTGAAGAAGAAAAAAATTTTGATATTTTAGCTATTCCAAAACATGATAATTTTACTAATTGTTTTGCAATGACTATTGATATTCCTAAAACAAAAAATAAAAATAAAAAAGAAGTTAATTCAATTATGAAATTAGGAATATTAAATTTAAATTTTGAAAATAATAGAAATGAAAAAAGTGAAATTCAAAAAAAAATTAAACTTAATTTAAATAAATCAACTTTAAATAGTACATTTATGGAATCATCAAATAATACTACAACAAAAAGAAATAAAAATAATTCAGTTGATAAAAATATGACTTATGAACAAGGAATAAAAAAAGGATATTTTAAATCAGGAAGAAGAATACCTTTTAAAGTTTAATATATTTTTTTGTGAAAATATGTAAAGTAATTTAATTTTAATTTAATTAATAGAAAACAAATAAAAATATAAAAACTTATATAAATTTATAATATTTTAAATGAAATTTAAATCTTAATAATAATTATGAAAAACTTAAAATTATTTCATTAGACAAATTCATTCACTTTAAAAAAAACAAAATAATTATACAAAAATATACATTCAAATACCATTATTAAATCAAGGATTTTTTTCAAAATGATCATTTTTCCAAATTTGATTTTGATAAGTATTTAACTTAGAATAATAAAATCTACATTTCCCTTCTTTTTTTCCATTTTTAAACTCTCCATCATAAATATTCCCATTTTTATAATAATAAATACCTTTCCCTTCTTTTTTACTTTTTTTCCACTCACCATCATATTTATTCCCATTTTTATAATACATAATTCCCTTACCTTCCTTTTCTCCATTTTTATATTCACCATCATATTTATTCCCACTTGTATAATAATAAATACCTTTACCATCTTTTAAATCATTTTTCCAATCACCATCATATTTATCACCACTTTTATAACAATAAATCCCCTTACCATTTTTTTTATCATTTTCCCATTCACCTTCATATTTCTCAACAAAAGTATCATTAATTTTATATAACATAATTCCTTTACCACATATTGTATCTTCTTTCCATTCACCATCATATCTATTACCATTATTAAATATAAATACACCTTTCCCATCTCTTTTATCTTTTTTCCATTCACCATCATATTTCCTACCATCATTAAAATCATATATTCCTTTACCATCTCTTTTATCTTTTTTCCATTCACCATCATATTTCCTACCATCTTCAAATTCATATATACCTTTACCATGTCTTTTATCTTTTTTCCATTCACCAATATATCTATCACCATCTTTATAATACATTGTACCATGACCTTCTTTTTTATCATTTATAAATTCACCATCGTATCTATCACCATTATGATAGTAGAATAATCCTTTTCCTTCATATAAACCATTTTTCCATTCACCATCATATTTATCACCATTTAAAAAGTAAAATATACCTTTACCACTTTTTAATCCTTTTTCCCAATCTCCTTCATATTTTCTTCCATCTTTAAAATAATATGTACCTTTACCTTCATATAAATTATCCTTCCAATAACCATCATATTTATCACCTGAATATTTACTACCATCATTAAAATAATATATTCCTTTTCCTTCTTTATTTCCATTTTTCCATTCACCTTCATATTTATCACCATCATTAAATTGATATATTCCAAAACCATCTTTTTCTCCTTTTTTATATTCACCTTCATATTTATCACCATTATTATAATAAAATATTCCATTACCACTTTTTTTACCATTAACCCAAGTACCTTCATATTTATCACCATTATTATAATATATAATTCCTTTACCTCCTTTATTTCCATTATGAAATTCACCTTCATATCTATTCCCATTTTTATAATAATAAATACCTTTACCTTCTCTTTTATCATTTTTATATTCACCAACATATTTATCACCAGAATTCCTACTACCATCATTAAAATAATATGTACCATTACCTTCTTTATTATCATTTTTAAATTCTCCTTCATACCTATTTCCACTTTTATAATAAAATATACCATTACCATCTTTATTACCATTTTTCCATTCACCATCATATTTATCACCAGTATTAAAATAATAAATTCCTTTACCTTCTTTTTTCCCATTTTTATATTCACCATCATATTTATCACCATCAGTATAATATGAAATACCTTTTCCATTTTTTTTATCTTTTTTCCATAAACCATCATATTTCCTCCCATCACAATAATACATAATACCCTTACCATTTCTTTTTCCTTTTTTAAATTCACCTTCATATCTACTTCCATTACTATAATAAAATATACCATTACCATCAAATAAACCATTAATCCATTCACCATCATATTTATCTCCATTACTAAAATACATAATACCTTTCTTTTCTATTTTCCCATTAACCCATTCACCATCATATTTATCTCCATTTAAAAACTCAAATACCCCATTACCAACTTTATTCCCATTTTTCCATTCACCTACATATTTCCTTCCATCACTACAAATATAAGTCCCTTTCCCATCATATAAATTATTTTTCCATTCACCTTCATATTTATCACCAGAAAATTTACTATCATCATTAAAAGTAAAAATACCATAACCTTCAATATTATCATTTTTAAACTCACCTTCATATTTATTCCCATTTTTATAATAATAAATCCCTTTACCATCTTTTTCTCCATTTTTCCATTCACCAACATATTTATTCCCATCTGCATAATACATAATACCATTACCTTCTTTTTGATCTTCCTTAAATTCACCTTCATATTTATCACCAGTATTATAATAATAAATACCATTACCATATTTTTTATCATTTATCCAATTACCAATATATTTATCACCACTTTTATAAAATGCTGTTCCTTTTCCACTTCTTTTATCATTTGAATAATTACCATCATATATATTTCCACTACTATATTTCATTATTCCTTTACCTTCAAATAAACCATTTTCCCAATTTCCATCATATATGTCACCATTTATATATGTCATTATTCCTTTTCCATTTATTAAGTCTGTTGAAAATTCTCCTTCGTATTTGTTACCATCTTTAAATTTCATTATACCTTTTCCAGATCTTTGATTATTTATCCATTCACCTTCATAAATATTACCATCATTATATGTCATTTTTCCTTTTCCATTTCTTTTATATTTTTTTATTTCTCCTTCGTATAAACCAAAACTTGTTTTTATTTTTCCTATTCTATATAATTAAAATAATTTATTTTGTTTCTTACTTATGTTTTTTTGATTCTTCTTCTTCTTCTTCCTCTTCTTCTTCTTCTTCATCTTCTTTTTCTTCTTCTTTTTGATTATTATCTTTAAATTTAATTGAATATGGTTCTATTAAATTATATGAATCTAAAATATCTTCAATTAAAGTATCTTCTTTAATTATTAATTGTTTCATTTTTAATCTATTTAAATTTAAAAGTAATTCTGGTGTAATTCTATTACAATTTGTATATGAATAAAGTAAACTTTTAATATAAAGAATTTGTGGTTGTTGAATTTTTTCAAATTGTTCAATTTTATTGTTTAATTTTTTATATTTTAATTTCTGATCATAAACATTTTCTAATTTTTCTTCATTAAATTCTAATAAATTTTTAATATTATCAATTTCAATATCTTCAGGTTTAATAATATGAGTTACGGTATGTTCAACATGAATTGAAGGACATTTTTCACATAAAGGAACATCACAAACTTCACAATAATATTCATATATTTTATTATGTTTCTGACATAATGTATCTAAATCTAAAAGACTTTCAATTTTATTGTGATTTTCTTTATTATGTTCTGATAAACAAGGTTTTTTTGAGCAAAAAATTTCTTTACATTGTTCACAATAAATTGAATTTTTTACTTTTTTATTACAATATTGACATGACATTTCATATACGTTATTTTTTTCATTTCTCCAAAAATATTCTAATAATTTCATTTCTCCTTGATGACCTTTTCTACAACGAAATGAAATAATTATTTCTTTTTCTTTATCTATCATTATTCCATAAAATGCTTGATGGATACAATAGGGACAATGTATTATATTTAAGTTTGATTTTAATTTGTAATCTTCTGGGAATATTTCTTCTCTTCTACTTAATCTTTTTATTAGAGTTCTTGTATATTCCATTTATATATAAATTATTTATTTTTTTCATCTTTAAATTATTAATTTTTTATTCATGGTTTTTATTTATTTTATTAGAATTGAAATTGTATAAATTTTAAAATCGGGTTTATGATATTTAAATTTTTTATTTCTTTTTTTTTGTTGAACTTGATTAAATTTTGATTTTATTTTTTTAAATAAATGGAATGGATATAAAATCATTAAATGAATAATAATTAAATTCTTTATTTTTATCAAACAGATGATTTAAAACTTAAATTAATTATTTGTTAAATTTTTAGAAATGTTTTTAATTATCTTTTGAATAAAAATATTTAATTAAAAACTATATTTAAAAAATTAATTAAATTTTTTTTCATTATTTGCTAAATTATGATATAAACTTAAAAAATTTTTCTTTTCAGCAGGAGGTTCAAGTGAATAATTTTGAGAAGTAATATTAGGAGCATTATTTGATTGATTAATATTTAAAATATTAAAATTATTATTATTTACATTAGTATTATTATTCATATTTTGATTAGTTAAAAAATTCAAACCCATTGAATTATCATTATTATCTTTTAATTGAAGATTTATAGAATTTAAATTATTTAAATTTGAATTTGATTTTATTTTAGCAATTTTTGTTGAATTATTTCCATTATTACTAATCATTTTATTTAAATTTAAATTAAATATATTATTATTATTATCATTTTGTTTAAATTCACCTCCTGCGTAACTATTAATACTTAAATTTTGTTTTAAATCAATTGGATTGAAAAAAAGTTCTTGAAGTGTTTCATAAGGATTTTCAATAATAGAATTTCTTGGAAATAAACTTTGATTATATTCAGAGCTTGTTTTTCCAAAAAGAAGAGCACTGTCATTATAAACTAATTCACTTTGTTGTTTAATTAATTCATTTTGATGATTTAAATTTTGGTGATTTTGATAAAAATTATTTTGATTATTTAAATTATTCAAATTTACATTGAATAAAGAATAATTAATATTATTTATATTTGAATTTTGATGTTGAATAAAATTATTTATATTATTTTCATTATTACTTAATTGAGGATAAAAAAAAGAATTATTTTTATTATTATTATTATTATTATTATTTTTCAAATTATTTTGATTTTGCAAATCTTTATTTTTAATATTATTTATAATTTCTATATTATTACTTTCATTTTTATTAGTTTCATTATTATCTATATTTTTAATTATTTCATTATTATTAATATTAGAATAAGTAATAGGAGGTTTTTCTACTTTAAAAGAAATGATAAATTTCTTTTTTTTATTTTGTGATTCCCCATCTTCAGTAAGTGTATTAATAATATTTTTATTTTCTTGATGCTTTGAATTTTCATTATATGGAAGAGACATATGTAAAATTCTATCAACTGCTCCATTATAATCAATAAAATTATTTTTACAATAAGGATTATATGGTCTTTTTAATTCACAATATTTTTCATTAACACTTTTAAAATTTATTTCAAATTTTTTATCTTTAATATTATTTATCCAATTGTTATATTTATCAGAAAAACCTTTATAATGTAAATTTAAATATTCTTCAATATAATTGATATTATTATTTAAATTTTTTTTAACATTAAATCCTGTAATTAAAAAATATTCCATTATTTCATAATTATTATTTCTCCAACCAAAAATATCTAAATAAATACTAAAATAAATTAATTCAAATTCATTCATTAATAATTGTCTAATTGCTTTTGTAAAAATAGAATGAAGAGAAAAATGATTTCTTAATTCTCTAGATAATTTTTTAGAGTCATGAAATATTCTATTTATTAACATTAATGTCTGCAAAGAAAAAAAATCAGTTATATATAATTTGAATCTTTTATCATATTCCGATGTAAGATTTTTTGTTATTGTTGAAGATTTATTTTTAAAACGAGATAATTCCTTATTTATTTGTTCTTTGAATTTAGAAAGATCAAAATCTTTTTCAATAGGTTTTTTAATTTTATTATTTCTAGAAGTTTTTCTTTTTAATAATTTTCCTGGCATTTTTGTATAAAATTATTATTATTTATTCTTTGATTTTACAAATTTCAAAGATTAAAATTTGTTTAAACTTGATCTTTATGCTGAATTTAAATATTAAAATTTATTTCAAAAAAACAATTTAGTTTTTTTCCATATGCTTAATAAATTTTGTTGATTTATTGTTTTTTCATATTTAATATAGTATTAATTAAATTTTTTGGTCAATTCTGTTAATTGATAATACCTTAAAAATATATAAATAATGTCTAATTCAATTTATCAATTTTTATATTAAAAATATGGTGAATATAAATAAAAATGCAATAAATTTGAAATAAAATTGAAATAATAAGATATAATATATATATATAAAAAATATTTTAATAATATTATTTAAAATTAACACAATTATACCATAATTTAATTTTGTTTTATTAAATTTTAAATTCATTAATTCTTTTAATATAAGAATCCAAATCATTAAATAATCTATCAGATTCTTTTTGATATTCCATATCTGAATATATAATATTTAAATATTTTTTCACTTCATCTCTAAAATAATTTTCTTTTACAACTTTCAAAGGTAAAACATTAGGATTTTTCCTAAAAACTTTTAAAGTATTAGCTTCTTGAAAATCTTCTAAAATAAGCATTTCAAGAGCAAATAAAAAATAAGGTTTACAAAAAAAATTATTTCTAG
>JAEEGL014517615.1_pt1 | contig 10568 bp, 4 predicted proteins | sample 9134231 | NCBI WGS metagenome assembly JAEEGL01 (sample SAMN16246548, study PRJNA631951) | gut metagenome | biome: gut microbiome; feature: rumen; material: fiber-attached | host: Bos | place: Iran: Karaj | collected 2018-10
ATCGGCCACTTCCTTGGCATATTTCAGATCTATGGCATCGGTGCTCATGCCGATCGCAAATGTCCTGATCGGTTTATTCAGTATCCTTGCCGAAACGGCACATACAAGCGATGAATCAAGTCCACCCGACAGAAGAAATCCTACGGGTGCATCCGCATCGAGTCTTTTCCTTATACCCTCGACGAGCTTTTCGCGTATGTTCGCACATACCGTTTCGATATCCTCTTTAATTACCGTGTCGACCTTTGTCGGATCATAATACTGCGTGAACTTTCCGTCGGCATAGAAGTATCCGGGTGGGAACGGCTCGATCCTTCCCACGAGTCCGACAAGGTTCTTCGCCTCACTCGCAAATACTATCTCCGCTTTTTCGGTATAGCCGTAGAACAGCGGTCTGATACCTATCGGATCCCTTGCCGCGATAAGCTCCTTTCTGCCGGCATCATATATAACGCATGCATACTCTGCATCAAGCATTGCGAACATGTCGGTGCCGTAGAGTTCATACATCGGCAGAAGTATCTCGCAGTCACTGTCACTTCTGAACCTGTACCCTTTTGCGATCAGCTCCTCTCTGATCTTTCTGAATCCGTAGATCTCTCCGTTGCAAACGATGCTGTTACCCTTATGTTCGAAAGGCTGCATCCCTTCCTCGTTAAGACCCATGATCGACAGTCTCTCGAACCCGAGCACTGCACCCGGCAGTTCAGCAAACCTCTGCATGTCCGGTCCCCTCGAGACCGTTCTGTCAAAGAAGGGTTTCAGATCCTCCTTTGTAAGTGTGTCGCCCAAATATCCCATTATTGAGCACATGTTACTCTTCCTCCTGTTATCCCATTTTTATAAACACCCAAGGAAACGCCGTGTTAAGGCGTTTCCCCAAGTGGCTTATAACTTATACTGTTTACTCCACATCCTGGAGTGCCGCGAAATCTTCTTCTCCCGTTCTGATCTTAACGACCTTCTCAACAGGATATACAAATATCTTTCCGTCTCCGATATGGCCGGTATACAAAGCTTTCTTTGCCGCTTCTATAACCGATTCCACCGGGATCTTGGATACTACCACTTCGACTTTGACCTTCGGAAGCAATGTTGCATCCACTTCAACTCCACGATATTTCTCACCGGCACCCTTCTGGACGCCACAGCCCATTACCTGGGTTACCGTCATACCGGTCACGCCGAGGTCGTTCATCGCCTTACGCAGTACATCGTATCTCGACAGCCTTGCGATAATGACTACCTTGTTTATGCCTGTAGCAGGGAAAGGTGTGACAACATTGACTGCCGCTTCCTTTGCCGCTTCGCTCGCTTCTTCGTAATCGTCGGATCCGAGACTTGTGTTCTCGTTGACATCCATCGTCATGGTGTTTGAAATATCCATGATAGAGAAGCCTGCATATGCTGATGTAAGACCGTGCTCTTTTCTGTCGAGACCGATGATCTCTTCTTCTTCCGACACACGAAGTCCGTTGAACTTTTTGATAAGTGCATATGTGATCACGATCGTTACAACGGTCCATACTATGGTGACTCCCAAACCGCCGAGCTGTTTGATGAGCTGTCCGATACCGCCGCCGTAGAACAGACCTTTTTCAATACCTGCGAGCTCAAATCCGGGAGCTGTATCCGTTGCAAACAGTCCTACTGCCAATGTTCCCCATATACCGTTGAACATGTGGACCGCAACCGCACCGACGGGGTCGTCAACATGAATGACGTTATCACAGAACCAAACGCCGAATACAACGAGGACACCTGCAACCGCACCTATGATCGCTGCACCTGCACAATCCGTTACATCACACGGAGCCGTGATCGCTACAAGTCCTGCAAGAGAAGCGTTCAGACACATTGAAACATCGGGCTTGCCGTATTTTGCCCATGTAAAGATCATACATACGACTGTTGCAACCGCGGGTGCCACGGTAGTTGTAAGGAAGATCGAACCGAGTGTGGGAACATCCGTTGCTGCCGCACCGTTGAATCCGTACCAGCCGAGCCAGAGGATAAATACTCCGAGTGCCGCTATAACAAGGTTGTGTCCGGGGAATGCGTTAACCTTTGTAACTTTACCGTTTTTGTCCTTAACAAACTTTCCGATACGGGGACCGAGCATCCATGCCCCGACAAGAGCACATATACCGCCGACCATATGGATACAGTTTGAACCTGCATAATCATGGAAGCCCCAGTCGGCAAGGAAGCCGCCGCCCCATGTCCAGTGTGCTTCTATCGGATATATGATCGCCGAGATCACTGCCGAGTAGATACAATAAGAAGAAAACTTTGTTCTCTCTGCCATAGATCCCGATACGATCGTTGCCGTTGTCGCACAGAATACAAGGTTGAACACAAATGCGGAATAATCAAAGTTTCCGTAACTGCTGAACACATCGAACGAGAACTTTCCGGCAAAACCTCCGAGCATGTTCTCACCGATCATCAGTGATGCACCGCAGATGAACCACATCACGGTACCGATACAAAAATCCATCAGGTTCTTCATGATGATGTTTCCCGAGTTCTTTGCCCTCGTGAAACCTGCCTCACACATCGCAAATCCGGCCTGCATCCAGAATACGAGTGCTGCGCCGATCAGGAACCACACGCCATACAATTCACCGTTGATGGCCTCCAGAATTTCTTTTGTCATAACATCATCTCCTCTCTTTTCCTCTCATCTTTTCTCATCTTTATAAAAAAGAGGCACATTCCCTGTGGAATGCGCCCCTTTGCGCTAAACTTACAATTTATACATAGAACAGTATCTGCTCGTATGTCGGATAAGGAAGATATCCTTCAGGGATCAACGGCTCTGCCTGATCCGCAAACTCTCTTATCCTGTTCATATCCTCCACGATCACGTCATGGTAGAACTTTGCCTGGTCGATATCGGCTTCCATGGCCTCGGCCTTGTCCGTATCCTCCGAAAGCTTCTGTGTTGCCTTCGTGACCTCTTCATAAAGGCCCGCAAGCTTTTCGATAAGCTCCTTCTGTGATGATACGGCCTTTTCTATACCGAGCTCCTTCTTGGACATGACAGATGATGTAAGATCATCGATGTAATCCATAAGCGAAGGTGCGAACTGCTTCTGTACCATATCCTTAAGTGTCAGTGCCTCGATATGTATCGTCTTCGTATAGTTCTCGATCCTGATCTCATATCTGGACTGCAGCTCTGTCTCGGAATAAATGTGATGCTTAAAGAACATCTTCTTGTTCTTCTCTGCGATAAGCGCCGGCATCGCATCGGGTGTTGACTTGAGATTGTAAAGACCTCTCTTTTCTGCTTCCTTTACCCACTCTTCGGTATAACCGTTACCGTTGAATATCACTCTCTTATGCTTTACTATCGTTTCCTTTACTAGTGCGTGGATCGCTTCATCCATCTTGTCCTTCGGCGTATCCTTAAGCTTCTCGTAGAAGAGGCTAAGCGATTCAGCCACTGCCGTGTTGAGCATTATGTTCGGTCCTGCGATCGAAAGCGATGAACCGAGAGATCTGAACTCAAACTTGTTACCGGTGAATGCAAACGGTGATGTACGGTTTCTATCGGTAGTATCCTTTGCAAAATGAGGGAGGACTTTTGCTCCGGTCTCTATCGTCACCTTTTCGGCATTACTGAAGTATTCATCTTTTTCTATCGACTCAATGACCGCATTCAGCTCATCGCCGAGGAACATCGATATGATCGCGGGAGGAGCTTCGTTTGCTCCGAGTCTGTGATCGTTACCCGCACTTGCAACGGACAGTCTCAGAAGATCCGCGTAATCGTCAACCGCTTGGATGACCGCCGACAGGAACAGCAGGAACTGCGTATTCTCTCCCGGTGTCTTTCCGGGATTAAGGAGGTTCTCCCCGGTGTTTGTCGTAAGTGACCAGTTGTTATGCTTACCCGATCCGTTGATCCCCGCAAAGGGCTTCTCATGAAGGAGACATGCATAACCATGCTTCTTTGCCACTCTCTTCATGATCTCCATCGTCAGCTGGTTATGATCGACGGCAACGTTTGTCGTATCAAATACGGGAGCAAGTTCGTGCTGACACGGTGCAACCTCGTTATGCTTTGTCTTGGCCGGAATACCGAGCTTCCAGAGTTCCTCATCAAGATCGTGCATGAATGCCGCAACCCTTGTCCGAAGATTTCCGAAATAGTGGTCATCCATTTCCTGTCCCTTCGGTGCGGGAGCTCCGAGAAGTGTCCTTCCGGTAAATATAAGATCCTTTCTCTTCTTGTAATCTTCAATATCTATGAGGAAGTATTCCTGCTCGGGTCCTACGGTGGTAAGAACGTTTGTCACATCTTCCTTCCCGAGGAGCTTTAATACCTTGACTGCTTCCTTGCTGATTGCATCCATCGAACGAAGGAGCGGTGTCTTCTTGTCGAGTGCTTCCCCGCTGTATGAACAAAACGCCGTAGGGATGTATAATGTTCCGTCCTTGATGAACGCGGGGCTTGTAGGATCCCATGCCGTATATCCCCTTGCCTCAAATGTTGCCCTTATTCCGCCTGAAGGAAAACTTGATGCATCGGGCTCACCTTTTACGAGTTCCTTTCCGGAGAAATCCATGATCACTTCGCCCTTATCAACGGGACATATGAAGCTGTCATGCTTTTCTGCCGTGTATCCTGTCATCGGCTGGAACCAGTGTGTAAAATGTGTGGCTCCGTTCTCGACCGCCCATTCCTTCATCGCAACTGCGACCGCATTGGCAACGTCGAGCTCAAGATGAGTATTATTATCGATCGTCTTCCTCAGCGCTTTGTACATGTCCTTCGGAAGCTTGTCCCTCATGATCTTGTCAGTGAACACGCTGCTTCCGAACAGTTCAGGGATGTTTTTTTCCATATCGATATCCTCCTAGAAAACAAAAAACGCATCGTCGCCAAAGCAGACAATGCGCCATTGCATTATTAAGTAAAGAAAAAGGCACTTGGGGTCTCCCAAGCACCTTTGCTCTTTATGTCATGAAACTATAAACCTGTTTTTTTATGTTGTCAATACCCTTTTTGAAAAAAAATCAAAATATGGTTGAAACCTTTATCGTCTGCTCCTCAAGAACATCAAGGAGGACTCTTACCGTATCAAGTGAAGTAAAGATGGTGACATTGTTCTCTATCGCACATCTTCGGATCGCGGCTCCGTCTTCATAATGGACTCCGGACAACACCGCACGGCTGTTTATGACATATGCGACATTTCCGGACCGGATCGCGTCGAGTATCTCTTCGCTACCTTCAGACAGCTTCTTCCTGATACGCGTCTTGACTCCGTAGTTCTTCAGATACTCACCGGTAAGCGATGTAGCCTCGATATTGAATCCCATATCGTAAAATCGTTTGATCAGCGGCATGCCTTCCATCTTGTCCTCGTCGGCAAGAGACACGATAACGGTCCCGTAATTTCTGAGCTTTATGCCCGAAGCAACGAGCGCCTTGTACATCGCACGATGAAGCTTGTCGTCATATCCTATCGCTTCTCCCGTTGATTTCATCTCGGGCGAGAGATACGAATCCATTCCCTTGAGCTTGGAGAATGAGAACGCGGGAACCTTAACACACCAACGCTTTCGCTCCTCCGGATAGATCGTGAACAGTCCCTGCTCACGAAGCGATGATCCGAGAATGCATTTTGTTGCGATATCCGCAAGTGAATATCCGGTCGCTTTGGACAGGAAAGGAACCGTCCTTGATGATCTCGGATTGACCTCTATTATATAGACCATGTCTTCCTCATCAACGATAAACTGGATATTGAACAATCCGATTATCCCGATACCGACACCGAGCTTTTTCGTGTACTCGAGTATCGTTCCCTTTACCTTATCGGAAAGCGAGAACGGCGGATATACGCTTATCGAGTCACCGGAATGAACTCCGGTTCGCTCAACAAGTTCCATGATACCCGGAACAAACACGTTGATGCCGTCGCATACCGCATCGACCTCAACTTCTTTTCCTTTGATATACTTATCGACAAGGACCGGCTTGTCCTCATCGATCTCCACCGCTGTCTTGAGATAGTGCCTCATCTCCTCTTCCTTTGACACTATCTGCATGGCTCTTCCGCCAAGAACAAAGCTCGGCCGGACTAGTACCGGATAACCGATATCTTCGGCTGCTCTGACACCGTCTTCCACGTTTGTCACGGCAACACCCTTCGGCTGCGGGATACCGAGTTCAAGAAGGACACGTTCAAAGGCGTCACGATTTTCGGCCCTCTCTATCGCATCACAGTCGGTACCTATTATCTTCACTCCGTATTCAAGAAGCGGCTCGGCAAGATTGATCGCGGTCTGTCCTCCGAGTATAGCAATAACGCCTTCGGGCTGTTCCATCTCGATTATATTGACAACATCCTCAGTGCACAGCGGCTCAAAATAAAGCTTGTCGCTCGTAGTGTAATCGGTCGATACCGTTTCGGGATTGTTGTTTATTATGATCGCTTCGAAGCCCTGCTCCTTGATCGTCTTGACCGCATGCACGGTCGAGTAGTCAAACTCCACGCCCTGCCCGATACGTATCGGTCCCGAGCCGAGCACGATGATCTTTTTATTGTCTGTTATCTTCGATTCATTTTCGCTCTCATATGTCGAATAAAAATACGGAACATAAGATTTGAACTCGGAAGCGCATGTATCGATCATCTTATACACGGGCATGATACCTTTCTCTTTTCGAAGATCGAATATTTCGTGCGCACTTTTATTCCAGAGCACTCCGATCTGCCTGTCGGAAAATCCCATCCGCTTTGCTTCATACAGAACATCCGTGTCTCCACATGAAGCAGACAGTCTCTCTTCCATGTCTATGATGTTCCTGAACTTATTTATGAAGAATCGGTCTATGCCGGTCTTTCCAAATATCTCATCGGTCGTAACTTTCATGCGAAGGAGCTGCGCGATAGCGTATATCCTGTCGTCCCTGCCGATGGAAATATAATCCATAAGCTCTTCTTTCGTGCAGTTGTCAAACTTGTCCATGTGAAGATGGAATGCTCCGACCTCAAGACTCCTTATCGCTTTTAACAGGCTTTCTTCTATCGTGCGTCCGACGCTCATTACTTCGCCGGTAGCCTTCATCTGTGTTCCGAGACTGTTATTCGCATCCGCAAACTTGTCAAACGGGAATCTCGGCATCTTAGTTACGACATAGTCCATTGAAGGTTCGAACGCAGCAACCGTGTTGGCAAGTTCTATCTCCTCCAGATGCATCCCGACGGCGATCTTTGCGCTCACCCTTGCTATGGGATAACCGCTAGCCTTCGATGCAAGAGCCGACGATCTTGATACACGCGGATTGACCTCGATCAGATAATAGTCAAACGAATCCGGATCGAGCGCGAACTGAACGTTGCACCCGCCCTCTATCTCAAGCGCACGGATGATCTTTAACGCAGAACTCCTGAGCATTTGATAATCTTTGTTCGTAAGCGTCTGCGACGGACATACGACTATAGAGTCGCCGGTATGGATCCCGACCGGATCGATATTTTCCATGTTACATATTGCGATCGCCGTATCGTTCGCATCCCTTATTACTTCGTATTCTATCTCCTTATAGCCTTTGACACTCTTCTCGACAAGAACCTGATGTACGGGTGAGAGTGCCAATGCATTCTTACATATCTCCCTGAACTCTTCCTCATTGTCGGCAAATCCTCCTCCCGTTCCACCGAGCGTGAAAGCAGGACGAAGAACGACAGGATAACCTATCTCTTCGGCAGCCCTGATACCTTCCTCCATCGACTCCGCGATGAGGGACGGAAGTATCGGCTCACCTATCCTCTCACACAGTTCCTTGAACAGTTCACGGTCTTCTGCCATTTCGATACTCTCGGTCCGTGTGCCCAGAAGCCTGACGTCGCATTCCTCAAGAACTCCTTTTTTCTCAAGAGCGACCGCAAGGTTCAGACCGGTCTGGCCCCCGATGCCCGGGAGGATGGCATCGGGGCGTTCCATACGTATTATCTTAGCTATGAACTCCAAGGTGAGCGGCTCCATATATACCTTGTCCGCTATTACCTCATCCGTCATTATCGTCGCGGGATTGGAATTACACAGGACAACCTCATAACCTTCTTCACGAAGCGCCAGGCATGCCTGTGTTCCGGCGTAATCGAACTCCGCAGCCTGCCCTATGACGATCGGTCCCGATCCTATAACGAGTATTTTCTTTATATCGTTTCTCTTAGGCATTGATGACCCCCATATTCTCAAAAAACCTGTCGAACAGATATGCACTGTCACACGGTCCGGGCGCACTTTCCGGATGATACTGTACCGAGAACAGTCTGTCCTTCTTACACTCCACTCCCTCGATAGTATCATCTAGCAGATTGATATGAGTTACCGCAAGCCCTGTTCCTTCTATACTCTCCGGCACGACCGCATAGGAATGATTTTGCGAAGTGATCTCGATCTTTCCCGTATTGATATCCTTGACGGGGTGATTCCCCCCGCGGTGTCCGAACTTTAGCTTGTATGTCTTCGCCCCGTATGCAAGACTGATGATCTGGTGACCTAAGCAAATGCCGAATATCGGCAGCTTCCCTTTGAGATCCTTTACGGTCATTATCGTCGGCACACAGTCCTCGGGATTACCCGGTCCGTTTGAAATAAACACTCCTGCCGGATCGTAGCCCATGATGGTACCCGCATCCGTATCCCACGGGACCACTACTATCCGCATGCCTCTCGCTGCCATCATGCGAAGTATATTCGTCTTGATGCCGCAATCTATAACGACGATCGGTCTGCCGCCCGCTGCCGTACCACCTTTTGAGTATTCGTATGTGCTTTCGGTGCTCGCTCTTTTTACCTGATCGGTAGCAGGGATCCATTTCCTGACTGCATCCCGTGCATGATCGTCATCCGTGTCCGTATCCGTGATCAGCGCCTTCATGCTCCCGACATCCCTTATGTGCCTTGTGAGTTCTCTCGTATCAATGCCGTACACACCGGCGATATCATATCTCTTCATGATACTGTCAAGATCTTCGGAGCATCTGAAGTTGGACGGAAGATCGCATTTTTCCCTGACGATCATTCCTGATATCTTCGGTGACTCCGATTCATAATCTCCCTCACATATCCCGTAGTTTCCGATGAGCGGGTATGTCATGACAACAGCCTGATCCGTATATGATCTGTCGGAGAGGATCTCCTGGTATCCGACCATCGATGTGTTGAACACGAGTTCGGCATACTTGTCTTTTTGGCTTCCGAAGGCAAAGCCTTCGAAAATACTTCCGTCCTCAAGAACTATTTTTCGATTCATAATTCCCCCTATCTACATCGGATATTTCCCATCAAAGCATGCTTTGCACGTGGGAAGTCCCACTGTCATCTTATCAAGATCTTCTATGCTCAGGTATTCGAGAGTATCCGCTCCTATACTCCGACGGATCTCCTCCTTCGTGTGTCCGTTCGCGATAAGCTGCGAGTTATCCGGAACATCAGTACCATAATAACACGGATGCAGAAAAGGCGGCGAGGATATGCGTACATGAACCTCGATCGCCCCAAACCTTCTCATTTCCTTTATCAGATTGGCAAGTGTCGTACCTCTTACTATCGAGTCATCGATCAGCACGACCCTCTTCCCCCTTACTACATCTTCTATGGCACGAAGCTTGATCATTACCGCGCTCGTCCGCTCTTCCTGTGTCGGCTTAATGAACGTCCTTCCGACATAACTGTTCTTGGCAAAAGCAGCCTTGAACGGGATACCCGACTCCTCAGAATATCCGGCTGCCGCAGTCAGTCCCGAATCCGGGACTCCGGTGACAACATCGGCTTCTACGGGGTATCGCTTTGCAAGTGCCTTTCCGCCCTCAATGCGGGCATTATACACGCTTATCCCGTCGATCCTAGAATCGAGTCTTGCAAAATATATATATTCGAATACGCAATGGGCTTTTATATCCGAATGCAATATCATTTTGGATGTTACGCCTTCTTCGGTGATCATGACCATCTCACCGGGTTTGACATCCCTTACATAATCAGCTCCTATCGCACGAAGTGCCGTGGATTCCGAAGCGCACACATACATTTCTCCGATAGCTCCAAGGCAGAGCGGCTTTAATCCCCACGGATCCCTTATGCAGATGAGCTTCTGGGGACTTAATATCAGAAGTGCAAATCCGCCCTTTAAAAGCCTTGATACATTCTCCGCGGCCTCCTCGATCGATGAGGTATGCATCCTCTCTTCCGCGATCTTATATGCTATGACCTCCGAGTCGGCCGTCCCCGTAAAGACAGCCCCTTCATCGATCAGTTCCTGTCTTATCTTATCGATATTGATTATGTTTCCGTTATGTGCAAGTGCGATCGTACCCTTTGCATAGTTGATGAACACAGGCTGGGCATTCTCCTTTGTGCTCCCTCCGGCCGTCGAATATCTGACATGCCCGATTCCTATGTTTCCTTTAAGCCTTTCAATATCTTCCTTATGGAATACCTCATTGACGAGACCCATATCCTTATGGGCGCATATGTTCCCGATCGGACCGCAAGTATCACACACGACTATGCCGGCCGATTCCTGGCCTCTGTGC
>JAEEGL014574153.1_pt1 | contig 10568 bp, 5 predicted proteins | sample 9134231 | NCBI WGS metagenome assembly JAEEGL01 (sample SAMN16246548, study PRJNA631951) | gut metagenome | biome: gut microbiome; feature: rumen; material: fiber-attached | host: Bos | place: Iran: Karaj | collected 2018-10
AATCCGCCATGATTTCCTCCGCGCTAATACCGAGAACAGCGGCAAGATTGCTCACGTCACTAACTGTGTATTCGGTTTTTGCCGCCATCTTTGCCCGAACGTCAATGATATCTTCGTTTGCCTTAACGACCTTGTCCAGTTCTTTCTGGTAAACATCATACGCGTCTGCCGCACTGATTGTACCCTTTTCAAGGTCTTGAATAGCTTTCCAAGTATCTTTAAAGTTCTTTGCAGTCGCATACTGTTTTGCGCGTTTCAGTTCTTTGCTGAGATCGTTGTTGGCCTTTGCAAGCGCTTCTGTATCCTCTGCGGCACCCTCCGCCTCTTTGCCGGATTCTTCTGTTAGCTTGATGATTTCATTCATGGCTTTCGCAACTCCGGGATATGTTTCAGCAACAGCTTTCTGCATATCCTCGTTGAACGAATCCCACATTTCTTTGGCGCCTTGTACATCTCCGGTTTCAAGCGCGGAAGCAAGCGCACCGATCTGTTCGACATAATTGTTATTCTTTGCCCAGTTGAGTTCGGATTGTTTGTCCGCCTCCTCGACTTGCAATTCGAGCCATGACTTTTCTGCGTCAATCACACCGTAATACGCTTCCTGCAACAGGTGAAGTACGTTCGTCATTAATTCATGTTTGCTGATTGCACGATCCCAGTCATCTGATGTCAAGACGTCTTCCAGTTCCTCAAGGTCGATAATAAGCCCAAGACCGCCATTTTCAATTTTGTCGTTCAACAGCAACTCCTCGGCATTTGTGCTTCTCGCAAACAGATCATCAATATAAGCATAGAATGTTTCGTTATCAAGTACTTGACCGTCCGGTGTGATCGGCGTAATGTCCATAACGACATTGCCTTTCCAATGGATACCCTTAGAACCATCGACGCTTGCAGTGATTGTTTCTGAGAGAACGGTTGCTATTTCATCACCCATCTCAACAACGGGTCTGTTCAGAAGATCGACATTGCCATTATAAAACATACCGGCCATCAATTCGCCAATAACATTTTGACCTGCTTCTTTAAGCTTGTCAGATTGTGAAACCATAGCAAGAGCCATAAGATCCACATACTCATTAACCCATTCTGGAATATCATCCAATCCATTTGCAGTGGCATTATCAATGATTTCCTGTAATGTTTCTCCGGCGGCACCGGCAGCACGAGCATTGTATCGAGTATCAAACCCGTTCACATAATCCTTGTTCGTAAGAATTTCTTGCCTTACATTCTGGTAAATGCCTTTAAATTTTTCACCCTTAAGCTCATTTATTTTGTCGATCAAAGCATCGGTGTCTCCAATCAACATAAGAATTTCCGGGTGTGTTTTTGTCAGGCCCATCAGTTCGTCAAGGTCAATACCGCCGCCATCTTCCAGACTCTTGATTACCTTATCAAGCGTGTTAATTTCTGATACCAGCGTTTTAATCTCTTTGGCATAGTCAACCGTCGCTTCTTCAGCTTGTTTTGTCTCCTTAGCGGCGGCCTCCATCAGTTCGATAAACTTGTCAACGTCGTAGTTGGCTTCCTCCCACATGGCGTTAAACTCTTCGGATGTCGTTCCGGCCTCCGCAAGTGTCTCTATCAATTGAAGCGCCTTCATGTTTAATTTGTCCATGTAGTCTTCGCCGGGTATTGTTATGCCTGTATCGATATCATAATCACTCATGCCCATCATAAAGTTAGATCCAAGTTTTTGACGAAGTTTGCTTACCATATCAGAACGCATTGATGCAACTGCGTCTGAAAAATCAACATCATCAATCACTTCGGCAATTTCTTCAGCCAGACCGGCCTTGATAAATATGGACGCCATATTTTGGGCGATCTTCTTTGGGTCCTCCTCGGTTTCAGACAGAATCGCATACAAATCATTATATATTGTACGCAGATTGTCCGCTCTAATGCCCTCTATTGCCGCCTCAAGAGCATCCACATCGTCCATGAGAAGCAACAACTCTTTGTGTGTTTGACCAAGTTCCAAAATATCATTGATATCAACAGACTCGTTATTCTTGAGTTTTTCTAATAAGCTGTCAAGATAATCAATGTCTGTCTTTGCGCTTTTGACCTCTTTCGCTAATTCTTCTATTGTTTTTGTCGTTTCTTCTGTTTCTGTCGTGACATATCCTGCCGCTTCAGCCATTCCTTCAATGATCTCAGAAAACTCCTCAAGGCTGTTTGATTCACTCATGACAGATTTGAGTTGTTCGACAGAATATACATCATCCCTAACAAGTTCTGCGGCCATACGCAACGTTTTAAGATCCAAATCGCCCCATCGTTGACCATTTGGATTTCCGTTCGCGTCCCTGAACAACTGGTAATAATCGCCATTGGTCATTTCTTGCATTAGTGCAAGTTTCATATTGTCGACCATATTAAGCCATTCGTTTAAACTGTCAGCACCAGTCAGGCTTTCAAAGAAAATACCACCGTAATCATTCGTTTCGCCATTTTTTCTTCGATATTCCAATATGCCTGATTCAACAACCTCTTGATACGCGGTAGCAAGTTGGTCAACAAATGTTTTGTCGTTTTTAAATCGTTTGATGTCATCTGCAAAACGATTGGAAACCATACTGGAGTTTCCGTATGGGAATATATCGTCAATTATCGCCCTGAGTCTTCCCTCCTGAGACACCTTGATAATTCCTTTTGAATAGTCCTCAATAAACGACTTGAGTGTTGCAGGCATTTGACCATACTCGGCGATAGTCAAATATTCATCTCCGCCGAGTACTTTTTTATACAGCTGTGTCCACAGATCTCTCTTCGCATAATCATCTAAGCTTGAGTCAAGATTATCAATAATATATGTAACCTCTTCCTCGATCTTTGCGAACATTGCATCCCATGGATTTGTAAAGTCAGTCGTGCCAAACAAATCTCCGGCAACTTGTTTCGCAACAACCTCCCACTTTTCATCCTCGCCATATCCAAAGTTTTCGGCCTGTTTAAGCAACTCGGATATCCGCTTATACATTGCATTATCCGGATTATCGTCGCCTTTCATAAACCCGAGATCATAATATTGCACACCAAGACGTTTCCATATATCTCTCACAGCATATGAATACGCTTTAGTCGCACTATAAGATTTTTTATCGATATAATCATCTGCTTTGGTGACCCATTCTCCAAGGAAATCGGCATTCAGACTGGCAAAGTCATAGTTCTCATATCTCTTCTTCAGGTTTTGAAGAGCCAACTTTTTCTCTTTTTCAACGGTGCGGTCAAGTTCTTCATTAAGAATTTTGGCCGCTTCATACTGGTCAATCATTCCGTCCTTGAGTTCTTGAATAGCAATTTTTGCCTTCGGCGATATATCGGCAAGTTGGCTCAACAAGCCATCATATTCCGCGAGTTTATCGTTTGTAACACTATCGCCAAAGTCCTCAAACATCTTGGCAACTTCTTCCTGAAGCGATGTGTAATTCTTTATTTTCTGACTACTATCAGCAACGGCTTGTGTCGCCTCTTCAAAACGTTCTTTGACATTTCCGACAGCCGCACCGACAGCCGTAAGCACACTGATCAGCGTTGTAAAAATAGTAATCAACGCAATAAACGGATGTTTTGTCATCGCAGATTTAATAAACGATTCATTACGCAGATGTGCTTCTTTAATAGCCGCAGACAATTTTTTATATACCAGTATAAGTGCAGTAATTGCAACAACAATAATCGGAATAATCAGGTTCAATCCGTTAAGCGCTTTTGTTCCACGCGTGATAATGTCAACAACGCCGGACAACATATTTTTCCAATCTTTAATCACGCCGGCATTCAGTGTTGCATAGAAATTTTCCTGCGCAATTGTAAGCCTGTTTTGTGCGGCAGTTACGCTGTCTGTATAAATAGCATATTTTTGTGATGCAGTACCAGCAGAATTAAGTGCTTTTTCATACAATTGCCAAGTACGGCCACCGTTTTCAGCGGACTTGCTCATATCGTTCATCCATGCGAGGAATACGTTCTGTTGTTTAACACCGGCCATCGTCGTAGCAATATAAGACTTGGTTTTATCATCAAGAGTTCCCCATACGTTGGCGACGTCTGTCATAATATCCTGATAATCGCGCCATTGACCTGTCTGATCCATCAATGAAATATTGATTTTGGCCAATGCTTTTTGCACATCATTGAGTTTTGTTTCGTCCTCTGAATTGTATCCGCTTTGTTTGATCTGATGCAGACGTGCAATGATTGTATTGAACGCCGTACCGATTGTCCGCGCTTCCTGACGAGTCGTTTCAGAAACAGCACCAATAGATGCGGCCAACCATTCAAACTCAACACCAAATGCACCGGCAGACGCCGCCGCCTTTTGCATTGCCTGACCAATTTCATAACCACTCGTGGCGGCATTATCACCAATCGCAAGGAACACGTCCGCAACACGCTGTGCCTCGTCCCTTCCGTCTTTCTCTGCCTCTTCCGCTAGTTTCAACGAGTTGATTACCGCAGTCATTAATTCGGCAGCCTCTTCAAACTCGATGTTGGCAGTCTTCGCATACATGGTAACGTTTTTAAGACGTTTCTCAATTTGTTCTGCGGCCAAACCTTGACGTGTAAAGTAAATTGCCGCGTCCGCGATATCCAAAGAAGACACACTCATTTCTTTGGCGATCCCTCTATATGTTTCGCCCAGTTCCGCTATCTCATTGTTTGTCTTTCCTGTGATAATCTGAATTTCATTCATCTTGTCATAATACTGACTGACATATTCTATCATTTCACTAAGCACAGACTTGATCAAACGAATAACAGAAAGCAAACTAAAGTATCGAGTCACAAGTCCTTTGACCTGCGTATCGAGTTCATTCGTCTGCGTAACACCGGTGCCAATGCCTTTGTTCATGGCATCTTGCTGTGTGCGCCCCTGTTTAATATAATTAACAATTTGTTCACGAACTTGCGCGTCTATATTAAGATCTGCAATTTCCTTTTCAAGGCCATCCAGTATTTGCATTTGTTCGTTTGCGCGTTCCTGCCAAAGCCTCATATCATCTTGGTTTTTGGCTTTGCTTGCAGTATTATACATCTGAATTGCCTTGGTCAGATTTTTATAAGCAGTCTCCGCTTCGGTTAATTTACTCTCCTGAAGTTGATGGGCCTCGACATGCGCCATCACATTATTTAAGGCTTGCTGTGCGGATTCCGCCTCTTTGCTTGCCTGTGCGGCCTGACGTGCTGATTCAGAATATTTCCCGAACGCTTCTTCTGCACGTTGTACAGCATATGCCGCCTGCGCATATTCTTCGCTCTCTTTCCCGTGTTTAACTTCTGCCTGAGCAAGTTTTGATCTCGTCTCAATCAGCTTAATATATGCTTGTGTTGCTTTGTTAATTTCGTCCTGCTCTTGTTTCAGATATTTCGCAGATGCTTCAGACAAACCACTAAACGCATTCTCCGCTTTTTCTCTTGCAGACGTAACTTCCTTGCTCTTGACAGCATTTTCATTGAGTGTCTCATTCAACTCGGCAATCTTATCAATTTCAGCCTTGATTGCCAGTGCATTATTCTGATATATGGACGACTGGTCAACATCGCCGTTTTTCATTGCATTTGCGGCTTTTGTTTCCATATCATACATTTCACGGTACAAGCTAATCAGATTTTTCAGTTGCTCTGCGTCACGAGTTTCTTCGGCCTTATACCACATCTGCTCATATTGCGCTTCTTTTTGGGCATGTGCCGCCGCAACTCTTGCCTCTGCGGCTTCCTGAGCCGCCGCCTCTTTCTGAATCTTTGCTTCAAGCTTTGCGATTTCCTGATCAATCGCGGCCTGTTCAATAGCACTGGAACGTTTGCGCAACGCAATATACTCTTCGCGTTTGCGAGCGGCAGACAATACTTCGTCGCCATATTTTCTTAATGAAGTCGCCGCTTGTTCGGCATCATTCTTGGCTCTTGCATATGCCGTCGTTCCCTGCTGCCCTTTTATCTCAAGCTCTTTGACTTTGTTTACGGCATCATAATATTTTTTATAAGCATCAATAACTTTGTTGATTCCATCCGTCTCAATTGTGCGCTTCGTGATTCTTCCCATATCGTCCGCAAATTCACGAACCGCATGGCCAGCCTTGTCAAACCCTGCCGTAACAGTGCCGACAATTTTTCCGGTCTTTTCACCGACGGTCATTTCAACAGTGGTAATGGTATTTGTAACATCCTTGATCTGTGATTTTAATCCGTCAAAACTACCCTTACCAACTGAACCAACGGCATCCCTCGCGGCGGCTCCCGCTCTTTTTGCTTCATTGACCAGTTTGTTAACTGCCGCACTGATCTTTTTTGTAAGCGCATCCTCAAGATTAATGTTCGCGCCGATTTGTTTCAGAAAGTCGTTAACAGAGTTTATTTTTTTCTCTACGTCTGTTATGTCAATAGTTAATTTGCCTATGCTTTTTTCTTCCGCCGCCATGAACACTCACATCCTTTTTTACAAAAATCCGCCGCATCATGGCGGTATGATTCATTCTTTTTTGGCGAAACTGATAATATTTCCACCGATCGTGACCTTGCCACTATCGATCTTTTCTTCTTTGTCCGCTTCAATCTTGCGTAATGCGCCGAGCGCATCAAACAACGAATCACGAACGCCCTCTGCTTGCGCCAAGCTCTTTGTGATATCTTCTCCGTTAAATAAGAATCCGAAGCTCGTACGAAGTGCCTTTGTCAAGCACCTATCATCTTCATATGTCTTTGTAAACGCGTCTGCAATTCGCCAGTAAATATCATCGACCGCATTGTAATCTTTCCGAATGATATCATTTATCTCCGGCATTATTTCATTGTTGACAAAGAAGTCGGCGATCTCCTCCGGCGTTACTCCGTCCGTATCAATATCTGTATAATACTTTGCAATCATGAACTTCTCATACTTGTCAAATTCATAACTTTCAAAAGCACATGAATTGTCATGTGTCATAACCAATATCTCCGCCATTTCAGTAGCCATGGCTTCTTTCTCTGTATATGGAATATGATCTCGCACAATAACCTTAATTCCATCTTTACCGGTCACTTCTTTTTCATCATACATATCGGCATACTTACCGAATTCAAACTTACGTTTTTCCATTGCCTTTATTTCCTTTCATTTTTTCAAGATCAGCAGGTGTCGCTATTCGCGCTCCGCCAAGGAACGTCGCCAAATCCTGCTGTTTTCTACTGCTGACGCCATGTGAATCCATTGTCATTGGATTGCTGTCCATAATCATTTCCCAACTCTTTTCACAGAAACTATTACCTGCATAATTCACAACGGCATCATAATTCAATTTTCTGCCAAGTTCCTCAAGTATCTCCTCAAAGAAGATATAACTCATATTATTGATCTTGTCCTCGTCAATTACTCCGAGATGCGTTGCTACAACGGCAATCGCACGTTCAAGTGTTAAGCCTTCGCTCCCGGAGTCAGTGCGTTTTTTAGTTTAGCCTCTCGTTCATCAATTTTGTTGACGCGCCGAAAAATCTCAAGCAGACGATACACCATATCTGTGTCAATCTCGTTATAGTGTTCGCGCACGAGTTCTTCATTGTCCGTTACTGCAACCAGCCAGTCAAGAAGCGCTTTGTCACCGTCGCGCCCGTCTCCGAAAATGTCCTGCTGTTTGCTCGTTTCCATTGCCAGCAAATCCGGCAGTGGATATAATTCAAGCGCATGATAGAACACCGCCGTCCTATTGCGCTGGTATATCAATTTTGTGGGTTTAATCTCAATCAGTTCACCGCCGATAATAACGGTGTTCTCAGGATTGCCAACCTGCGGCATTTCACGAATTTTGACTTCAGCCCCCGGTACGTCTTTAACTTTTACCTCACTGTCCGGGGTTTCTTTGATATTCATTTCGCCATCCGGCGTTGCTTTTTTTCTTGGTGCCATTATTCCTTTCGCCTCCACTTTTTCACATAAAAAGAAAGAGGGGTTGCGTATCATCTTAACGATGGATAACACAACCCCGTCCTTTCCTTCAAAATTCCTTATCCGCCCTCCTCGGGTCAGATCATGTCACGAGGTTCTCCTCGTCTATTCAATTGTAATTAGGCGCTCGCACTTGCCGCGGCAGCACCGGCGATCGAAGTGATCCAGCCGACGCTTGCCGTCGCAACGCTGGACTTCGTGATGATGTTACCTTCGCTGTCGGTCGGCTCAAACACGAGGTCGTACATGCTCTTGGAACCCAGTTTCGGGTCCATGGCCGCAAAGGTCAGGCTCGTAGTAGAAGCCTGCTTGTAGCTGTTGGAGAATCCGGGCAGAGCGGTAACACGAACACGCGGGATGTACAGGTGCAGATAACCTTTAATCGCCGCGTCCGCGCATGATGTTCCATCAGAATACCTTATGTTTACTGGGTTTCGCTATTACCCAGCCACCATAGTGAACAACTCTATGGTTGCTAATAGTTACCTATTAGAGCAGATCATATCATAACCGACGTAACATTACTTACGTTACGGTTCCTCCCATTTCGGACGCCAATCGCTTGCGCCCTACTCTACTCACTTCTTCGGCTCTTGCCTATGCTTTCGATGATCGTTAGAGGTCATAAAACAGATGATTCATAATATTTCCAGTGGTATCCACCACATTCATTAAGTTTTCCTTTGCATACAGCGCTTATGTTGCTTTTTCTTTCATATAGCCCCTTGTTTCTTGCGGCATCTGCAATACTGTCAAATACTTCTCCAGTTTCAATACACAGAACTTTTCTAGGCGTTCTCCCACTGCCATCTGGACGCTGTCTTCCACGAAAACGCCCCTTCATAAACTCAGATATTTGTTGTTTATGTTCTTCGGAAAGATGCCTTCCGGTTATCGCTTCACTTATTTTTCGGCGTTCTTCATCTGTGTGTTTTCTTCCGTAATTTGGATTTCGTTCTCCACGAGTCCGTTCGCTAATCCTTGCCCGTTCTTCCTCGGTGTATATTTTCCCATAGCGCGGATTCTTTTCTCCCATTTTCGACTCAGAAATTTTTTTACGCCCTTCATCGGAAATCCGAGTTGTACTTCCACCATCAGCGATATTATATCCAAATTCTGGATTCTGTGTTTCCAGTTCTTTGATCAGAAGTTTCTCCATATTAATTGCCTCGTCCTCAGTAAGGTTCGCGGCAAACACCTCATGGTCAAATCCGTCCCATCCATACTTCAAAATAGCGCGACAAAAGTATGTACATTTACGGTAGCCTTTGCCTCCGCGCCACCGTTCTTCGACTGATTGGCGCGTAATACCAATATACCGTTTGCCATTCACTTTGTTTGTGTGAATATAAACGGTATAATCTCCATTTTCAATTATTATTAGAATCACCTAATCTATTTTTTATTTCATCTGTTTTATCTTCCTACGGGATTGTCCCAGAGGGAGTTTCCCCGTTTAGAGAGGTTATTCGATGTGCCTTTAGGCACAAAGGCTCAATTCATTTTTAAGCGGCCAGTGAGCGAACAGAGAACCTTTCGCAGTCGTGGACGTGGTCTTAACCGGCACCTTAGAAGATGCAACAACGCGCCGCTGATAAGCAACACGCACGGTCTGCCCAACGGTCACATCACCTTCATAGAAAGTGATAACAGTCTTTCCGTCAACATCGGCGGCGGCCTGAGTAATCGTAACGGCAAACTTGCCGGTCGCGGCCGCAGCGGCCTCTTCCAGACCACGGATGTTCACAGAACCTTCTTTGACCTCGTAAGGGATATTGATCTTCAGTCCGGACTCAACGTCGAACCGGTTGCTTTCCAGAATACCGAAGTCGCCCTCTTCCTGAGACACGCCGTTCGCCATTTCAAAGATTTCCAGAGTGAACTGGGAACTCTCGAACTGGAACTCCAGCGTAGAGTCAGTGTCGATATACGCCAGCGGGAAGTTGCCCTGACCGCCGGTGATGGTGATCATGTTGTGACCAGCCGTCATGCTGGCGGAGTTGATTTCGTCATAGGCGAAAACAGTGCCGTCACAACGCACAAACTCAATGTTCGGAACGTCCGCCAGATATCCATTATACTTTGGGATATAAAGCATAAGGCATTTTCCTCCTTATAGGATTAATATATTGATAGACATGTCTTCCGCTCCTCCTATAACGGTCAACCGTCATATCGTCGTTGTTTTATAAAAGAACGTAATCTTGTACATTTTGTATCCGACCGTTTTTGTCCATTGATCGTACTCGTCTTCATATTGGAACCGAAGATGTTCTACTACCGGTTGTCTAAGAAGAAGATACTTAATTCGTTCCGCGACCAACACCTGACGGCTTCTCAGCCGATCAATATCAGCCGTATGCTCGACATCCTCACTACAGAAGATATCGAAATTCTTGTACTTTACACGCACAGCTTTGTTGAATGTGAACGATCCTTCCTCGTCATATGTTACGACACGAACTTTTTCATTCGTTAGCAGTTCGTCTGTCGATCCGTCGCGGATAAAGTATTTCTTTTGAAAATCAACAATGCTTGTTCCTTCCGGCACAAGCATCAGTTCTTTCAGCTTTTCGTCAGGATAAAAGACGTTGCGAATGACGTTGTTCCAATTATCCTGCCATGTGCGTGT
>JAEEGL016204843.1_pt1 | contig 10568 bp, 11 predicted proteins | sample 9134231 | NCBI WGS metagenome assembly JAEEGL01 (sample SAMN16246548, study PRJNA631951) | gut metagenome | biome: gut microbiome; feature: rumen; material: fiber-attached | host: Bos | place: Iran: Karaj | collected 2018-10
AGAATAAATAACCTCTTAGTTAGAAAGAGCAGTTCTAGCAGCAGGATCCCAGTTAATTATCTTTTCGCAACGATAGATTAATGCTTTATTATAATAATCTACAAATACTTTTTTAACAGCCTTAGAAAGACCTTCATCTAAAGTAAATCTTTCTTTAGAATAATCCATGGCTATACCTAATTTAGCCCATTGTTCTCTTATGATGTCCCCATGTTCATGTGTCCAATCCCAACAAGCCTCTACAAATTTTTCTCTTCCATACTCGTATTTATCTATACCTTTGTCTTTTAATCTTTTAACAACTTTTGCTTCAGTGGCTATTGCGGCATGGTCCATTCCAGGAAGCCATAATGTATCAAACCCTTCCATCTTTTTGTATCTAATGATAATATCTTGTAAAGCAGCATCCCACGCATGTCCAAGGTGTAGTACACCTGTAACATTAGGCGGTGGAAGTACTATACAATAACCTTTTTTATCACTGTTTTCATCACATTTGAAGTAGTCTTTAGACATCCATTTTTCATATTTTCCATTTTCTACTTCTTCATGATTATATTTTGCATTCATTTTAATTCCTCCTTAATTTTTTCATCAATCATTTGAAAATATTTATCAAATGATGGTAATTTTACAATATCTTTTATTTCAGTATATAATTTTCTTTCTTTTAGAATTTTAAATGATTCTCTATAATTGAAATCCCATATAAATCCTAAATAAACTAATATTCTATCTGCGTTAGTCTTTACATCAGTCCATACAATTTGTTTATGATTCATAAATTCTTCATGGCACTTTTCACTAACATTTAAATCTCCTTCTAAAAGTCCTTTAGAAATAACTTTTGAAGAAAATAGATTAATAATATCAATCTTATCAGCATCTCTTATAACGTTACAAATATCTAACATCCTACCTTTAATATCTTTATCCACTGCATATTTGTTATGATATTTAGTACTCATTAAAAGTATTTCTTTTTCCTCGTCATCTAAACCAAGTTCATTAATCATACCTTGTTTTAATATTTCATAGCCCAAATCACCATGATCAATTGTTTTATGGTCATCAAATGATTGATACTTTTGAAATTGCTCAAATCTTCCAATATCATGAAATAAACCACATATACTGACTAAATTATAGTCTTTTTCATTATAATCTAATGATTTAGCAATATTACAAGCTATATCTTGGACTCGATAAGAATGATAGTATTTAAGATAAATCCCATCAAGATTCATATCAAAATTATTTACATAATCATCAAATATTTTCATATTTCCTCCAACAAAAAAAGATGGTCACCAAAGGGCGAAATAAATTCGCGGTACCACCTTTATTTATCACTTAATGTCTTAATGCGACTAACATCAATCTCTATTTACTTAAGATTGCAACTGTTCAAGCTACCTTCAACTACATTCCCTAAGATAAGCTTTCAGTCCATTGACTTATCATCCCTAATAGGTATTTTAGTTTACTCCTCTTGGTCTTCGTTTTTCGAATAGATTATAACATTTTAGTTATTATTTAGCAATAGAAATAATAATCAATTCACTTTCTCTTAAAAGCATCAGCAGGATTAGAAGATCTCATCTTAACCAATTTAAGAACATCATCTTTTCCATCTGTATACATACAGTTATCGCCATATTGTCGATAACTGATAGTTTCAGAGTCAACTTCTTTTCCGCCAATTATAAAAGTCATAGGTATTTTCTTAACCATACTTTCTCTAATTTTAAATCCAACTTTTTCATTTCGACAATCCATAGTAGTTCTTATTTCATCATCTAATAATTCTTCATTTATATAGTTTGCATATTCAACTAATCTTTTTTCGTTATTAACTGGTATAATGTTAATTTGCGTAGGAGATAACCACATTGGATATGCTCCTTTATATTGCTCAGTTAAAATACCTAAAAAACGTTCAATAGAACCTAATATTACCCTATGTAGCATAACTGGACGATACTGTTTACCATCATCACCAATATAAGTTAAATCAAATCTTTCTGGCATTTGGAAATCAAGCTGTATAGTTCCACATTGCCAATCTCTACCTAAGCAATCTTTTAAATGAAAATCTATTTTAGGCCCATAGAAAGCCCCATCACCTTCATTAATATTAAACTTAACCCCATTGGCTATTAATGCTTTCTTTAAAGAATTTTCAGCTAAATTCCAAACCTCATCAGATCCCATAGAATTGTCAGGTCTAGTAGATAATTCCACCGTATACTTAAAACCAAACAACTTATACACTTCATCAATTAGATTAAGTAAGTTTTTGATTTCCGATTCAATTTGATTTGGCATGCAAAGAATATGAGCATCATCTTGTGTAAATGTTCTTACTCTAAATAAACCATTTAAGGTTCCACTTGCCTCATGTCTATGAACTTGTCCAAGTTCTCCATATCTAAGAGGAAGTTCCTTATATGAATGCGGTTTGTTTTTATACACAAGCATACATCCAGGACAATTCATTGGTTTTAATGCATATGATACATCACCAACTTGTGTAGTATACATATTCTCTTTATAATGATCCCAATGTCCAGAGCGATGCCATAACTCTTCGCTCATAATCATCGGAGTTTTTATTTCTTGATAACCATTCTTTTTATGAATCTTTTTCCAAAACTCCACTAGTTTATCATATAATAATGTTCCATTAGGAAGCCAAAAAGGCATTCCTTGAGCAGCATCATCAAACATAAATAGTTCAAGTTCTTTACCTATTTTTCGGTGATCTCTTTGCTTAGCTTCTTCGAGATTTTTCTTATATTCTTCTATTTTATCCTTTGAATCAAAAGCAATACCGCTGACACGTATTAAGGACTTGTTTGATGCATCATTATTCCAATAAGCGCTACTTACAGCAAATAGTTCTAGATAAATATTACTAAAATCAATATTAATACTATCGACGTCTACAATATCTTTGTAATTGTCAATTTCAATGATATTAATAGAATCACCTTCCGTTGAAGCAATCATTTCCCGCTTATATACATTATCTTTAAAAATATTAAATGCCTCTTCTTTGGATACTTTAAAAATAATTGGTTTTTCTCCCTTATTAATTATTTTTTTAATTGTATCATTTATAATACCTAAATCATTCGCAGACAATATTTTATTTTGCATATCAATATCTGAATAAAAACCATTTTCTTTTACGCCTACTCGACCTGGTATAATAGTAGGATATAAATCCATCATTACTTTATTAAATAAATATGCACTATACTTATTTATTACTTGAAATATTTCATCACTTTCTTTTTCCATCTTAACCCTCCTGAACAAATATATATTATAATATATATTTATAAACGTTTTCTATATATTTTTTATCATTTAATACAAATTCACTATTTCCAATAAATTCTCCCCCTATTTTTTTGTAAAAGTCATTAGCACTATTCTCTTTTAAAGTGCTGATTAATACATATTTAAAATCTTTTTTTAAACTTTTAAATATATATTTCACCAATTTTGTACCAATCTCCTGCTTTTGGTAATCATTATCAACATATATAGCATATATTTCGGCATAACTTGCATCATATTGCTTTTTATTAACTCCAAATCTTGCCATAGCAACTATCTTACCATCAATTTCACAAACAGCGTATTGGTCAATATGGTTTTTAATCTTTTGAATATTATTTTCATCATCGGGATCTATACTATCTAAAAAATCATTAGGAAAGATTCCTTTATATGTATTTTTCCATCCTAGTGCATTAATAATATTAATTTGTTTAGCATCGTTTTTCTTAGCTTTTCTTATCATAATTCATCCACCAACGATCTATGTAATCGTTTATTTAAAGAATACAAAGTGTCAAAGTTTTTATTAAATTCACAAGCATTTTGCTTGTTAAATAATACATAAAAGTTGAAAGATATTATTTTAAGAATAATAGCACACAACACTGCATCCTTCTTCAATATATTATTACTATAATTATTGTATTCATTAATATATTTATCTATGTTTTGAAATAATTCATTATCATATAATATTTCCTCTAAATTGTGATATCTTTTTAAAATACAATCGACAAAATCCACATAAACACTGCTTTTAATTGACAGATCAAAGTCAATTAGATAAATACCCGTATTATTTTTAATTATATTATTGGGGGTTATATCATTATGTATTACACAATCTTGAGTATTATATTTGTTAATGAAATAATTATAGCAATAATCATATATAGTAATAATTTCATTTAATTTTAATCTATTGTCTTTTGATATTATATTATAATTATCCATAATATTCTTTCGCGGATAAATATAATATTTTTCATCAAAGCCAAGTAATAGTTTATCTAATATAATTCCCCTACATATAAATGAATAATCATAATAGTTTCTTTTTTTAAAATTATCAAACTTACTTGATATATTATGAAAATCAGCAATGGTTCTTAACATTTCTAAAGGATTATTAACCGGTTGCGAATTAGCTATATATTCCTGAATTTCATATTGTTGGTTATCTATTAAGAAGCTATCAATAATTTTTGGCGTTTTTATTCCATTAGATAATAGGTGGTTGACAAAACAATGCTGAGAATTTAATTCTTGCGTACATAAAGGAACTTGAATTCTCTTTAATAAGCATCTCATTCCATTAATATCAATTACTTGAATATTATCAGCTATATTATTAATTATCTTATAATCACTTTTGATAAATTTTTCTTTTAATGTACTCATAATTTCTATCCATCACATCTTCGAAATCTGTTTCAGATTCGCAGATGTCTCTTATTTGGTTAATTCTAGTTAACTCATCATTGTAATTAAATTCATACGGGAAATCAGAACCGTATAGAATTCTTTTTGATCCCAATAATTTTAATGCTTTTTGAATATTATCAATATTATAAATTGTAGAAATATCAAAGTAAACATTATCATAGTTTTTAAATTCCAACAAAACATTTTCAATAAAACTACTGGTTTCTAAAATGTCTCGTCCCAAATGAGCAATTATAATATTAATGTGGGGAAACATTTTTATTAAATTATGTATATAGGAAATTCTAATTCTATCTTTACTATGAATTATTAAATATCCATTTTGTTCATTTAAATATTCATAATACAAGGATCTATCCATCCATTTCTCATAATTATGTAGTAAAAAGTGTTCTTTAAAAATTGGCAATTTTTTATTAGTCAAAAAATAGTTATTAGTATTCAATAGTTCAACTGGTATTCCTTTATTCAGCTCAGTGCAAAAATCCCTAACGAACATATTCTCTAGTTCTATATCTGTTTCCTTAAATACGATTGGAATTGCGAAAAAATCTTTAATATTAGATATATAATCTTGGGTTTCTTCCACAACTTTTGGATTAACAGCTGAATATAATCGATACTTTTGACTAAAAGTAGTTTCCTTTAAAATTTTTTTTGTTCTTTCACTATTGCCTATGTGAACATGTGAGTCACAATAAGTCATTTATTGCCTCCAACAACTTAAATCAGGCCCCATAGTATCACCGCTTCTTGCTTTTGCAGAAGCTCGACATCCACCACATATTCTTTTTAGTTTACAAGAACCACATTTGCCACTATACTTTTTAGAAAATAGTTTCTTAATAATTTCACTTTCTTCGTATTTTTTAATCATTTCATCTGCATCTTTACATTCGTTAATATCCAACACAACATCTTCCATCATCGAACAAGGTGTAATTATACCATCAGAATTAATATTTATGGAACTAATTCCAGCAGTGCAACCGCCAAAAACACAATCATTGGTTAAATCAACGCTTAAATTATCATAATCTTTTTCATGCTGTAATAAAAATTTTAATGGATCTTCTGTAACAACTTCAAGTTTACCTTTATTCTTTTGAAATTGATCTTGGATAATACTCAAGAATTCTCTCTTTTGATCCGGGTTTAAAGATAGTTTTCCATCTGAAGCCCTACCAAAAGGTATTACTGAACCAATACCCAATATTTTACATTTTTTATCTAAAGCGAATTTAACCATATCTTCAATCTGCGGTAAAGTCTTAGGTGTAATAGTCATTCTAATTGAAGAATAAATATGGTCATATTTTTGAATTTTATCTAACACTTCACAACATTTTTTAAATGCACCAGGATATCCTCTAAATGAATCATGGATTTTTTCGTCTAAGCTATCAATACTTACTTGAATACATAGAAAATCTAGTTTTAAGTCATTTAATTTTTCCAACCATTCATCAGTTATTAATGAAGCATTAGTGGTAATAACTATTTTTTTAAATCCGTTTTCTTTGGCCATAACCAAATAATCAAATAAGTTTTTATTGAGAAAAGGTTCTCCACCGGAAAAAGTTAACTTAAAATCATTTGCTTGAACTTTTTTGGCAAATGATAATATTTTATGCATTTGTTCTTTTGTAATCATTTTATGAGGTTGATTTGATGCTCTACAATGTTTACAATGCATATTACAATATCCAGTTGTTTCAATCTGGATTAATTCCAATTTGGTTTCATAAATATCATTTTCTAATTCTATATACATAAATATCTCCTAATAAAATGGGTTTAAGTGCACATGAAAATCATGTGCACTTAAATATTATTTGTAACTTCCGCAGGTGCAACATGAATCTTTTAAGGTTACAACTTTTTTAACTGTTTTTGCCTTTTTCATACTATCCTCCTATCTTCAACTATTTATAAAAATATAAATAATTCTATCGCCTATTAAACTCCCTTATTTTTCTTTTCGCGTGACTTGTAATAGCTTTTTCTTCCCAATCATCTCTAGGTCCAAATGACAAGGCATCAGTTATGATTCTCACTCTATCCTTGTTCTTTAAAACATAGTCAATTGGTACATATTCATCATTTACAAATCCGCCAACCATTGTATTTCCAATGTCTGTATGTATTTTATATGCAAAATCTATTAATGTAGATCCTTTGGGAAGCTCTATTATGTCTCCCTTAGTTGTATATACATATACTCGATCACCAAATAATTCATTCTTTATTTGATTTACGAATTGTTGATTATCGTAAAACATTGAATTAATTTCGCTTAATGATTTAAAAAACTGAAATTTTTCTTTTAAATCCTCCTGCATCTCATCTCTCGCAGCGCCTTTTTTTAGTTCCCAGTAAGCAGTAAGACCAAATGATGCTATTTTATCCATATCAAATGTTCTAATTTGCGTTTGGACCAGTTTATCATCTGGACCAAACACGGTTGTATGTAACGAACTATATAAATTTGTTTTAGCATTACAAATATAATCTTTAAATTTGTCATTAACAGGATGATATTCTTTATGAATAAATCCAAGAGTTCTATAGCAATTATCTATTTCATCAACCATTATTTTTAAAGCTAACAAATCATGAATATCCGATAATTTTTGTCCTTCATTTATTCTTTTATAAATACCATAAATATTTTTAGTTCTTATCTTGATTTCATGAGGAATTTCTTTTGATTGTAATATAGAATCTATTTTATTATACATTTCAAGAAGAACGTTATTGTTTTCTATTTCTATTTTACTTTTTACATCTTCAATTTTTTTATACATCTCCGGTTTAAGAAATCTAAGAGCCAAGTCTTCTAATTCACTTTTAATTCTATAAGCTCCAATGTAGTATGCTAATGGAACAAATATTTCCATCGTCTCTAAAGCATTTTCCTTTTGCTTATATTCAGATTTATACTGGAGTGTTCTCATATTATGAAGTCTATCCGCCAATTTAATTATTATTATTCTAATATCTTTGGAAATACTAGTTATTATTTTTCTAGTATTCGCCAAATTTTGCTCCGTTTTTGATGAAAAATTTAATTTGGATATCTTAGTGACACCATCAACCAAATTGGCTATTGAGGGATTAAAATCATGAGAAATGTCTTCTTTAGTAATTTGAGTGTCCTCCAAAGTATCATGTAAAAGGCCGGCACAAACAGTATCTCTATCAGCATGCATTTCTGCTAAAGTATAAGCAACATTTAATGGATGAATAATATACTCTTCTCCACTTTGTCTATATTGACCATTATGTAGTTCTTTAGCATATTCATAGGCTTTTCTTACAATAGCCACTTCTTCAGGGTTATATACTTCTAAAAGCTTAATTAATTCATTAATATCATTTATAATCATATACCCTCCTTTGCCACAAAAAAACGGCTCAAACCGAAGTTTTAAGCCGCTTTAATACCAATTTTTCTTGTCATGCAAGCGCATTTAACTAGTAGCATATTAAGAATGCCACAAATGATGAAATTAAATTTATTTTTAATAGTGTTTTTCATAGGCCACTCCTCAAATAAATTTAAATTCATTTTAAAACTGTTTATTTATAATGTCAATAGTTTTTAATCAACTTTTTTTGGTAAAAAAGAATTTAAGAGAATACCCACTATTGCAGCTAAACTCATGCCTGATATTGAAATAGATAAGTTGCCAGTAGATATACCAAGTGTTGCTCCCCCCAAACCTAGTACCAACATAGCGGATGTAATAATTACATTTCTTGTTTTACTAAAATCTATTTTATTTTCTACAATTACTCTTAAACCATTAACGGCTATAAAACCATATAGAAGTAAGCAAGCACCACCTAATACAGGATTAGGTATTGTTGAAAGTATTGCACTCATCTTTCCTAAGAAGGCAAAACAAATACTAATAAGAGCCGCAATTTTTAATACTCTAACTGATGCAACTTTTGTCATACCTACTACAGAAGTATTTTCTCCATAAGTAGTATTTGCGGGTCCTCCAAGTAAGCCAGCAGCAAATGTAGCAAGTCCATCACCAAGTAAAGTTTTATCTAAACCAGGTTCTTTTAATAAATCTCTATCAATAATTGTTCCAAGAACCGTATGATCTCCAATATGTTCTGGTATAGTTACAAGTATAACTGGTAATATTGTAAGTACTGCTTTAAAACTTAATTGATAATGAACAAATGGAATAGATACTTCAGGTAAAGAGAACCAAGCAGCTTCAAGTACTACTTTAAAATCTACCATACCAAAGCAGATAGCTACTATATAACCCGCTACTATTCCAATTAGAAATGGTATTACTTTAAAGAACCCTTTGGCTTTTAAAGCAACTAAAGCAGCTACTAAGAAAGTAACAAGTGCAACCACTACATTAGCCCAGTTTATAGCCTCAGTTCCGTCGATACCAATATATGATATTGCAGTTGGTGCTAAACCTAGTCCAATAATCATTATCATTGGTCCAACTACTAAAGGTGGAAGGATTTTATCAATCCATTTCTTTCCACAAATCTTAATAATTATTGCCACAAGTACATAAGCAAGACCAACACACATAATACCAGTAAATACCGGTCCTTTTCCACCAAGAGCAGCTGCAGCCACCATCGGAGGAATAAAAGCAAATGAACTACCCAAATATACAGGGCTTTTTCCTCTTGTACATAAAATATATATAAGTGTTCCTATACCTGATGTTAATAATGCAACAGGAACGGTTAATATTACTTGTCCAGCTAGTTTATTAACTAGTAAAGGAACAAGTATAGTCGCTCCAAACATTGCAAATACATGTTGTATAGCAAGTAAAAGTGAAAATGATAATTTTGGTTTTTCTTCTACGTCGTAAACTAAATTTTTATTTTTTGCCATAAAACTCCTTTCATAATACAAAAAAAATACTATTGGCAAATAGTATTTCTAAAAATAAAAAGCAAATAAATTGATTAACGAACTTCTAAATGATTTGGAAATTTGTCTCTTCATTTTATTCACCTTGAATAATATTAACATGATATTTTTATTAATGCAATAATAATTTATTAAACTACCCTATAACAGAGGTAATACCATCGAATACCGTCATTGTAATATCTCCAATAGCCATTGCAATACAAATTAATATAATTAATATAGTATCAATTATAGATAAAAAAATATTAATCCAAAATAAAATGTTACTAAAAAGGTTTTTAGGATACATTACCTTATTATATATTAGTATAACCCAGTTAGCGACAAACAATAATATTGGCAAAACTAGAGAATCTTTAACAACAAAGAAGAATAAAATATAAGCAACTATCTTAAGAACTATAGAGATATAACAGAAAATATGTGCTTTTTTCTTGTCTTCAGGTAGTTCCCTTTCTGTTCCGCAATCAGGGCAAAACCTTTTTCCATTTTCAAGTTCTTTATTGCATTTAGGACACTTACCCATATCACTTATCCACTCCCATTTTTAATTATATTATAGAATATAATAATTGGCAATTAAAACCAAATCTACCTTTAATAATTAAAAATTCTTTTAATATAGCATTATTTACAAACTTTATTAACAAATTCTTTTACTATTTTTTCATACCTCGGTTGATCTATTACAAAACTTAAGCCATGATCAGCATTAGGAAATAATTCTATATCAATGTTTTTGTCATTATCAGCTATTTCTTTGGACATACTGCATGGAACATAAGTATCAGCTTCGCCATGAATTAATAATATTTTTAATTTGTTATTTCTTAAAGCC